>Ga0182748_1001090_pt1 | contig 27228 bp, 21 predicted proteins | sample eDN3rd37CKraftOP_FD_128877 | JGI IMG/M metagenome (GOLD analysis project Ga0182748, IMG submission 128877) | Enriched Organic Plus compost microbial communities from Emeryville, California, USA - eDNA 3rd pass 37_C Kraft OP (version 2) (version 2) ...
ATGATGTCTCCGCTGACTTCCAGGAAGTTACGCTTGTTTTCGATCGGGATGAGGGCGCGCTTTGCGCCGTTGTCCATGGCGACCTGCAGTGGCTCGGCTAAAGAGCGCAATCCTTTGATGTTTCCCTGCACGCTGACATCGCCCAAAACGAGGATAGCAGCAATCGGAGGCGCCTTCTTCAACGCCGATAGCCCCGCGATGAGGAAGGCCAGCCCTATCTCGCCCTCCACGCGGTTATTCATCAGATCGATGACCTCTACGTGAAGATCGGAAGCATCGAGCTCGCGACCGATGCCGAGTTCTCCCTTTCTTGCGAGCATGTAGCTGAACGCCCGATTGATCGATTCTTTCGTGAGACCGCTGACACCGCCGGCAGTCCGCAGCTTTCCCGAACCGGCTGCGACGGACACCTCGACCCGGTACAGACCCACGGTGCCGTCCGCCACCACCGTTGCGGTGTAGATACTCCCCGGCGGGAGTGGGTCCGCAGAGATCATCGCGCGGCCGCCCTGTTCTGGGACCCCCACGAACCGCTCTTCGCCGGTCTCGATCGAGCTGTAGCTGAACGACGTGTGATAATATTCGAAGGAGCCCATCTTCTTCAGCTGCTCCTTTACGCGTCGGCGCCCTTCCATCGCGAATTCGAGAAGCTCCGCGATCTCCTCTTGGGTCGCTTGGCCGTTGGGATGGATGACCTTCATCAGCCCGGATACCGTCTTCTTCACGGCTTTGCGGTCGCGCGTGACGAGGTGCGGCCCCATCGTGAAATGACGATCGCTGATTTCCGTGAAATTGTGCTTTCGGAGCTCCCGGAGCGCCTCCGCTAGATAGTCGACCACAAAACCGTAGTGGTCGGTGAACAGATCGTTCCGCATCTTCGGGATTTCCCACCCCGGAAGATAGAAGTGCAACCGGTCGATGAATGCCATGTCGTCGCGGATGACCTCGGGCATCGGCTCGAACAGGTGCCCCGACTGCACCATGATGTCGATCGCCTGCTGAGTGTTGCCGAACAGCGCTATGCTGGCCTCACCCGACGCTGCTTCCTGCCCGCGCTGGAACGAGCCGGACTCACAGTAGGTCTTCATCGTCGTGATGACTTCCTTCGGCATCTTTTCGAGGTCGGCCACCTCGTCGAAGCCGACCACATCCCAGATCTGAACGAGGCCCTTCGTGCGGCCGCCCATATGTCCGAACAGGTTCGCGACGGTCGTGGGCCCGGTCATCAGGGCGGCGTAGGGAGAAACCTCCTGCACGACGTAGCTCTTGCCGGTGCCGCGGGGGCCCAACTCCACCAGATTGTAGTTCCGCTCGCAGAGCGGGATCAGGCGCGTGAGGAACAGCAATTTCAGCCGCTTCGTCATCGCGGTGGGTTCGTATCCCATGCTGCGGAGCATGAGATCGATCCACTCGTCCGTGGTGAACTTACCTCTAAGGCGCTGGTATTCCCCCAGATCGAAGGCCGCAATCTGAATAGGCGTGAGCTTTTCGATCCAGAAAGGGTTTTTGCCTTTACTCTCCTCATCGTATGCAAACTGCATGTCGACCTGCGCCCAGATCCCGCCGGTGAGAAGCCGTTCGTAGTCTCGCACGTACTGCGTCTGGATATGGACGAACTTGTTTCCGAAGTTGTTAAGCTCGGCCCAGTAGTCCGAATCGACGAGGCGCACCTTCACCTTGTCGATGAAGGTCCAGGTTCCCTTCTCCTTCACCTTGCTCTGGGCCTTCATCGCCTCGTCAGGCCGGATGTAGTTGTTCGCCAAAGTGTCGTTGACGACCTGAAGACCCATCTGGATGGCGACTTCGTCGGATGACGCGCAGTACTTTCCCAGCAGAAATTCGAGCACGAACACCGGCACGTTGGCGCCGACCTTGACCTTGCGGACGAGATCCTTGCGAACAACCTTGCCGGCAAAGGCGCGGTTGACCTTGTCGTCCAATGCATCGCGTGTGGGGACGTTATTCATGACTCAAACTCCCAACCGAACCGGAATGTCCTTCGGAGACATGTAGAGAATGGCATCGGTTTCAGCGTCGAGGACCTGAAATCGGACGTGCTTGACAGTGTCGTCGGTCAGCATGAAGGCGACGGTGGCTTGGGCGCCCGGCGTCAAAGTTAAACGTCCGTCTTCGAGGACGGCATCCGTGGCTATGGCGGCGCTCGCCACGGGATGATCGTCCGAAATCACCAGCGGCCGCACCTTCCTCGGTCCGTCGAAGAGCCCCTTCGCGGCGCTGCCAAGCTCGATCCTGACGGTGAAGATGCGATTCGTCACGGCATCGAAATCGTGCGTGACGGTGACAGCGTTCTTCTCCACCTTGGCGGATCCGTCCGGCTTCAGCTTGACGGTGATCACCGGTATGACCAGTTCCTGCAGCGAAGGCCCGCCGTGGTGATAGGCAAGGCCACCGCCGCTCTTGAAGACCGTGCTGCTTGCGGGAAACACGAAATCTAAATCCGTCCCGGCATAGCCCAGCTTGGCGCCTGGGACACGGATCGAACCGGGCGGCGTCGTGCCGCCACGGCCGATCCAGCAGCGGCGATGAAGATCCACAGTATCGCCTCCAGGAGCTTCCAACCGCATGGACGGATCGCGATCTGTAGCGAAGAACAGGTGCCCATGGTCGGCGGTAATCACCGCTTCGCCGATACCGGCGGCTGCGAGGCGCTGAAGACAGCGGGCAATGTCCTCGACCACATTGTCCATGATGCGGCGCGCATGGGAGGTCGTGATGTTTTCCCCGGCCCCGTCGATCTCCGTTGAGCGGATCACGATGGTTTTTGCCTCGCCGATCTTCTTGCTCAGGTTCTTGGCGTTCGAATCGATCACGTCTTCCAGCGTCATATCGACGACATCCGGCACACGGGATTTCAAGTATTTCTGCCGTGAGCCGAGATCCGGGAGGAAGGCTCCATCCACCAAGGTGCCGAACTTGCCCTTCTGCGCGACAACGGAGAACGTCGCAGCCGCCCCCGGTAACAGGGCGGCCATTCCCACAGGTGTAATCGACGGAAGCGCGGCAAGCGCCGGTCTGATCTGGATTTCGCTGGCGCGCGTAACGCGGCCAATGAGCTCATGGCCCATCTCGAAACGCATAGCGTCCACCATGATGAAGGCGACCGGGACTGGCCGGCTCGCCACGAGATCCGGCCAGATGCGGGTCTGGTGGAGAACGCCGGGCACGGCCCAATCCGCCTTCTGGAGGGCCTTCACGAACCCTACGCTCATCCGACGAACTGCATCTTCGTAGACCGATCGGATTTTTGCCGTGGCGCGCTCGTCGATCTGGTCTTCAACGGACGCGAGGAATGTTTCAAGTTTGCGCTGCGCGTGATCGAGATGGAACCAACCATCGGCACCGGACACGTATCGCTCGATCCAGAGAGCGGCGTTGCCGTTCGCTTTCCCGATGGTCGCACATGCTGATTCGGCAACAAGCCCCAAGTCCACCATGAGCTTGCAGACGGCCCATACCGTCTTCCGACCAACTTCGAGGTTGACCCAGAAGCCGTTGGCTCGCGAGGCTAAAAGCGCGTTCGCCTCCCCGAATTTCTCTTCTGCGATCAACTCGAAGCAGGAGGCCATAACGGCCTTCTCCTCGAACCGGAACGTATCGATCGTATCGAGGTCTTCGCCGCGGACCGATTCGGGCGTCAGACCCAGCTCGCTCTCGACGTCATCCGCGGCTTTGGCGTACGCCGTGCTATACCTTTCCCGAAGGCGCTTGGCGACCTCCCTCATCGTCTTCTGCTGGTCCGCAGTTGCAGGCGCCGGCACCGCCTTCAACGCAGCGGCCATTGTATTCTCCGATTGGCCTTTTAGGTCGGATCGAAACTCATTGCCAAGCAAGTACCTGGCAGTAATGGCTCTCAGCCGTGCGACGGTGGCATCGCTCGGAAGAGCAAGACCCAAACGGGCGAGCGCGACCGCGCGGAGTTCTCCCAATGCCCCCTTTGTTTCGAGGTCGCCGTCGTACTGAGTGTCAGCAATCCAGACCGTAAGGATACTTGTCGTGTCCGGGCTCCCGAAAACGCCTTTCAGCAGGGAGGCGCCGTCGCCAGGCGCATCGTCCTGAGCCATACGGGCCAGATCGGCATACGTGAGACTGTCGGACCTCAGCATCTCGTCGATGGCGACGTCGGTGTATCGCTTTCGAAGAACCAGCCGGGCAAATTGCTTCAGCGCCGGCTGGAGATAGTAGGTGCCGGCCTTTTCAAGCTCCATAAGAAGCGAGCCTTTGGCATCCCTGTCGAGCCCCGGAACGTAGATGAGCGCCTCTTCGGCCTGATCACCGCCGGTAATGTTCTCGACGGCGAACCGCACCTTCAGGAATGAGCCGTCGAAAACATATAGCGCCGCGTTGCGGTGCCCAACCTCAATAGCACTCAACGAACCATCCGGGGCGGCGTTTCCGGTAAGCTCGTCGAAGAACGGCCTAAGCTCCTCACGCTTGTCGTACATCACGACCACGCGCCGATCCATGAGGCGATCGGCGATCTGTCCGGCGATGTATTCGTGAAGCGGATGCATGTTCATCCCTAAGCCGCTTTAGACTTGCGGCCGCGTTTCGCGGCGGAGATAGACTCAGGGGCCTCAAGGAGATTCTTGAGGGCAGCCTTCACCGCTGCAGAGGCGCGCTCGCTAACAAGGTCGACGATCGATCTCTTGGGCGTATCGTACGGCTTCCACTTACCTTCTTCGTCTTCGAACCAGAAAACATCCTCCAAACCCTGGGCGATGGCGAGGCTACGGTCTTCGGAGCACTTGGGAATTACTCGTTCGGGCCAAAGATGCATAGCCAAGTGCGCCCAGTCATACTTGCCAGCAGCAAGTTCGTCCCACTTGCTTTTAAGCTCCTTCTGCCACGCCTTATGCTGGGGAACGAGACGCCAGAGCGGAGCCATGGTCAAGACCACGCCGTCTTCGAGCAAAGGACTCCACAAAGGTGCCACCCGCTTCACTTCATCGAGCAGTCCACGCAACTCATCTACGAATGTCTCTTGCACTTCGATGTCCTTGCGTTCCTTAGCGCTCGACTTTGCGGGTGTCCCTTCTCTCAAACTTGCGAGCTGCCGTTCTTCATGAGCGAGTTTCGGCGCGAGGACATCATTTTGAATCTGAACGAAGCTGTCGCGGCCGAGCCGGTGAGCATATAGCCAAATGCTGTAACGCGATGACGGCACAGAAAGCTGCCAAAAAATCGGGGCTTTCCGTCGGTTCTTTGAATACTGTTTGATGTGCTGTTCAAAAAAGTCCGTTGCGAGCCATTCCGTCAGACTGCGCTGATTTGGATCTAATAGATCCCGAGCCTCGATCCATCGATCATCATCGTTTGACTTAAAGATTGTCGCAAAGATCGATCGAAGTGCGCTGGTCAAGTCCCGCGGGTGGCCGGGATCGTCAACCAAGATGCCGTCAGTTGGAAAGGCAATTGGATATCCAGACTCTGCATTTGACACGGGCAGGCCATCGCCCCCCCTGAGCATCGCTGGCGAACATGCGGGCAGCGGCGCGAACGGCTCTGGCTCCCGCTGGATGAAGGGATCGGAAAGCGCTGAGCGCAGGTCAAATCGGCCGAACGCTACCCCGATCGCCCAAGAGATTAGCTCGGATGCGAGACCTTTTGGATCGTCGTCTGGTCGAGAGTCCGCATCGTCTTCCTCGACCTCCTCAGCAAATTCGGATGGTTCGGCCGCTTCATTGGTTCCCAGCCCTTCTGTGATTGCGTTTCGATCAGTCTCAACGATGCCATATAGAGCAGCGCAAATTGCATTGATCTCAGCTTGAATACCCTCCACCTGCTCGTCGATTGTGCGCGATCGATCTGTCCAGGCATTGGCTCGTGCAACTAAGGTCTCGCCCCCCATTTGCAGCAATGCGGGAAGCACGAAAGCATGGGAGGTTTCTGACCGCGTGTCCAAGGACCGTCGAAGAGACCAAGCGCGTTGCGCAAGCGAAGCCAATCGAGAGCGTTGAGTCTCGTACTGGCTGGGCTCGGGCAACGGCAGTCGCTGGAGTACCCCGACGATGAACTCCGGGTGCCCTGCGCGCCCAAGACACATCTTAAACAGCGCGTCGAACGATGATGAAGACGTTAATGCTAGAAGCGCCATCAGGTCTTGTTTTGGCGCCTGAATTACGTAACCCCGTGCGCTGAACACACTACGTTCCGGAAGTGCGCTTGGAGAAAAGCAGGCTGCCCGAAGAGGCCATGTCAATCCGGGCCTGCCCATCAAGTCCGCACATTCGACGACGGGCGTTTCGCGTCCGGGCCTACCAATGTAACCCGGAATGGTTCGCTTGAGCCAATCCCAGCGCACGACACACGAAAGATCGCAATGGAACAAACGCACCGATCCGCCTTTCGCGTACGGTGCCCACGTTTCGCCAATCTCTGCAGATCTTGGTTCCCACCAGTTTCTTACGTAGCGGGTATCATCAGACGTCGTGAGTCCTTTGCGGGCAATACGGCCCTGTCCTTCAAATGCTGGCAGCTCGGCAAACAACCGCATCAGTCGATCGTCGACCCAATATGCAAACGGCGAACGCGGTATAGTCGAAAAAATTGTGGGATCGACCACGAAACGCCGAATTGGCTTTGAATGTACGGGTTGACGAATTGCCGATCGCAAGGCTTCCGATTTATCTTCGGCGTCCAAAAGTCTTAAGAAAACGGTTTTCATGCCGCCCTCCTATCGCCTTTCTCAAGGCAATAGGCGGCGACCTCCACCATGGCGCTATCAAGCACTCCATAGCCGAGGTCAGCGACCACAGATGGTCTCGCTTCTTTAAGCAATATTTCCTCACGCCACTTTTGAAAACTCGACAGAAAAAAACCAGTGCGTGAAGTGATTGCGCCGAGCATGCCGCAAGGTCGCAGAAGTGCTACACCTCGCTCGACAAACGCCGCGTAAACGTCATTCTTGGTACGTGGATAACTTCTTTCGAATTCCTTTTTCGCAACCAGACTCCCTGCACCGAACGGTGGGTTCATTAACACAACGTCGTACTGCCGACCCATCAACTCCACGAACGCTATGCCCTGCTCCGCATCGTCCGCAAAGAGCTTTCGTCTCGTTCCTCGGCCATTAACAGCTTCATTGACGAATTTCTTCAGGGATCCAAATATCTGTGCCTCGGCCTTCTCGAAAAACGCCAAATTGTCGATGCCTGACAGATCGAGCTCGCCTTGCCTGCGTGCCGGCGCCAGCCCGGGCAGGAAGCTCGCGGATTGCTGCTGTTGTTCTGCAAAGGCGGCTCGGGCTCGATCGATTGAAACCGCCAGCTTTCGTTCGATCTGAAGCAGGGATCCCATTTCGCCGGCGAGGCGCATTTCGGAGACGATTTTCTTGAAGAGATCGCCGATAAGCGCCGGCCGCAACGTCGCGGCGAACTCGTCCACAAGCTTCGCGTTCCCCGGCATCGGCTCGGCGATGACGACGTTCGCGCGGCGTATGGCCGGTCGATTTGACCGGGATACGCCCGCCGCCTTGAAAGCACCTTGAGCCCGCATCCAGAGCGCAAGCTGCGCGATCTGCGCACACCTCGGATCGATGTCGACGCCATGAAGGTTATGCTCCAGAATTAATATCGGAGCCACCCGGCGCAGCTCGTCGATGGTCGTGTAGTCGTCGCGAAGCCGTTGCCCTGTGGCGGCACTGACTGGGCCGCTCTCGTCAGCCCACGCCTCTTCGTAGATCAAAAGAAGCAGAGCAAAACAATAGAGCAGGAAATGCCCGGAACCGCACGCCGGATCGATGATGCGTAGGTCGCGCGGATCCTTCCGCGGGCGGCGATCTTCTGACGCAAGATCTTCCGACGTCGGAAAAACCAGATATTCGCAGAACTCGGCAAGCCGCGTGCGACCCTCACACATTTCAGACCAGATGCGGCCAAGGGTATTGTCGCACAGGAACCGGACAACATAGCTCGGAGTGAAGAACTGGTTGCGTATCGCGAGCTCGCGGCTGTTGCGGGGAGCTTGGCTTTCGTCCCGCATTTTCCGGCGTTCTTCGCCGGAATTGAAGAATTGGTAGATCCAGCCGATAGTCTCGTCCTCGTTCCAAACGCCCTTGAGGTCGTCGGAGTTGAGGATGGACAGGAGCTCGTCGAACGTCGCCTTCTTCGGCCAGAGCACCGCCGCCGGGTCGCGCCGGTCGAACAGAACCTTCACCTCCGTGGAGAGTTCGTCGAAGATGCTCTCGATGTAGAGACGATAGCCGGACCCGTCGGGGGTCTTGACCGCGGGAGCCAGCCCGCAGAATTCGACGAACCCGCTGGACGCATCGCCTCGGCTGACGCATTCCTGCAACAACTCGCGGGCTTCCAGCATCTTGAGTGCCGCGAAACGGTTCAACGTGGTGAAGGCGGCATCGCGCACATAGTCGGTAACAGCCGCGGCGGCGGTCATGCCAGCGCTGCGTTTGTGCTCGATCGCGGCGACGATCCTGTCCCGAAGGAGGTGCTGCCGGCCGGTGAGGTGTGCGCCGCCAGCCTCCGCGATGCGGCCGTCAGGCCGGACGTCGTACACGCCGTCGAGCTGTTCGGAATAATCCTCGGCGAGGATCTTCCGAACCCTCTGCGTCGCGCGTTCGATCGCGTTTCGCGTTCCCTTGTCCATCAGGCCGGGCTCACTTCACGATGACCTTCTTGCCTTCACCGATGAGCCGCGAGAACTCATCCCGGATGCCGCCCAATGCCTGATCGAGCTGCTCCTCGGTTTCGATGCCGCCCGCGAAAAACCCGCTGACCGATACGGTCGCGAGGCGCTCACCTTCTAGTATCTGATGCATCTTGGTGATGGCGTCGGCGAGCCGGCTGCCGCAAAGCTCCGTTTCGGAGCGCAGATGCCGGATGGTCTGGTTGTTCCAGTTTTTGTCGGCGCACTGTCTCAGAATTTGAGATATCTCCTCGCGTTGCGCGTCGTCGAGGCGTTCCCAGCCCGGCGTCTTTGCGAGATCTTCCACCGCCGTGAGGTAGGCCTTCACGCGCCCGTCGAGGGCGGCGTCGTACCGCCCTTTGTACTCCACTCGGATGTCGGAGGAATTCTGAGCGATCGGCCCCAGTTCACGGAAGAAGGTTTCGCGATTGAGCAGATCCTCCAAATCGACCGCCTTCTTGGCGAATGCGGGATCGAGGTCCGGTTCGTCCTGGAGCGCCGGAACGAGGGTCAGGGCCCTGCGGGCATCTTCGATATCGGCGAGCGTGGTCTCGTTGAGCGCGCCCTTGAGGTCGCCGCCGCGCTTGATCGCTTCCTTGATGCTCGCGTGCGACGCATTGAACGACAGTATTGCGTTTTCCTCGCTGCCGCGGCGGATAGCCCTCATCTGATTGACCGCGCTGTCGATCACGTCGATGCCGGGAAGCTTCGCCGAACGCATGACCGCCAGGACGGAGTCCAACTCTTCCTCATGGCGCTCGACGGCGGCCCTGATTTCGGGCGCCAGCGTCTGCACCAGATCCTTGATCTCCTCACCGAAGGTATCTTTGAAATGTTCTCCGGCCTCGACCCGCACCTTGAAGTCCAAGCCCTTCTTGGGGCGGAAGCTGGCGGCGCGGAACAGGTTGTTTCCCGAGAAGCACTCCTTGGCGGCGGTCGTCGCCGTGGAATCGATGGTCTGCCCCTTGGAGAGGACCTCAATCGAGCCGGCGCGTAGAAGACAAAGCGTCAGAAGGCGGATGACGTCGAATTCCCAGCCGAACGGATCCTTGAGGAATTCGTCCTCCAGGTATTTCCCCGTCGCCTGCTGCCCGTAGGCTGCCCGTTTGTCGATCTGCGACAGTATCTCGGACAGGGGAACGGCGTCAGTCTTGAAGACCTGCCTATTCTGTTCGTCGCGCAGCAACCCGAGTTGCGCAAACACCGCTGGAAGTCCCGCCAAATTCTCGGCCGTAAGCAGAGCGTCGATGCCTTTGATGACCTCGGCCTTCTTCGCGGAAGCCTCTGAAAAGCGATTGTAGACTTCCGGCAGAACCTCGCCGAGAACGGCGGAGGCGGCCTTGCCGACGTCGGCGATGTTGCCGGCGGGACTGCGGTCGTTGCCGCGGAAGAACACCTTGCCTGACAGGCACGCCGCCCTCAGCCGGCGGCGAAGCTCCTGCAGATGGTTGCGCTGGCGGACCTTCTCTTCGGCAACCAGCGCGGTCTCGTCCGCGGTCGTGGCGCCGCGCGTCTTCCGCTTGATCATTTCGTCGGAGCGGAAGGCCTCGCGCATTTCCCTCCGGATCTCCTCGTCGAGCGTGACGCTCCAGAAGACCTCCTTGGGCTCCAACTGGCTGCGCCGGCGCAAGTTCTCCGCTTCGTTGGCGGCCTCTTCCGCGGTGTCCGCGAGCTCTACGCGGAACATGACTTCGCCGGCGACCTCCTGATTTCCGCTCACCATCAACCCGGCCTTGAAGCTCTTGGAGTCGCCCAAGGTGAAGCTCGGCGGCGGCGCCCAGAACTCCCCCAGCACCGATGCGTAGATGCGCTTCTCGTCGGCACGCTTCGGTTCGATGGCGGACCGCTGCTGGTCCCAATCGTCCTCGGCAGGCGTCGGAATTCGGTAGCCGCCCTCGCCCTGCCGCACCATCAGGGCCTTCTCAAGATCGGCCAGCGCCTCGCGGACCTCGGTCAGCTTGGATTCGGCATCGACGCGGTCGACCAGCGCGGCGGCGATGTTTTCCGGAGTGCGGTGGACTGTCCTCACGAACTGGAGAAGGCAGACCACCTTGGCGACAGCCTGCGCGAGCGGATGCTTCACTCGGCCCGGTATCGAGATGATCTTGGCGCGGATGTCCGATGCGATGTTGCCTTCGATCAGGTCGTAGACCTGGTCCAACCGCACGATGCTGCCGATGGGGGCTTCCGCGATGCGCGTCGCCGGATTGATAAGCAACTGCTGTGCAAGCTTGATGATGGTGCGGTTGGCGCCGCCGACGTGCTTGCTCGCGCCTCCCTGCATCCGCAGCCCGGAGACCACGTCGATGATGAGGTCGATCTGGTAGGGCAGAAGGGGATAGAGGTCGACGAACCTCTCGCGCGACAGCGGCGGCAGAGTGATTTCCGCCGTCATACGGGAGTTCAGTTCCAGGCGCGCACGATTGTCGTCGAACAGCTTGCCGAGCGCGGCTTCGGCCGGGGCCTTCTTCTTCAGAACGCGGCGGCTCGTCACCTCCGAAATGTCCGACGGCTCCAGATGCACCTGCAGCGGAAAACGATCCATCAGCTTGGGCAACTCGATCCGCCGATCGTCGAGACCACTGACGACTTCGCTCAGCCGCTCCTGCGAGGTGACGGCGATCCAGTATTTACCACGGCCCTTCACGCCCAGCTGCTGCACGATGCCCTGAAGGTCGAGCATCTTCTGGGTGTCGCGTGCGACGAACTGACCGACTTCGTCCACCACGAACATCAGGGAGTGGCCGGGCTTGCGGCGCTTCATAAGCTCGACGATGCGGTCGGCGAGACGGCCCGGTGAGATGTCGATCTTCGGCCGGCCCTTGGACCATGAATCGGCCATCGGATAGACGGCGGGCTTGAGCTTGTGCAGGACGGCGCTCGCCTCGTTCAGAGCGAAGATCGTCATGCCCTTCTGCTCGTCCCAGCCCTTGCCGTGCAGTTCCTTGAACGTTTTCTTGAATACGTCGAGTTGGCCTTCACCTTCCAACCCGATTTCAAGCTCGGCCAAGTCTATGTCCTTGGCGTAGCCCAGGCTGGCCAGAAACAGCCGATACATGATCCCGGTCAGCATCTGGTTGCCGGACCTGATGCCGCGGTCGGTGGACACGTCGAAGATGACGGTATGCGTCGGAATCTTTTCGTTGATGGTCTTCAGGACGACGTTAAGCTTCGCGTCGCCGGCGCGGGCTGCGAAGCGCTCTGCCGCCGGCACGCCCAGAATGTCGCGGTCCTCGATCGCCAGGCCGAAGAGCTTGGCGAAACTGGACTTGCCGGATCCGAAGAAGCCCGAAATCCACACCGCGATGCCTTCATGCGGCTTCTGCGGCGTCTCCTGATAGCGCTCAAGTACGTGGACGAAGTGCTTCCTGATCGCTTCGGTGACGACGTACTCGTCGATTTCGGCCGCGATGATGTCCGCGTCCGTCTGGTCGACCTTGATGACTTCCTCGATCTGCCGAGTGATATCGTTCGCGAAAAGATCTGCAATCTTGCTCACGGTCTGCGCCCTCAGAATATCTTCGGTCTGTAATTGTGCTCGGCTTCGAGAACACCCATGAAGCGCAGGCCCGAGGCTCCGTCGAGATCGCCGGGATAGAACAGGACAGTCGGCACCACGACGCGCCCCTTCAACTGCTCAAGGAGGGAAAACGTCCGGTAGACCGGAAACAGGGCGCCCGTTCTAGAAACCAGAACGACATCAGTCCGCGGATTCGGATCCGACGGCATCTTTCCGGCCACCAGATCGACCAGGGGTGCGTATTCCTCCAGCACGTTGGTGATGGTCTGGACAATTTCCTCGACGCTGCCATTCCTTTCCGCTTCGTACCAATCCTCCAACGGACGCTGGGAGATCAGCGCTTCGCGAAGGCAATCCGCGAGCGAAATCCGCGTGACGCGCTTGCCTTTTTGCGTCAGCCGGGTCGCCAGCATGGTCAGCTCGCGCCGCAGGTCGTATTCGTACTCCGGATCGTACCGGAAGAGCGCGTACGGCATGTCGTGGTACGCGCTGAGTTTCGCGCTCGGGTCCGGCGAGGAAAGGATCGGCTCAAGGTCGTTCCGGAGGCGCTTCTCAAGATCGTTCATGCCGCGATCCTTTTGGCGCATTCGAGCGCGCTTCCAAACGGCAGGCCGACCTGCACGACGTTGCCGGCGACTTCGTAGCTGAGCCGCTTGTATTGATGCAGGCGCAGAAGCGCCACGTGCACGTCGGGGGGCGACATGTACGCAAGCCGCCAAAGGCGGCTCGACGGCATCTTCGCGGCATTGCTTTCGAGGTCGGCGATCATGTGCACGTAGAACATCGTGACGTCGTCGCTCATCGAAATCGACGCGAAGTTCTTCACCGGGCCGCCGCCGGTCAGCATTGCGAGATCCGCCGCGATCCGGAGCAGGTCGCGCGCAGCGCGTACCTTGCCGTATTCCGAAAGAGGTTTGGCCTTCGGGCCGCGGCCCTGCACCATCTTATCGACGTAGACATGCAGATCTTCGGTGCGGATCTGGTGGCGACCCTTTTCGTGCTCGGCGAAAAGCCAGCCGATGGCGAAGTCGTGAAAGGGCTGTTCGGTCGCGCCGATCCAGAGGCGCAAGCAGTCGCGCCAATCAGGAAGCGCCATGCCGCCTTTCGCCAATGCGATCAGGGGACGTATACGATCGATGTGCCGCAGACGGCGATGCAACGTCGCACGGACTTCACGCTCCCATCCCGCCGTCGCGTGCCGGCCCGAAATCGCCTTCAGATTGTCGGTCTCCGACAAACCATCGTTCCAGCCGGCGAAGAGTTCGTAGGTCTCTTCGACTAACACGCCCTTGCGCAGCAGGCGTTGCGACCATTCGGGCCGAAACTTCATGCGCCGGCCCTCCTCGCATAGGGTACGACGAGATTTCCGACCGAACCGGCGGCGTGAGCAAGCGCAAGCAGAGCGATGGTCTGCCGCTTACCGTCGAACAGGCTCGGGATTTGAATCGACCAGCCGTCGGTGGATTTCTTCAAGCCCTTGCGCGCTTCGATTTCCTGTTCGGTGACAAGGCCGAATTCCTGCAGTGTGTTCGGGACATCGGTCGAGCGGATGGCGGCGACGCGTTCGAAGAACGGCCGCCAGCCGGCTGCATCGTCGAGCCAGGACTCCCACAGCACGTCGATCCGATCTTCGACCATCTCCGGAAGGCGCCAGAGCGTGACGCAACCCGGCGGGTCGAAAATCTGGGCGCACCTGTCTGCGGCGACCGCGAAAACCGTTCGCGCCTGTGCGAAGCAGTGAGTGCGGGGCAGTCCGCGCCGCAGCACCGCAGCCCCCTGCGGGCCGAGTTGCCCGTCCGTGTTCCACCACCGCGCGAGATCCATCTCGCCGATGCGCGCGACCACCGTGCGTACCTTCAGTAGCCAATCCAGATCGAAGTCTATCCGCGTATCCATCCCCTTCCCCCGGACCGGATGGTTACGTCTTGTCGGAATCGGCAGCGCGCTTGGCGAGCCACTCGCGGAGCGCTTCTTCGACGATGGCCGACGCCGTAGTTTCGAGGTCAAGGGCAGCCTTCTTGGTCTCTTTGATCACGTTCGGCTCGACGTAGACGAGCAATTGCCGACGACCGTCGGCGCGAACACGACCAGAAGCCCTGTCGGGGCGGGAACCAGAGACTACCATGACACCTTTAGCTAGCTAGATAGCGAGATAGCTAACACTCCATACGGTTAACATCTCATGGGTAGCTCACCCCATCAATGGATACGCTCACGGTTGTACACACCATGAGGCCGTGGGTTTGATGCTGAATTTTCTACACGTTGGCGCACGCGCCAGTTTTTCCACTCCAAGTTTTGTGATATATTGCAGTAGAAAACCTCCGGACCGTCGGCCCCATGACCCCTGCCGCGACGCGTCACCTCCGTGAAATCGAGCGGCTCTGGGCGAGCTATGGCCCCGCCCTGCGGGCGCGTGCCGCGCTGGATGGCGGAATGGTTTGGAAGTCGGTCAATGGCGCCGAGTACCTGTGCCGGTACAGGCAGAACCACGACACCGGCAAGAAGCAGTTCACGTCGCTGGGGCGCCGCTCTCCGGAGACCGAGGCAATCTACCGGGATTTCATGGAGCGGCGCGACACGGCGCGGCACGTCGTCCTCTCCGGCCGCGACCAGATGACGATCGCCGGCCGCGTCGCCAAGGCCTACGGGCTTGCCCGCCTGCCGGCGAAGACCGCCGAGATGCTGCGGGCGTTCTGGCTGCGGTCGATCGACGGGCTAACAATTTTCGGCGGCGTCGCACTGCTCGCTTACGAAATCGAGACCGAGACCCTCGCGCCGGCGGACCTGATCAAGGACGACGCCCTGATCGTCATCCCGATGACAGCCGAGCTCGCGATCGCCGACCTCGCCGAGGCCTATGAAGCGGCGACCGGGGAAAAGCCGCGCGTTCAGAGGCATGGCGACCGGCAGGTGTTGCATCGGGGCGATGCCGTGCCTGTTGAGGTCTGGAGCCGAAATTTCGTCCTTGGGCACGCGGACGATCGCGATCAGGCGGAAGGCATTGAGGAGGGCTTCGAGGTCCCTCTCCTCAAAGGTTTGACGGTTGCCCGCGACGCTCGGCCGGTGGAGTTCGGCACCTTCGATCCGCGCGTCTACGCGATGCTGGCCTATGTTCTCGGCCGCGACCGGCCGGTCTGGGCCAAGCGCGCGCGCTTCGCGGCCGCGCTGGTGAGGGAGCGTTGGCCGGATCAGTTCGAGCCGCGGCAGGAGTCAGCCTTCCCCGATCTATGCGTCGAAACCGAGGGCGACGCGAGGATTCACGGCCCTTGATCGCGCCGGCGCGCGGCCGGGCTGACGCCACCCACGTCCGAGAGTCCAGCGCGACTCAAATTTTTTCGATTTGGGGACTCGGCGCTTGCAGGATTCGGAGTCAGGTTTGGCGCCGAGGAGATATTCCTCTCTGAATTTAGGAGCAGGACGATGGCGAAGACGTAGCGCTGAAACGAAACAAGCGGCCCGCTGGAACGGACCGCCTGTCGTTAATCCGGTCGAGCCCCAAAGGGGCAAACCAGACGCGCCGCTTAGGCATCTGGATTCTCCCCCGCCCCCGCGCATAACGCAAGCGCGCATTTGAGGCGGATTTTCGGGGCTCGACCTTCACCAACGAGAAAGCTCCCCAACGCCGGCCGGTCCGGCGAACGGCGAAGCTTTGCGGGAAGGACGAACTATGATCACGAATTTGGAAGAGTACCTGAAACCCAATCCCTGGCTGCGGCCACCGCGGCCCACCCCCGAGTTGTGGGCACCGCCTGAGCCGAGCCGTGGGCTGCGCGACGTGCCGTTGGTGTCGCGCGGCTCGTCGCACGGACACATCGTCCTCGACGACTGCTGGCTCGATTTCGAGAGCCGGCTTGAGCGCAACGTGGCGCTCTCCTTCCTCGCCCGGCCCGATACCGCGCGCGTGGTGGAGCAGACGCCGCGCGTCGTCTACCGCGACGACGACGGCGAATGGCACGAGCACGTGTTCGACCTGTACGTCACTCGACGTGATGGCGTCAAGTCGGCCGTATTCGTCAAACCGTCGGCGCTGCTCCGGCCTGCGCATCGTCGGATGCTGGAGCTCATCGCCGCGCAGATGTCGCCCCAGATCGCTCAGATGGTGCTGATCGTCACCGAGAAGAAGCTTGATCGCGCCGCCCTCTACAACGCCGAGCTTATCCAGGAAGTCGGCCGCGACCCGGATCCGGACGACGACGCCGCCATTGCCGGCCTGATCAGCGGCATGACCGGCCCGCTCAAGATCGACGATCTGGTCGAGGCGAGCGGGCTCCACGGCTACGGCTTTCGCGCCGTCGTGCGCGCAATCGCGGCGGGCAAGGTCCGGCTGACGAAGCTTGGAATGATCGATCGCTCCGCCGTGATCGAACGCGTTCCGGAGTGAACCCGTGGCCAGGGTCCGCCACGTCCCGCCTCCGCCGCCGCGCCCGCAAGGCGCGGTGGTGCGCCGGCATTTCGGACCCTTCGACCGCATCGAGATAGAGGGCGTGGCCTACCGGTGCATCAAGACCAATGGCGACGGCCATATCTTCCGGGCGGCACACGACGAATTCATCCACAAGTCCGTCCGACACGAGGACATGCCCGCCGTCGAGGACGAACTGGGATATCGGCACGATCGAGATTACTACCTGCAAGGCGAGGTGAAGGCGAGGATGCGCGCCGGCGTCGCATCACTTTCGCATCTTCCGAAGAAGGAGAGCGAGCGGATTCTGTTCAAGTACGACTGCGCGATGGAGTTCCTGCGCCTCGAAGCCGAATGCCCGACGCCGATGCGTGGAGACGCCGCCGTCGATGCGGCCATCCAACAAATTGCCGATACCCTCAGGCTGCGCGCCCGCGATGCCGCCGACCGAGGCCGCCGCAAGCGCGCCGGTCGCCCGCAGACCACGTTCGACATGCCCGGCAGGAAATGCCTGCTAGAGTGGGTCAACACGTTAACCGACGGCGCCCTCAATCCGCTCTCGCTGCGCGACAACTACCAAGAATGCGGCAACCGCGAACCGCGATTTTTGCCCGAGACGGACGATCTCGTTGACGAGTTCCTCGACCGCTATCTCGTCCCTCACAGCCCGAGCATCCGCGGCTTGCGCCGCACTATGGAAGCCCTGCTCGCGGCCCGCAACGAAGAGCGGGTCGCGGAAGGCAAGGCGCCTCTAAAGCTGCCCTCCTACGAGTACCTTCGCCAGAAGATCGACGATCTTCCGAAATTCGAGGTCATGGCCTGCCGCGAGGGCATCGAGAAGGCCATGAAGAAGTTCCGCCCCGTCGGCGAGGGTGTTGTCGACGTTTATCGTCCCTTCCAGCACTGCGAGATGGATCACTGGCACGTCCAACTGCACGTCCTCTGCAAGCAGGCCCGCATTTGGGACGAGTTGACTGACGAGCAGAAGGCCGAGGTCGAGAAGGCCCGCTACGTGCTCGGCATGGTGGCCGACCGGCGCACTCGTTGCATTGCCGGGCTTCGGCTGACCCGCACTGCGACGGCGCAAAGCGCGGTCGAGCTCCTCGAAATGGCGGTCACCGACAAGCGGGAATACGCCCTCGGCGCCGGCGCGATGACCCCCTGGGACGTGCACGGAACGATGGGCTGGATGTTCGCGGACGGTGGCTTCGCCAACTGGGAGTTCAAGATCGCGCTCGCCAGCCTAAAGATCAATTTCGAGGTGCCGGCGGCCGGCCTTGCCCACATGCGCGGCATGATTGAACGCGGTTTCCGGAAGATGCACGAAAGCGTCGTGGCGGATTTCGACGGCCGCACCTTCAAGAACATCATCGACAAAGGAGACTACAATTCCGAAGGCCGCGCGGGCACCTGCATCGATGAACTCGCGATCGCGCTGGTGCGCCACGCGGTCGACGTGCATCACAATACGCCGCATCCGTGCCTGAACTACGAAACCCCGCGCGAATGCTGGATCCGCCTTACGAAGGAATTGGGCGTCGATCCGCCCCCGGATTGGCACAAGCGGCGTCACGTCTTCGGAATCGACATGAAATGCACGCTGGGCCCATCTGGCTTGCGGTTTCTGAACATCCAGTACCGCTCGAAGAAGCTGCATGAGCATTTCCTACAGCACAGCAATATCGTGATGGACGTCCGCGTCCACGAAGGCAATTTGGGCGCTATCTCCGCGCGTATCGACGGCAATTGGCTGACCGTGGCCGGACCGCCTGAATTCGAGCGCGTTACCGCAAAGGACTGGATCGCCGCCGAGGCAGACCTCCGTCGTCGCGGCTACACGAGCGCCGACGTGACCGCACCCGTCCGGCTGAAGGCCATCGCTGACAAAAACAAGCTTGCCGACGTGGGCCGCAAGCGCATCGGCATCGACGATGCGCGCACGACCGCACAACAACTGTTGCATGCCGAGCGCCAGATGACGATCGGCGTCAGCTACCCCGAAGACCGGCCGGCAGCCGCCGGGGGCGACCTTTACGACGGCGGCTTGACCGTCGGCGGGGACGCGCCTGCGGCGCTCCCGGCCGTGGCCGTCCCGTCGCCGCCGGAACGCCCGGCCGCTACCGGCGCCATTGCAGACCCGCCTTCTTCTTCCGATCCGCCGCGCCGCCGCTCGCCGGCCAAGCGCGGCTGGACATTCAAGGAGTGACCCGTGGACATTGCCGCCGATAAGCATGACCCGATTGCTTCGCTGCAGAGCTTTCTTGAAGACGACGACCTGAAAGTCGAACGGCTCATGGAGCCGTTGCGGGCGCGCTACGTCGAATCCGACCGCGACGACGTGATCCGCAAAGCCCTCAAGAAGCTGCATCGGAACGCCTGCGCGCGACGCAATCCTCAGCTTCCCCGCTCCGACGGAAACCGCAAGCCCGGCATCGGCTTCGTCGTCGTCAGCGAGAGCGGTGCCGGCAAGACGACCACGCTCGAACGTATCTTCGGAGAGTACCCGGCCTTTCAGGGTTTCGGCGTCGTCGGTTCCGCCTGCCCCATCCTTCGGATCGAGGCGCCGTCGCCCTGCACACTCAAGCAGCTTGCAATGATGATTCTGGAGGAGCTCGGTTACGACATCGAACGCGACCTGCGCGAAAACTTAGCGTGGAAGCGGGCGCGCAAGATGCTCAAGCTGCACGGCATCTTCTTCCTTTGGATCGACGAGGTGGCGAACGTCCTGCATCAGGCGAGCGACCACGAGATCAGGAAAGTCGCCGATACGCTGCGCGGGCTGATGCTGTCGCGGCGCTGGCCGGTTCAAATCATCCTGAGCGGCGTGCCGGAGCTCGAAGGGCTGCTTGCGGTTGATCGTCAGCTGCGCAGGAGGCTGACCTACATCACATTTCCCTGTGTGTCCGCGCAGAACGATGCGGACCTGGTGGAGCAGGCGATCCACAACTACGCAAAAGCCGCGAAGCTGAACGTCAACATCGCTGCCGACGACATGCTGATCGGACGGCTCTGCCATGCTGCCGTCCATCAGTTCGGCCTCGTCATGGAGATCATTGTCGACGCCATCGAGGCCTGCCTTCTCGACGGCAACGACACACTCTTGATCGACGACTTCGCCCATGCCTACTCCGGCAGGACGCTGCAGCCGATCGATCAGAACCCCTTCGTCGTCCCCACCTGGGAGACGCTCGACTGCAGCGCGATCCGCAAGAAGGTGCGCGAAGCGCTTGGTGATGCTGTCGACGCCCCGCCCCGGACGAAACCGAGGAGGAGGCGCCGTTGAGGCTTCCCCGGGCTGTGCCGCTTGGCGCCGGCGAGACGCCGGCAAGCTTCGCGTCGCGCTTTGCCGCCAACTACGGCCTCACGGCGCGCGAATTCTGCCTTGATTGGAACGTCCAGTTTCAGCGCGTCGTCGACGGCGACCGTGAGGCCGTCGCCAAGATCGCCGGCCTGGGCGGCGTCCCGGTCGAAGCGCTGATGGCCCACGCCTTTGTCCGCACGGAAGGCCGATCGTACCTGCACCGAGGGCAGATACTCGTTCGCCAGGTTCTCAGGCGCAGCCGTGTCCACGTCTGCCCCGCCTGCTGCTTGGCCGACATCGAGGCGGCGTCGGCGCTCCCGCCCGAGATTGCGCCTCACGGCCGCGCGGCGTGGCTGATCGAGGCGGTCAGGACTTGCCCCGTCCATCGAATTGCCTTGACGGAAGTCGCGCACGATCTGACGCCGAACGCCCTGCACGACTGCGCCCACCACATGGCCAAGGCGGTGCCCAAGCTCGACGCCCGGCTCGCACGTGCTCTCCGGCGCGATCCGAGCGGGCTTGAAGCCTATATCTTCGGCCGCCTGGATGGCGCGCCCCAGGCTGCCTTCCTCGACGGCCTGCCGCTCTATGTCGCCATCCGATGCTGCGAGATGATCGGCGCCGTCGCCGTCTTCGGGCGGACGGCGAACCTCAAACGTCTGACGGACGACGACTGGTGGCGGGCAGGTGCGGCGGGGTACCCGATCGTCGCCGGGGGCCCCGAGGCGATCGGGGGTTTCCTTGAGGACCTCCAGCGGACCTATCCTTACGGCCGGAGTTCGAATGAGGGCCCTCAGGCCTTGTTCGGCCGGCTCTATCAGTGGCTGGCATTCGGAGCCGAAAATCCGGCCTACGATCCTCTTCGGGCGCTGCTGGCCGATTACATCGGCACCCATTTGCCGCTTGGCCCCGGCGACGCCGTCTTCGGGCGCCCGGTGACGATCCGGACCCTTCACTCGGTGCGGACTCTGTCGAAGGAGACGGGCCTGCACCCGAAGCGGCTGCGGAAGGTCTTAAGGGCCGCAGGGATAGTCGACGACGACCAGATGGTCCTCACCTACGGCAATGCGGTCTTCCCCGCCCAGGAGGCGAATTTGGTCGTCAGGCGGGCCCTTGGGGCCATGTCGTTTCCGAAGGCTGGTGCCTACCTCAACGCGCCGCGGGTGCAGATCGAATTGCTGGCGAAGCAGGGCTTCATCAAGCCCTGCGTGCCGGCGCGCGCCTTCTCGGCAGCCGACCACTATGCCCAGGCCGACCTCGACGAATTCCTTGGCCGGCTTTCCGCCGGCGCTGTCCTCGTCAAAAAGCCAAAGCCTCGCCAGATGAACATTCCGGCCGCTGCCAGGCGCGCCTGCTGCTCGGCGGCCGACATCCTCAACATGATCCTGGATCGGAAGCTGTCATGGGTCGGGCGGCTTACCTCCGAGCGGGGTTACATTGCCGTCCTCGTCGACGTCGAGGAGATACGCTCGAAGACGCGCGGTGCCGAGACCGGTGGACTGACACGCCGGCCGGCATCAAAGCGCCTCCGGACCGCTGAGAAGGTCGTCGACGCACTGATCAAGGCCGGCCATCTCCGGACTTTCATCGCGAGGGATCCCATTAACCACTGCCCTCAGGTGCTGATCAGCCATGAGGAGATGGATCGTTTCTGCCGCAAGTACGTCTCGCTGTTCACGCTCGCCGAGGAGCTTGGGCAGCACTTCCGGCGCGTGCTGAAAGCGCTCGACGCGCGAGGGGTCGAGCCAGCCTTTAAGAGGAAGACGATCGGCGCACGCTTCTACGCCCGGGCAGAACTCAAGCTCGACCGCGACTCCGACGTTTGAATCAATTTGCATTAAGATGCGGCACGCTCGTTGAAGCCCTGCATCTCGAACCCGCGATCTGTGCAGCAAGGCCGCGGTAATAGTGGCCCTACTTTCCCGTGTATCGCGAGCGCGTTTTCGCCGGCCACGATTTACTGAATTTACGAACTAAATGGGTAAGGCTTATCCCCTTAATGAAGGCGATACAATATTCAGGGCATCTATCCGCCAAAAGTGCCGGCTGGCCCGAAGTTTTGTATCAGGATTTCAGATCTGATGTAGGGGTAACGTCTGCCTCGTAGTCAAAGTCATCCTCGACGATCAGGTCTGGATCTTGTTGTCGCCCATGTCGGATTGAGACGATGTCGATTATGTCATCATTTAAGTCGTAATCCAGGATGTAATCGCCGACGACAAGTCGCATCGACCCCTTGACAGGTAGAGCGGCCTTTTGCCTTCCCATTTTTGGAAATTCCGCGAGATTGCGCCGTGCCTCTCGAAGCCGGTTAAGGAAGGTCGCCGCTGCGGCTTGGTTTCTCTCGCGTAAATATTTTGCTTCGCGCTGAATAAACGATCGCGCATCGCCAGAAAGTCTAACCTTGTGCATTAGGCGGCCGCGCCAGAGGGAGAATTGACGATACGTTCGACTTCCTCAAGAACCTCATCCATATCGTGGCTGTCGCCAGCGGCGATTTGCGCGCGGCCCTTTACCACGTCCAGGATTTGTGCGCCTTCCGTCGCGAGATACCGCCGTAACGCACGCACGATAACCCAACTCCGACTGCGATCGGTGGCTTCACCGACCTTCTCTATGGCTGAGAGAACATCGACAGGCAGACGCAACGAGATGGGGTCGGACAGTTCGACACCTTTGCTCATGATTCGCTTCCCTAACTGTATTACCGTGTATTACATTTAGGGTTTCTATTGTCAAGATTCCGTTCGATATGGGACCAAGTCTCAGTGCCTTACTGGTGAAACCCTTACTCCGATGCTCATAAGCATATCAAACGCCGACCTGTAGTGTCGGCGCCGGTTCCATCGGAACACGAACTCGTCGAGGTAGGCCCGAACGTGCTTCCTGCGGAAGCCGTGATAGACGCCGAGCGCCAGCCGCTTGAGGTTGGCGAACACTCGGTGGACCCAGGACAGCAGCGAATGGGCGGCCATGGCGCCGACGACCCGCGGCACGTGATTGCGATTGCGCATCCCAGGATAGGCCGAGAACCCGTCGGTCAGGATGGTCGATCCGCCGTATTCTCCGCCACGAACCGCTGCAGCGTCGCCGCCGAATAGTTCTCGATCTTGGCCAACCGGATCCGGCCGGCTCTGCCGCCCGGGATCGTCTCGACCGCCGCGGCGATCAGTATCTTGCCCTCGGCGCTGCGGCCCTGCCCGCCAGCGACGGGATCGTCCTTGGTGCGATAGGTGAGGCTACTCTCGTCGACCTCGACGATGCCCTCAAGCGGGTCGCGCTCCGGATCTACCATCGCCCGGCGCAGCTTGTGCAGCAGCAGCCAGGCCGTCTTGTAGGAGCCGATCCCGAGCTTCGCCGGAAGCTGCAGCGCGGAGATGCCGTTTGAGTGGGTCGCGACCAAGTGTGCCGCCAGAAACCACGTGCGCAACGGCAGACGCGTCCGATGCATGATGGTGCCGGCGGTTACCGAGGTCTGCCGGCCACAGCCTGCGCACTCCCATGTCCACGGCTTGGCTTCCAGCTTCCAGCCCTTACATCCGCCGCAGGCTGGACAAGCGAAACCGTCGGGCCAGCGGCGGCGCGCCAGCCAATCGGCGCACGCAGCGTCATCCGGGAACGTCGCCATGAATTGTTGTAGCGACGGCGGGCGGTCATGCTTCCAGCGGCTGGTCTGGCGGCGAGTTGGCATTCCGGTCGGATAGCATCGATAACTCAGGCCGCCGACCAGAACCGGTTAACGGGATAAGCCTTAAATGGGTTATGGAGTCGGGCACAGGCGAACTATGCCTCGCAGCGCGGGCGCGCCTTGAAACGTAGGAATTCTGACTCTCAGTGAAACCAATGACTTGTACGCCAAGTCGCGGGCAAACTATGGTTGCCGCTAGACATTGCGCCGCCCTTTACTTGCAAGAACAAATCAAGTACGCGTGTCGGCTTTAGAATCGCGTGGTCAACCGATGGCGAAGCTATTCACGTCCTACTCGCACCGCGACGAACGGGCTCTTGAGCGATTACACACTCATCTCGCGATGCTTAAGCGGGAGGGTCTAATCACAGCGTGGCATGATCGCGCTATTTTAGCGGGCGACAATATCGATAACGAAATCGACGCTAACTTGGCCGATAGCGAGATTTTCATCGCGTTGGTCAGCCCCGACTTCCTGGATTCTAAGTATTGCTACGAGCGCGAAATGGCTACCGCGCTTAAGCGACACGAAGAAGGAACGCTACGTGTCATCCCTATCATTCAAGAGCCGTGTGATTGGACGGCATCTCCCCTCGGTAAGCTTCGAGCGCTGCCAAAAGACGGAAAAGCAATCTCAACTTGGGCCAACGAAAACATCGCCTACGTCGACATTGTAAAGGAACTCCGACGCGTTCTGGCTGCGCCCGCAGCGAGTCCAGCGAGCGAGTTGTTTCATTCCAAATCGCCACAGGCACCCGACAGCGCGCCTCGAAAATACAGGGTCAAGCGCGAGTTTGACTCGATCGATAAAGATGAATTTCGCGCGAGCTCTTTTAAAGCCATTCAGGACTATTTCATCCGCTCCTGTGAGGAATTAAACCAACTCGACGGCATTAGGGCAAAATTTGAAGACATGAATGGCGCGGCCTTTTCATGCACCGTTATTAACAAAAGCGCCCGGCAGCAAGAAGCGCACATCACGGTTCATGCGGACGGCTCGGGACTGTTTGGTGGAGGAATGTATTACTCATTTACACGCCGAGCCGCGCCGAACACAGCCAATGGATTCATCCATGTCGAAGCAGGGGAATACGAACTGCAGCTTAAGCTCGACGCCTTTTCCCAATTCGGACGACGTGGTGATGAACCAAAGACGCCGGAACAGGTGGCCGAAGCTCTATGGTCTAAGTTCATAGAGCAGGCGGGCATCGACCATGACTGAAAAAGTGCGGCTTCACTGCCTAAACTGCGGTTATGAATTCGACGCTGATGTTCTGACGACAGCGGAAAAAGAAGAATATCGCCGCAACTTTCGTGACGTTGCCCCCAACTTTCATCCAGGCAGACTTAGAGTCTGGCGGTTCAGTTCGCGGTTAACCGGAGCAACGGGCCGAGGCGCGGAGCCATCCAAGCGCGGAGCGCCGCAGGCCCGTTGCGGTGAGAACGTGGCGGCATAGGCCGCCGGTGTGAGCCAGCCGATGCGCGAATGGGGCCGCACGGTGTTGTAGTCGCGGCGCCATTCTTCGAGCGCAAGACGCGCCTGCATCAGTGAAGTGAACAAGGTCTCGTTCAGGAACTCGTCGCGCAGGCGGCCGTTGAAGCTCTCGATGAAGGCATTCTGCACCGGCTTGCCGGGGTCGATATAGTGCCAGTCGACCTTGGCATCGGCCGTCCAGGCCAGGATCGCGTTGCTCGTCAGTTCGGTGCCATTGTCGCTGACGATCGTTTTCGGCCTGCCGCGGACTGCGATCAGAACATCGAGTTCGCGCGCGACCCTGCGTCCCGAGAGCGAGACATCGGCCACCGTCGCCAGGCATTCCCGGGTGCAGTCGTCATAGATGCCGAGAATGCGGAAGCGCCGCCCGCTGACGAACTGGTCCGAGACGAAGTCGAGCGACCAGCGGTCGTTCGGCCGCGCCGCCCCGGGCATGGGCGTCCTGGTGCCCAAAGCCCTTTTACGGCCGCCTCTTTTGCGCACCATGAGCCGTTCCTCTCGGTAGATTCGAAAGAGCCTCTTGTGGTTCACGACGAAGCCTTCCCGGCGCAGGAAGACGAGCAGGCGCCGGTAGCCGAACCGTCGGCGCTCCTTGGCCAGGGCCAGAAGCCGTTCGCGCAGGCGGGGATCGTCCGGCCGCCGCGAGCGATAGCGCATCGTCATGCGGTCGCAGCCGACGACCCTGCACGCCCGCCGCTCGCTCATCTCGTGCGCGTCCCTGAGGTGAGCGACGGCCTCTCGCCTGACAGCGGGCGTCACCATTTTTTTGACAGCAGGTCCTTCAGCGCCACGTTGTCGAGCATGGCGTCGGCCAACAGCCGCTTCAGCTTGGCATTCTCGGTCTCCAGCGCCTTCAGCCGCTTGGCTTCCGAGACGTCCATCCCGCCGTACTTGCTCTTCCAGTTGTAGAAGGTCGCCTCGCTGATCCCGTGCTTGCGCCACAGGTCCGAGGTCTTCGCCCCGAACTCGTGCTCCTTCAGCACCCCGATAATCTGCTCTTCGGTAAACCGCTTGCGCTTCATCGTCTGGTCCTTCCCTCAAGGGCCAGACTCCAGTTCAACCCGGATTAAACGGCGGGGGCAACGTCATTCGACAGCAATATCCGGCGCATTGCCCGAAATGCAATAGGACAGACACTAGACGAGAACGAATGTTACGCGCCAGCTAGGAGTCCCACGATGAACGACGTATTCCCCCAAGTTCGGACAGTTCTTTTGACCGAGGCCCCAGTGGGGTCAATTCTAAGAATTCCGCGGTCCCAGACACTTGTGTATGCCCTCGTAACGGACCAAATCGTCGACGGCGTCCGGACGGTTGTGATGTTGAACGCCGAGATTCCGAACTACCCGAAAGTAATTTTCGCTCAGAAGTGGCGGCTTGACGAGCGGTATTTGTGTTATGACAAAAACGTTCGATTTTTGCTCAGCATGGAAGAGGAGTGCGTCGACGACTATGGTCACGACTGGTGGCAAACACCTGGTGTGATTGTTTCAGTCGGCAATCAGCTTTTGATCCGAGCCGCACCAATGAGAGAATTCGGGTACGAAAATACGCTTGTAGACATCCAAACCGGCTCCGTATTTGACGGCGCCCCACCGAACGGAATGTTTAGTTTCGGCGCGTGGCAGCTTCTAATCGAGGACGGCGCAACTAAGCGCAGCTTCGAGCTTTGCAGGCAAAAGATTCCGAAGAGACAACGGTAGCAAGCGTAGCCCGGATGAGCGTCAGCGAAATCCGGGACTGCCCTTCCCGCATTTCGCTCTCGCTCATGCGGGCTACAAGCCTCTCCGCTGTCGTCCCCGCGAACGCGGGGACCCAGTACGCCGTGCGCTCTCGATTGGCTGCGGCGTACTGGATCCCGGCCCTCGCTTCGCTCGGCCGGGATGACAGCCGCGGAACGTCTTGAAAATCCTGGCTCAAAAAAATCTTATCCCCGGTCCGCCAAACGGGCTTATATTCCTCCCCGTCCGGTCCGCCGAGGGCGCTCTCATGAGGCGTCATGACAGCGGGACCGCCCGCAAGGGGCCGTTGAAGGGGTAACCCTTCAATGGCGACGCGGCGCCCGCGGGCGCGAGGGAACGCACCTCGCGCGCTCGGGCGGCGCCGGGGCTCCGCTCGCGGGCACTAAGACCCGCCGCCAGGAGCTGGCTGACGATGC
>Ga0182748_1001091_pt1 | contig 27203 bp, 24 predicted proteins | sample eDN3rd37CKraftOP_FD_128877 | JGI IMG/M metagenome (GOLD analysis project Ga0182748, IMG submission 128877) | Enriched Organic Plus compost microbial communities from Emeryville, California, USA - eDNA 3rd pass 37_C Kraft OP (version 2) (version 2) ...
GCTTTGCGCAGCTATCTCCTCAAGTGAATGGAGCTCGCGCAAGACTGTCTGGATGCCCGGATAAAGTTGCTTTCCGAGCTCTGTCATTATGACCTGCCGCTGCGAGCGTTCAAAAAGCGGTGCACCTGCAAGGGCTTCCATTTCCGCGATCTGGGCCGAAAGTGCCGGTTGCGACACGTGTGCCAGTTGCGCGGCCTTGCGAAAATGCAGCGTGGTGGCAAGCGCCTCGAAATAGCGCATCTGACGTACAGTGAACATGATAGGAAAATCTTATCGAAAATTATCGAAAAAGCAATTGGAGATTATGATTGGAATAGGTCTAATCTACGCCAGTTACCTTGCCACGGCGTGACACGGAAGAGCCGTGTGATGCCTCGGGTAAGGCTGGTCGTATTCCAATATTGGCTTTTCAGGAGGGAATTCCCATGGCAGATCGCCCGATAATGACGACGAGTGCAGGCGCTCCGATACCGGACAATCAGAATTCCCTGAGTGCGGGCGAGCGCGGCCCGCTTTTGATGCAGGATTATCAGCTCATTGAAAAACTGAGCCATCAAAACCGTGAACGCATTCCGGAACGCGCAGTTCATGCCAAGGGATGGGGTGCTTATGGTACACTGACCATCACCGGCGATATTTCGAAATATACCAAGGCCAAGGCTCTCCAGCCGGGTGCGCAGACGCCGATGCTGGCGCGTTTTTCCACCGTTGCCGGTGAACTGGGCGCTGCCGATGCGGAACGCGATGTGCGCGGCTTTGCCCTGAAGTTCTACACGGAGGAAGGCAACTGGGATCTGGTCGGCAACAACACGCCTGTGTTCTTCGTGCGCGATCCAGTCAAGTTCCCGGATTTCATTCATACCCAGAAGCGTCATCCAAAGACCAACCTGCGTTCGGCAACGGCCATGTGGGATTTCTGGTCTCTCTCGCCGGAAAGCCTGCATCAGGTGACAATCCTGATGTCGGATCGCGGCTTGCCTACGGACGTCCGTCACATCAACGGATACGGCTCTCACACCTATTCGTTCTGGAACGATGCCGGTGAGCGCTATTGGGTCAAGTTCCATTTCAAGACCATGCAGGGTCACCGGCACTGGACCAATGCGGAAGCCGAGACCGTAATTGGTCGCACGCGTGAATCTACGCAGGAAGACCTCTTCACTTCCATTGATAAGGGCGATTATCCGAAGTGGAAGGTTCAGGTGCAGATCATGCCGGAACTCGATGCCGACAAGACGCCCTACAACCCGTTCGACCTCACCAAGGTCTGGCCGCATGCAGACTATCCGCCGATCGATATCGGCATCATGGAACTGAACCGCAATCCGGAAAACTATTTCACCGAGATTGAAAATGCGGCCTTCTCGCCCTCCAACATCGTTCCTGGCATAGGGTTTTCCCCGGACAAGATGTTGCAGGCGCGTATTTTCTCCTATGCGGATGCGCATCGTCACCGGCTTGGCACGCATTACGAAAGCATTCCGGTAAATCAGCCGAAGTGCCCGGTCCATCACTATCACCGCGATGGCCAGATGAATGTCTATGGCGGCATCAAGACCGGCAATCCCGACGCTTATTACGAACCGAATTCCTTTAACGGCCCGGTTGAAAAGCCGTCCGCCAAGGAACCGCCGCTGAAGATTTCCGGTGATGCGGATCGCTATAACCACCGCATCGGCAATGACGATTACTCGCAGCCGCGCGCCCTGTTCAACCTGTTCGATGAAGGACAAAGACAGCGCCTATTCGCCAACATTGCCGCAGCAATGAACGGCGTGCCCGGTTTCATCATTGAGCGTCAGCTTGGTCATTTCAAGCTCGTTCATCCCGATTATGAAGCAGGCGTGCGTAAAGCACTGAAGGATGCTCATGGGTATGAAGCCAATACAATTGCCTTGAGCGAAGAGGCAACCGCGGCCGAATAGGCTATCATTGTAAGCGAAAAAAGCCGGAGCTCGCCGCTCCGGTTTTTTTGTTTTGATTTGCCGATTGCCTTTTCCCTGCAAGGAAGGCTATGCCCGAGCAGGCATTCGAGAAGGAGACACAATGCGGCTTGGCGGACGCCTGCAGGCGGCTATCGAGGTATTGGATCAGATCGAAGCGGGCACGCGCCCGGCTTCTGATGTGCTGAAGGATTGGGGTGCTTCCCATCGTTTCGCAGGCGCAGGTGACCGCGCTGTGATTGGCAATATCGTCTACGACGCACTGCGCCGCAAACTGTCCATTGCGTGGCGAATGGATGCCGATGACGCGCGCGCGCTCGCATTCGGCGCCTTGCTGGCCGACGGCGGCATGGATATCGCGGCTATCGATACGGTCCTCGACGGCGACAAGTTCGCGCCTGAAACGCTGGAACGGCCGCGCCGTATTGCCTGGGAAAGCCGGAATATTGCCGAAGCGCCCTCGCACGTTCAAGCAGACATACCGGAATGGTGTGCCGCGTCGCTTGAGGAGCTTTTTGGTGCGCGCTGGGTGGACGAGGGCAGGGCACTGGCAACGCGGCCACCCGTCGATCTGCGCGTAAACAGTTTGAAGGCCAAGCCTGAGCAAACGCTTGCGGCCTTGGAAAAAGCCGGCGCTGCACCGGCGCCGTTCCTTCTAGAAGCCCTGCGTATACCGCCGATCGAAGCGCTTGGCCGGCATCCGAATGTACAGGGCGAGCAGGCCTTTCTCGATGGCTGGTTCGAGGTTCAGGACCTTGGGTCACAACTTGCTGCACTTTTTGCCGGTGCGCAACCCGGTCTGCAGGTGCTGGACTATTGTGCGGGTGCCGGCGGCAAGACGTTGGCGCTGGCGGCAGCGATGCAAAACAGCGGTCAAATTCACGCATATGACGCCGAGCGTGCGCGGCTTTCACCTATGCATGAACGGCTGCAGCGTGCGGGGGTTCGCAATACGCAGGTACATGGAAATCTTGACGCACTGGACCCGCTCATCGGGCAGATGGACCTCGTGCTGACCGATGCGCCATGCACCGGCTCCGGCACATGGCGTCGCCGTCCGGATGCAAAATGGCGACTGAACGAGCAGCAGCTTGAGCGGCGCGTTCAGGACCAGAGGGAAGTGCTCGAATCGGCCAAGCGCTATGTGAAAAAGGGTGGGCGGCTTGCCTATGTCACCTGCTCGCTATTTGCTGAAGAAAACACGCGGCAAGTGGCGCGGTTTCTCGGGGATAATGCTGATTTTGAGGAAGTTGCACCGCAGATTTTGTGGGACACAGTTGTCGCTGACGCAGGTGACATGAAGCCGGTATTCCCCTCGCATGGCGCAGTTTTTTCGCCATTGTCTACTGACACTGACGGGTTTTATGTGAGCATTCTGCAAAGGTCGAAATAGTGCATTCCAGCAAAAACGCGAAGCGGTTTTGGACCGGATAATGCGTAAAAGTAACGGATAGAGCGGGGGACCCGATGTCGGCGCACCGTGTAGCGGAACCAGATTTCAAGGAACGCGTTGAGGAAAGTTTCGGGCGGCAGGCTGCCATGAAGCTGATTGGCGCTGAACTGGCGCGATGTGAGCCCGGCATTGTTGAAATCGAAATGCCGTTTCGTGAAGAACTGACGCAACAGCACGGTATTCTCCACGCGGGCATGATTTCCGCCGCGCTCGATTCTGCCTGCGGCTATGCTGCGCTCACGCTAATGCCATCCGACGCGGCTGTGCTGACGATCGAATTCAAGGTGAATCTGCTTGCGCCGGGGAAGGGCGAACGCTTTCTGTTCCGTGGCGAAGTCACCAAACCAGGCCGGACGATCATGGTCAGTGATGGACAGGCATTTGCCGTCACCGACACGGAAGTGCGTCTCATTGCGACGATGACCGGGACGATGATGGTCGTGCAGGACAGAAAAGGCTTGCAAGGATGATAAAGACGGTTGCCGGAAAGCGGCTGCTCTACGTTATGACGGTGGATGCAGAATATGGGCGCCATCTGGCGAAGCTCTTCACGCCGGTCATGATCGGGGTAGGGCCGGTCGAAGCGGCAGCCAATCTCGCATATGCTCTCGGCAGCCTGATCCATGACGGCGAAAAGCCTGATCTCGTGGTCTCGCTTGGTTCTGCCGGATCAGCCAGATTGCCGCAGGCGGAAGTGTTTCAGGTATCTTCCGTATGCTATCGCGATATGGATGCTTCGCCGCTTGGCTTTGAAAAGGGCGCGACGCCCTTTCTGGATATCCCCAAGGTGATTGAACTTCCGATTTCCGTGCCCGAAATCCCTGCTGCAACGCTTTCAACGGGCGCAAACATTGTTTCCGGCGAGACTTATACGATAATTGATGCGGATATGGTCGATATGGAGACCTATGCTTGCCTGCGCGCCTGCCAACTTGCAGAAGTGCCGCTTTTCGGGCTGCGCGGTATCTCCGATGGCGCAAACGAGTTGCAGCATGTTGGCGACTGGACGCAATATTTGCACATTATCGATGAAAAACTGGCGGTTGCTGTGGAGCGATTGGAGACTGCTATCGCTGATGGACTCATCTGCTCCTGACAATGGTATGTCAGTATTGATCCTTTTTTAGCAACGCACTTGTTGAGCATGTCGTCTGTACCCCATATAGGCATTGCATCCCGGCCACTTTTTAAATAGATGCTGCACATGAGTATCACGGCACATCCCGACACAATCCTTATCATCGACTTTGGCAGCCAGGTCACGCAGCTGATTGCGCGTCGCGTGCGCGAGGCCAATGTCTATTGTGAAATCGTTCCTTTTCAGTCAGCTGAAGAGGCTTTCACACGGTTGAAGCCAAAAGGTGTAATCCTTTCCGGCAGTCCGCATTCGACGACCGACATCGGCTCGCCGCGCGCGCCGCAGGCAGTTTTCGAGGCAGGCATTCCGGTTCTCGGCATCTGCTACGGTGAGCAGACCATCTGCGCCCAACTGGGCGGCAAGGTGGAAAGCGGCCATGACCGCGAGTTCGGTCGCGCCTTCCTGGATGTGCAGGAAGACAGCCCGCTTTTCGAAGGAATCTGGGCCAAGGGCACTCGCCATCAGGTCTGGATGAGCCACGGTGATCGCGTCACGTCGCTTCCTGATGGCTTCACGATTATAGGCACTTCGCCGAATGCGCCTTTTGCAGCCATTGCTGACGAAAAGCGCAAATATTACGGCGTGCAGTTCCATCCAGAAGTCGTCCATACGCCGGATGGGGCGAAGTTGTTGCAGAATTTCGTTCATCGCATCGTCGGCGTAAAGCCGGGCTGGACGATGGGTGCCTACCGTGAACAGGCCGTCGAAGCAATCCGCAAGCAGGTCGGCAGCGGCAAGGTTATCTGCGCGCTCTCCGGTGGGGTAGATTCGTCCGTTGCGGCACTTCTGGCGCATGAAGCCATTGGCGACCAGCTGACCTGCATCCTCGTCGATCATGGTCTGATGCGCAAAAACGAGGCGCAACAGGTCGTGGAAATGTTCCGCGAACATTATAACCTTCCGCTGATCCTCGTGGACGCATCCGACCGCTTTATCGGCGAACTGGAAGGCGAAACCGATCCGGAAAAGAAGCGCAAGACGATTGGCCGTCTCTTCATCGAAGTGTTCGAGGAAGAGGCCAAAAAGCTTGGTGGCGCGGATTTCCTTGTGCAGGGTACGCTTTATCCTGATGTGATCGAAAGCGTTTCGTTTACCGGTGGTCCGTCGGTGACGATCAAGTCGCACCACAACGTGGGCGGCCTGCCGGAACGCATGAAGATGCAGCTTGTCGAGCCGCTGCGCGAGCTGTTCAAGGATGAAGTGCGACTGCTCGGCAAGGAACTCGGCCTGCCGGACAGCTTCATTGGCCGTCACCCGTTCCCGGGTCCGGGCCTCGCGATCCGTTGCCCTGGTGGCATTACCCGCGAAAAACTCGAAATTCTGCGTGAAGCAGATGCTATTTATCTGGATGAAATCCGCAAGGCCGGTCTTTACGATGCCATCTGGCAGGCTTTCGCGGTTCTGCTGCCGGTTCAGACTGTCGGCGTGATGGGCGATGGCCGTACCTACGAATTCGTCTGTGCACTGCGTGCCGTGACATCGGTAGACGGCATGACCGCTGATTTTTACCACTACGACATGAACTTCCTCGGTAATGCCGCCACGCGCATCATCAACGAAGTGCGTGGCATCAACCGCGTCGTCTACGACGTGACGTCCAAGCCGCCGGGCACGATTGAGTGGGAGTAAGAGAATCGGACATCGCCCCATTTTGCTTGTAGCATGGGGCGATTGGCGCATCCCTGATGCTTAAAGCGGTTTGCTCGTGCGCCAAACGACTGAATACCGAACTTGCCGAGATTATTAGCCTCTCCCTCCGATTTTCGCGCGACCGCTGGGCGGGAAACTAGATTAGAATGTGTGCTTGGTAAGTCAACGCTTGGTATTTGATCGCTGCTCAATGGTGATGTTTTCAGCTTTTGCGGCCGAGTACCGAATACGCCGTTCTTTACGTTGATCTAGCTATTTGTTCCGGGCGTGGGTAAAGTTGCCCTCCATATTGAAACCTTGCGTGGCGGAAGGGTCGGCCGCGAGAAGGTTTTCCCCTTTAACTAGCTTTTCCTCTCAAAAACCGTGTCCGTGAAAACTGTCAGAAGACCGGGTATGTTCCTGACAGGAGAAAGATGATGACACGGTTGACCGAACAGTTTCTGGCACACTGCGGGCTTACCCGAAGGCGTCTCTGTATCCGCTAAGGGCGGGTCCATCTCTTGTTCTGTGTTTGGAGCGCAGACGCGACGAATTACAATGTCAGTTTCACGGCTACCAGAATACAAACATTGCGATGGCGGCTGCGGCCATGGCTACGGTCGCAATCCACCCAAACAATCTTGTTGCCAAACCTATTGTGAATTTGCCCATTTCATCGCGTCTGCTTGCGACGATCATCATCGCGGCCATTATGGGAACCGCAACGACGCCGTTGACAACCGCGCTCCAGAACAATGCGGCAATAGGATCGATTGGCGAAATCGCAATTGCCACTCCAACGAGAAACGCCAATGCAATCACGCCGTAAAAACCAATCGCCTCCCAAGGCTTGTTTGCCAAGCCGCATTTCCAACCATGAGCTTCGCCAAAGGCGTAAGCGACCGAGCCAGCAAGCACAGGCAATGACAGGAGACCCGTTCCAATAATTCCTAGGCTGAAAATGAAGAACGCGAAATCTCCTGCCAATGGCCGCAGCGCTTCCGCGACCTCGGCTGCGGAACTGACTTCAGTTTTCCCGGATGCGTGCAAGGTTGCCGCGGTGCTGATGATGATCGCGATTGCGACGATATTGGAAACCGCCATGCCGGCGAGAGTATCGATACGAATACGTCTCAATTCTTTCTTTGCTTCTGCGGGATCCCTGCGAAGCGGCTCCTCATCTTCTGAATTGTCGATTTCTTCGACCTCCTGGGAGCTTTGCCAAAATAGGAGATAGGGGCTTATGGTCGTCCCGAATATTGCGACGATCATCGTGAGACTTTCGCTCCGAAGCGGAAAGCTTGGCCAGAAAATGCCTTTTAAAGCCGCCCACCAGTCGACATTCGCCACAAACAATACCGCAACGTAGGCAAGCAAAACCAATGTGAGCCACTTAAGATAGCGAGCGTAAGTTTCATAGGTTATGAAGAGTTGCAGAACGAGCGATAAGACACCAAAAACCAAGGTGAAGATGACAGGGGAGCCGTCTGTCACCAGACTGGCTGCTGCGCCCATGGCGGATAAATTGGCGCCCATATTGATGGTGTTAGCGACAAGAAGGAGAGCCACAAGACAAAGGAGCGCCCAGCGGGGGATAATTTCGCACAGATTTGCAGCCAGCCCCTTACCGGTAACTCTGCCAATCCGGCCGCTGACCAGCTGAATCGCGGTCATAAGCGGAAAGGTGAACAACATGCTCCACAGCATATTGTACCCGAATTGAGCGCCTGCTTGCGAATAGGTTGCTATGCCGCTCGGGTCGTCATCGGCCGCGCCCGTAATGAGACCAGGACCTAGCTGTTTGAATAGCGCCGCACGACGCCAGCGTGGTAAGATCTGGCTGTTGCCTGATGATGAATTATCGCTGTCGTCTTCGGACAATAGCGTCTCTCCGTTCCAAGAAAATCGCGTTTACGATCGTCTAATTTACTAACCGTCTGGAACACTTCAAAGTTCGCATAAGAAGACGTCTGTTTCTTTGTCACCTAGCCCGCATTTTGTCGCTGACTTGGTGTAGCCGATGTTTCTCGAAAGCATTCTTCAGCTTCTCATCTGGGCCGCCCGGGCCAGTTTGGGAAGCGTCTTCAGGATATTGCGCTTAGCGTAATAAATGTCTTTCGGAGTATCGTAGAAAAGATCTTCAAGAGTGCCTTGTTTGGTACTGGTCATTTAAGGGCTCCCCTTTGTACTCGTCTGTCGCGCAGGGCGGGAAGTTGCGCGATGCGAAGATTAACCCTCCACCCGGGGTTTTGTTTCATGTACGCTGCAAAAACCTCGACGGTACAATTCAAACATACAACTTGAGATATTGTTTTCCGGTAGCCTGTGCGTTCTTTGCGATCAGTGTTCGGAATGGGCAATAAAAGCTATGGAACGAACGGAAAGGAAAAGCCTTATCTTAGATCCAGGTCGCTAAAGCCAACGTAGGTTGGCGCCGAAGAGACAGCCTCTTTGACATCAGCGCATCAACAGTCGTAGTTCACATCGGATGATTGTATGTTTTCATTTCTTTGGCAGGAAATCTTGTTGGTGCTGGCGTTCGGAGTCGGCGTTGTCGCGTTTGCTTTAGAATCAACAATAATGGAAAATGGACCCGCCAGTGCCTTGATCGCGACCTGCTGTCTTATCGCCGCTATCGTTGCGGTCTCCGTGCGGGTCGCTCATCGGGCCGAAGCGATCGCCTCTAAGGTCGGAGATCCGTATGGCACGATGGTGCTGACGATGTCTGCGGTCGGCGTCGAAGTTCTGATTCTTCTCATTCTCATGAACGGAAATAGCGGCTCACCAACGCTTGCACGCGACACGATATTTTCCGCAGTCATGCTGGATATTAACGGAATACTGGGTCTCGCCGCTCTTTTGGGCGGATGGAAATATGGAGAGCAGGCCTATAATGATGATTCCGGTAAGACCTACGGCGTCATGATACTGACCGCAATGGGAATATCCATGGTCGTTCCCGAGTTTATTCCTCACGAGAAATGGCGGCTTTACTCGGTTTTCACCGTGGGTGCGATGGCTATGCTCTACTGGGTATTCCTACGAAACCAGATTGGCCAGCATAGTTATTTTTTCAACTACAGCTATCCAGAAAAGAAAACGCGTGGCGGTCGCGCCCGCGATTACGAACCGTTCGCTCCGTCAATCGCGGTGCTGGTTGTGGGTGTTATACTCATCGGGTTTTTAGCTGAAGTGATGTCGGCGTTTCTGTTGCACGGACTTCAAGCGGTCGGGGCGCCGATAGCATTGGCAGCGCTTGTGGTCGCCATTATGTCCGCGGCTCCAGAACTCCTAACGGCACTTCGCGCTGCGCTCGCTAACCGCATGCAAGTGGTTATCAATATTGCACTGGGTGCATCATTGTCGACGGTTATCCTGACCGTTCCCGTCATTGAGGGTTTCGCGCTTTTCAACGATCAACCGATCGTCATGGCGATGACTCCAATCCAGACGATGATGATCGTCATAACACTTATTGCGGCGGCCATAAATCTAAACGACGGCCAGACTAACGCCATCGAGGGCATGACACACTTTGTCTTGTTCGCAACCTTTTTGGCTCTCTCCTTGCTGGGTGTTGCGGGTGGCTGACGCAACCGTTTCGAAAGCCAGTGGGACCACAAGTCTCGTTGCGAACGAATTATAGTTTCGGTGTCCTCGCGAGGATGTTGGAAAAGCAATAAAACTGGACGAGTGAGCTCGAAAAAATTCCAAGGGTGGACGAAACCGGAAATCTTGCCAGTGCAACAGCCCCGCGCGACGCCATAATCTGCAGCAACGTTGCTTGTGGATTCGGACCAAACCTGCTCGTAAAGCTCTTCCCGAGAAGCTGTCGACAGTGCGTAATCAGAGAAGCAGCTATCTGACTAAAACCGGGAGCGTTTCAAGCTTAGAACTGCATAGGGATCGAGAACAATCTCGGTAAATTGAGCGATGCTTACAGTTTGAGGCTGTGAGGTAATGTTCACCAGCCAAAATTCTCGCTCCGTTGCAAAGGCCAAAACGTGGTCAGCCCGCGACGAAACAAGCTGCTGCCACTTTTTTCCCGCCAGCCCAGTCAAAGTCCTTATTGTATTGAAGAGCGGACGGTTTCCACCTGCAGCCGTTGGTTCATTTTCGCCCGCAATAAGCCCGAACGGGCCAGTCAAGGCGGAAATCGTCAGGCTGTCGAGACCAGCATCCACCACCGATATGGCGTAGGCCATCGCGAAGCTTTCCGCGAACTTTCCGTTGTGACGTGGATCGCGATTGGCCATCGCAATCCGTTTGCCACTCGGGTTCTCCATGGTTCGGCTGCCATAAGGATTCTGGCGCATGGGGATGGTAGACGGCCCGATGCGATAGGGCTTATCCCCATAGATGGCACGCACCGAACGGGTGATGAAAGGTAGCGCTTCCAGTGTCTGCATAACACTCAGGTCGTCAGCGGCATGGACTATCGGATTGGTGCAATGGCTGATGAAATCAACAAGATCGCCGGGAACGCGCTTGCGATTAAGTTCGGTGAAATAACTCAGCATTCCACCGCCGAGCCGCACATTCGGGAAGGCGGCTCTTGCTGCCGCATAGACATCTTCAAGTGGCGGGCAGGGCGGCCATTCGCTGCCGGGCGGGGTCGACTGCCGGTCTATGGCCGGGGAAACAATGATTGCATCGGGCGTGAAGCCAGCCGCTTTCATATCGGAAGCGATTGCAGTCGTCTCATCGATAAGGCTTGCCTCGCAAGGCAGTGCGATTTCAAGCGAAATGCGTCCGCTATGTTTCGCGGCTATCGCTGTAAAATCCGCAAAAGCTGAACCCTTGTGTCCGGCCAGCGGATCGTAATGAAATAACAGATCCTGCGGGCCAATTTCCTGCAACAACTCTATTGCAGCGAGGCTCGCTTTGGCCTCCTCGGGTGTGATGATGATACCGATGTTCGGCATTATCCCACTCGCGTCACCGAGTGTGATGCTCACCAGTTCCGCATTCGGGGTGGCTCTAGGCGAAGTCACGCGCGTATCGGCAATGTTGAGCACAATGCGCTGATGCTGGGGTTTGGAGACTTCGATCTGGTATGGCCAAGGTAGAGCTAGCGGGCGCACATAAGTCTTGTAAGATGCATCGGACCAGTTGCGCTGGTCTTCCATCTCAAACGTATCGCCTTCCATGCGGCATTCAGCTGAAACGCCCGGAATAACCTCATGAGAGATGGCACGCATATCCTTGAAGGGCTGCCATGGCTCAATCAGATCGGGCAGACAGGTATTATTGACCGTGCCATCGACATGCTCGACAGTCACCGGTGAACCCGCCAGCCCGACGATTGGATGCAGAATGCAGAAGCCGCAACGGTTGGTTTCAAAGCCCGTCGTTGTGTTGGTCACAGCATCGAACGTCAGCATACCGCCGCGCTCAGCCTGAATGCGGACATCAACGGTAAGTCGGGTAGCACCTGGGCCTTCGTAACGTGCTCGATAGGTGACGAGAAAGCCGGTGCTGTTTTCTTCGACGTTCAGGTCGTGGATTTCCGGATTATAGGTTCCCCAGTCGCGATCCCGCACCAGATAGGACACAGCCCGCAGAACCTCGACGCCGTCATATTTGACGGTTCGCAGATTACCATCGCTCAGATCAACCGAAAGCAAGCCTGCCTTGAGATGCTGCGGCGGGGTTTCAGCCTCACGGGTTCCATAGAGCAGGAAAGGATCGAAGTCGGTCATTGGAGCAGCGCTGTAATATTGACGGGGTGGCCGCGCGCGGCACTGTCATAGGCGGCTTCGACAAGAGCGAAGGTCTTGAGATTATCAGCGCCCGATGTCGAGGTTTCTTTATTGCTCGAGAGCTTATCCACCCAGTGCTGCTGAATGGCAAAGACGCTTTCCTGAATATTGTGCCAGGGTCGCGAGGCCCAGGAGAGCAGTTTTGGCGAAACGTCGGAAACCGTGGTGCCGCGCGGCGTAATCACCTCAAGGCGATAGCCCTGATTCAGCCGTATCGAACCTTCGGTGCCATCCAGCTCGATCAGCGTTTCCGGGAAGGGATCGGTTTCGAGCTTGGTGGCATAGCTAACATCGACAATAGAGGTAGCGCCATTTTCATGGTCCATGAGAATGGTTGCCACATCCTCGCCCTTGATCTTCGGGTTTACACGCTTGGTGCGTGCAACAAGGCTTGTAACGTCACCCAGAATGAAGCGCGCAATATCCAATGTATGAATGCCAAGGTCTTCTATGATGAAGCGCTGGCCTTCCGCCAGATAAGGCTGGCCAGAGAAGACGTCAAAGCCCGAGCGGAAGGAGATGCGCCCCCAGAACGGTGCGCCGATGACGCCGCTGTCGAGCGCCTCGCGCACCGCCTGAATAGGTGTCTGCCAGCGGAAATTTTCATGCACCATGAGGGGAATACCTGCTTCATCACAGGCTTTCACCATGGCTTTAGCGTCATCGAGCGTTTTGGCAAAAGGTTTTTGGCAGATTGCTGGCACCCTGTGGGCGGCTGCAAGTTCCACCAGTGCACGGTGACTTGAAACTGTGGTGGCGATATCGACAAAATCAATGCCACCATCCGCAAACAGCGCCTTAGCATCCGTGTAGCGGCGTTCGATGCCGAACTGGTCGCCGACAATCTTCAGCCGCTCAGGATCGCGGTCGCAGATTGCCACGATTTTGGCACCTGAAACGTCGTGCCATGCGTGCATCTGGTTGATTGCGAAGAAACCGCAGCCGATCAGAGCGCCTTTCAATTCTGCCATTTTTAACCCGCTTTTGCCATTTGCATGAGTGTTACGCGCTGCTGGAGGCGGCGCTGTGCCTGATCGACCACCACGGCAATGATGATGACAAGGCCCTTGATGACCATCTGCCAGAAGGACGATACGCCCATCATGACCAGACCATCGGAGAGAATGCCGATGACGAATGCACCGATGATCGTGCCGCCAATGGTGCCGCGCCCGCCCGACATTGAGGTGCCGCCGAGAACCGCTGCCGCAATGGCATTGAGCTCGAACGAGTTGCCCGTTGCCGGATGCGACGACATCAGTTCGGACGAGATGATAAGGCCGGCAATCGCAGCGCAGAAGCCCGAAAACATATAAACGAACATCTTTACGCGGTCGACGCGGATACCAGACATGCGCGCGGCACGTTCATTGCCGCCGACGGCGAAAATCTGACGGCCAAGCGGTGTATATCGCGCGATATAGGCTGCGGCCAACGCGACGATGATCAGAATCGAGACCGATACCGGAAGACCGAGAATGCTGCCCGATCCGAGGAATGCGAAACCGGTTGTGCCCAAATCTTCGCGGCCGACAAGGTTGGGGAAGGTCTGGCCGTCTGACGACAGAAGTGCCAGACCGCGTGCGACATAAAGGGTGCCTAGTGTCGCGATGAAGGGCGCAACATTCAGTTTGGTGATCAATAGCCCGTTTATGAAACCGACTGCGACACCAACGGCAAGCGTGATCAACGATATTTCGATGATGTTGAAATAGACCGTATAGCCGATACCCAGATCGATACCATAGATCAGCAAACCACCGGCGACCATGCCGCAAAGCCCGACAATGGAGCCGACCGAAAGATCGATGCCGCCGGTGATGATGACAAAGGTCATGCCCATCGCAAGAAATGCGTTAAGCGCAACGTGCTTCGACATCAAGATCAGATTGGCGGTTGAAAGGAAGTTCGGTGCTGCGAAAGAGAAGAAGATGAACACCGCAAAAAGCGCGATGAAGGTCCTCAGTTTCATCAGCGTCAATAGGGCCGAGCCGCTGTTAAAGCTTGGGTGAGTGGTGGCTGTCGTCGGGTTGGCAGTCATGACGCGCGTTCCCATTTTTGTTTGTTGTGGTCGTTGTCATGTGTGTGCCCGTGGCCCTTGGCCGAAGCGGCAACAATGTCGGCTTCCGTCGCTTTATCGCGGTCGAATATGGCAATCAGCTTGCCGTTGCTCAGCACCGCGATGCGATCAGAGAGCGCCATGACTTCTTCCAGATCGGAGGTTGAAAAGAGGATAGAAAGACCTTCGGCAGCAAGTCTGCGCATGGTGCGGAAGACATCGGCCTTTGCGCCCACATCAATGCCGCGTGACGGTTCGTCCATCAGGAGAACTTTTGGATTGGTCATCAGCGCCTTGCCGATGACGACCTTTTGCTGATTGCCGCCCGACATTGAGGTTACTTCGAATTCCGGGTTCGGCGCTTTGATTGAAAGATCCTTGATCGCCTGTTGAATGGCTAGCTTTTCACGCTTTGGCGTGATGTGGAAAAAGCGCGCCAGACGGTCGAGGCTAGCCAGTGTCAGATTACTGGCAATGGACAATATCTGCACCAGTCCTTCGCGCTGGCGATCTTCGGGTATAAGAGCAAGGCCGCGCCTGATACGGCGGGTCGTGTCGCGCTCTTTCACTTGCTCGCCATCAATGTAGATGTGGCCGGTGGAATGGCCATGCTGGCCCATCACACATTCGAAAAACTCGGATCGCCCCGCGCCCATAAGGCCGTAAATGCCCAGAACTTCACCGGCTCGCACCTCCAGCGATACATTATCAACCGCCAACCCGCCGGTCGGACGGGGCAGAGTGATGTTTTCGGCGCGAAACCGCTCTGCACCGATCTTGTGGGTTACAGGCTTGGCAAAATCCTTGGCATCGGAACCGATCATCGAACGTACGATCCATTGCGTGTCGATATTCTTGATCTCTTCCTGTCCGGTGATTTTTCCGTCGCGCAGAACGGTGATGTAATCGCCAATCCGCATCAGTTCTTCGAGGCGATGCGAAATATAGACGATTGCCACGCCCTGACTTTTCAGCTCAGCAATCACCTTGAACAGAATGTCCACTTCGGCTGCAGAAAGTGCCGATGTCGGTTCATCCATGATGACGATGCGCGCATCGAGCGAGATGGCCTTGGCGATTTCGACAAGCTGCTGCTGCCCGATCGGCAGATCGGCGACAAGCGTATTTGCGCTGATGCCCGCATCAAGGCGCTCGAGATATTCGTTGGCCTTTGCAACCTGCGCCTTGTGATCGATACCGCGCAAACCGCGTGTGATCTCCCGTTTGGCAAAAATATTCTCGGCCACTGACATGTTTGAAAACAGGTTCAGTTCCTGAAAGATCATCGCAATGCCGCGCTTCTGCGCGTCGGCGGGGCTGTCGAATGACACTTCCTCGCCATCGAGAATGATCTTGCCCATGGTCGGACGCTCAACGCCGGCGATAATCTTCATCAGCGTCGACTTGCCAGCGCCATTTTCGCCGACAAGCACATTGACCGAACCTCGGCGCAATTCAAGGTTGGCACGTTTGACCGCGACGATGCCCGAATAGACCTTGGAAACATCCTCAAGCTTGAGGACGATATCGTCCTTTGGGTTCATTTCCGTTTCCATGGCTATTTCTCCAGAGAAATGGAAACGGGAGTCACAAGAGGAAGCTGGCCCTTTGACGGTAACGGGAAGGCACCCTCCGCTTTCACCTTCATGCCAACCAGATCTTCACGCGGCAGCTTGGACAATACCTCGTCATTGACACGGGTGTTGAAAGCCTTGCCGAACTGCGCCCAGTCGATCTGGTTGCGAAACTCGTTGAAGTTCACGAAGGAGAGACTGTCACGGATAGCAGTACCGCGAACGGTCGGCCCGATTTGCACACGTGCGTCGGCCTTGCCATCGCCATTGCTGTCGACATCGACATAGGCGGCACGGGACTTTGTTTCAGCCGCGATTACCCTACCTTCGAGCTTGGCCGCGAAAGTCCATGGCGCATTGCCCTGTTTTTCGCGATGGCCGTACTTTGCTCCGGCGGCATCAACATTGGTATTTGCTGCCTGCATCACTTCGTCGAGCGTCGTAGTTTTCTCGGCAAAAAACGGCTTAACTTTTGAATCCCAAATGTCGGCAACCGAACGATCAGGATTGAAATTATCGCCGCGTGCTTCTGCGGCTTCTTCCGCTGTTGGTGTCTTGATGATTTTGCAGCCCGAAAGCGCCACACCGCAGGCCAGCAGGATTATCGACGCTGACTTCAGCACTGACATGAATCTATCCTCAGTATCAGGAATGTACCGGGAACGGGACACGTTTCCGGCCTCGCAAGTCGCGGATTAGTCCTTCAAGGCGAAGGTTTCGAGCTTGTCGGCATTGTCAGGATTGATGAGCACGCAATCCATCAGCTGCTTTTCCTCAGCAGGTCCTTTGCCGGTCTTGATGTATTGATCAGCTTGGACAACTGCCATCTGTGCCTGAGCGTAAGCCGGCTGAAGAACGGTTGCCTTGATGCCACCGGCCTTAATGGAATCACGAACATCGTTGGAGCCGTCGAAGCCGACAACGATAACATCCTTGCGGCCTGCAGCTTCAAGTGCTGCCCATGCGCCCATGGCCATGGTGTCATTGCCGGAAATCACGCCTTTGATGTCAGGATTTGCCTGCAGGATGCTCTGCATCTTGGAGAAAGCTTCGGTCTGGCTCCAGTTGGCCGATTGCTGAGCAACCATCTTCATGTCCGGATATTCGTCAATGACGTCGTGATAGCCCTTGGAGCGGGTGCCGGCATTCAGATCGGATTCGCGACCAAGCAGTTCGACATAATTGCCGGCTTCGCCCATCAGCTTGACGAATTCTTCCGCACCGAGCTGCGCGCCCTGATAGTTGTTGGATACGATCTGCGACACCGCAACGCCCGAGGCGTTGATCTCACGGTCGATCAGGAACGATGGGACTTTGGCGTCCTTTGCCTTCTGAACGGCGGCAATCGATGCTTCCGAACCGGCATTGTCGAGTACGATCGCCTTTGCACCGCGACCGATGGCCGTATCGACGAGCTGCGACTGCTTGGTCGGGTCGTCGTCATGCTGAAGGATCAGCGTCTCGTAGCCAAGTTCCTTGGCCTTGGCCGCGGCGCCGTCAGCTTCGGCCTTGTAGAATGGATTGTCATGCGATGGCGTGATGATCGCGATCAGATCGGCAGCCCATGCCGGCATGACAACGCCGCCTGCCAATGTTGCCGAGACGGCTGCAATCGCGAGACCGCGCGTAATTTTTCTGCGTGTGAATTTCATGTAGACCTCCCAATAAGCCCCATTTCCCAAAAGGGCGGAAAAAGGGGAGAGCGTGCGCCGCTCTCCCAAGTGACGTCACGTAATGCGACGGATGCTTTCTGCGATTTCTGCCGGTTCGAAAACGTTCTTCCAGTCGTCGCGCATCAACGCGGGAATTCCGAATTCGATTGCCTTATTGCAGGCATCGGAAAATACGCCCTGGACTTCGCCAAAGATGACAGCGCCGAGAACATTCATGTGTCCGAGCAGGAAGTCGCGGGCAGCCTCTTCAGGGACGCCGCGACGGACGGTTTCGTCCATCGCCTGCTTCATGACAACCAAGAGCGAAGCTGCAACGGTTTCCGAAAGGCCCGGCTCGAGGATTGCAAGCTGTTCAACGGTTACGCGATGCGAACGCATGACTGGCGCCCAGATGATCTTGGCGATTTCTTCACCAAGCGCATAGGCTTCTTCCGGACCCTGCATGAGAGCCGAAACGATGTGCTGCTTTGCAAACAGACCGCCGAAGTGGTCCTTCTTGGCCTGCATGTCTGTTTCATCGTTGAAGATCGGCGGATGGCATGGATGGGTCACGAAATAGGTGAGGTCTGCGCGTTCGGGCAGATGACCGGCAAATGGTGCCGCTGCGTCGAGCGCAATAACCATTGTGCCTGGCTTGAGCTTGTCGACGATACCCGCAGCAACCTTGCCGATGATGGTATCCGGCACCGCCAGAATAACCACCTCAGCACCTTCAAGACCCGCGTCAGCATCAACAGTGTCGATGCCAAGGTCGTTCTTGAGGCGGGCCTTGCCAGCGTCGCTGACTTCGATGTGGCGTACGTCAAAGCGCGAACCCTTGAGGTTCTTGGCCAGACGGTAGCCCATCTTGCCGCCCGCTCCAAACAAAGCGATAGCTGTCATGATTATATTTCCTTCCCGTACTTTTGGTAGCGCAACTGGTATAACCAGTCAATGAGTATTCCAGATCAAGTGGGGGTTCCGTCGCGAATCTGACTGAAGTAACTGTCAGAGCCCACTTGGCCGCCTTTGAGAGCAATCTGCAGGCCGTTGGTGGCGGCGTGTGCGCCATGTGTTGTGCAAAGCGGTGATCCCGGAGTTTGCGGAAGCGGCAAAAGCGTGGTGAGCGCATCAACATGCAATTCGCGCAATGCATGGCTTGAGGTGTCACCGCCTGCAATGACCGCGCGGGTCAGTTGTTCGCGCTCGACAAGGCTTCGGAGAATGAAGCCGAGGCTGCGCGCCAGTTTGTGGCGGCTGCCTGCGACCTTGTCGATTTTCGTGCCGCGATCAGCCGACGGGCCGAGCGCAGTATTAATGATCACGCTATTCCCCAGCTTGAGCGCCTTTTGGCCTTCAGTAATGGCGGTTTCGATGGCCTGGTTGCTGTTTTCGCGAAGAAGATCGAGGGGATTGAGATTAATGCCGGTAAAGCCTGATGCTGTCGCATGGCGGATCTGGCGTTCTGTCGTCGGAGAGACGCTGCCTGAAACGACCGCGATGCGGTCAGCCTTGCCTGGAAGTGGAAATTCCCTTTTCGCACCGATCAGCCCGGCCTTGGTCCACGCGGCCAGCAGTGCATATTCAACACCCGATGACCCCGCAACGAACCAGCCTGTATCGGGGCGTAAGCGCCAGAGCTGTTCACCTGCCTGCATCTGGCTTTCATGGCTATCGACGTCGAACAGCACCATGCCGTCGGCAGTGCGGGCAATGGCGTTTACACGCGCATTTGCATCTTGGGCTGAAAGCGTGACCAGATCAGCAAGCACGGTTTTCAGTGCTGTTTGATGAGCCAGATGCAAACGCAGGTCTGCTTCGTGCATCGGCGTGACTGGATGGCGGCTCATGACCGGATGACGATCAATACGGTAGGTTTCGCCCTGATATGCGGCGAACAGATTGCCGAAAGCGGTGTAGCGCTTGAGCTGCGGTGCGCCAACAATCAACGGCACATAGGCTTGATTGAAGATTGCTTTGCCGATTTCAACTGCCTTGCCGATATTGCCGACATGAGGTGCGGAATCGAATGTCGAGCAGACCTTATAATGGGCAATCGCAGCATTCAGGCTTTTGAGCCAGTTGAATACAGGCGTGAGATTTTCCTGCATCCATTCCGGCGTTTCGCTGCGGCTGGTGCCGGCCAAACCGATAGCTTTGCAGTGCGAGAAGCGTGCAAGCAGCGTTTCATCCGGCACGTTCATGAACAGAACAGTGTCAATGCCGTGGGAAGCAAGTGCCTCCATGACATCGGTTGAGCCGGTCAGGTCGTCGCCGTAATAGGACAGCAGCAGTTCGTAGGAAGCCGTGGTCATTGTTCGCCACCTTTTCCGAATTTTGCGAGCGAGGCTGCGAGTTCAGGATGATCCGCGGCATATGTTTCAAGCGGGATGCCAGCGACTGCTGCTTCCCAGGCTTGCTGGACGGCGCGAACACCAGCTGACGGGCCGCCCGGATGGCTGACAATGCCGCCGCCGCATAGATAAAGCAGATCCGTGGTGTTGCCCGTGCGCTCGTAAGTTTCCGGCGCCTGTCCGCCCCACTGGCCGGAACCGGCAACGGGAAGCGGGCAATCAGACGGGTCGAACAGTGGCGTGCTGACAGCCTTGAAAGAGTTGACGAAGCTCTCGTCCGGCTCCCAGTATTTCACACGAATACCGTTGATCTGGAACTGATCAACACCGAGCAGACGCCAGAATTGTTGATAGACGCGGAAATCCATACCGGCGCCTGGATTGCGGGTCAGAACGTCCCAGCCATTGCGATGTGCGTGAAGCACGAGGCTTGAGCGCTTGCGCAGAAAGCTCATGCCGCCAAAACCAATGGAATTGATGTTGACTACGGCGCAATTGCCGCCGGCTTCCAGCACCATGTCGTGGTTACGCATCATCTCATCGGGATCCGCATGGGAGATTCCGAATGCGTACATGACCTTTTTGCCGGTCTTCTGTTCGTGATCGAGGATGCGCGGCATGATCGCGCCGATGCGCTCTTTAAGGGGCGAATAGGCCGGACTCATCAGCTTTTCATCATCCTTGATGAAATCGACGCCGGATTCGATCAATTCGCCAACGAGTTCTGCTGTTTCATGCGGACGTAGGCCGAGAGCGGGCTTGACGATAGTGCCGATAATCGGGCGTCCCTCAACGCCGGTAAGGCGACGGCTTCCAGCGATGCCGAATTGTGGGCCGGGATGCGCCGCGCGGAAAGCTTCCGGCAGCTTCATGTCGACCACGCGGATGCCTGTCATTCCCTTGATCGAATAAACGCCGCCGACCGCGATTGTCATCAGCGCTGCGAGATCGGTGCCGATTGCATCTAGCGGAAAAGCAATATCGACATCGGCGCGCTTGATGGGGCCGTGACCGGGCTTCAGCTCCGGCCATGCTGGTATCGGTGCATCCTCAAGCGAACGAATTTCGAGCACGCGCGCTGCAACACGTGCCTTCAGTTCTTCCGTTTCACCGGGAAGAGGAACAAAGGTTCCGGTCGACTGGTCGCTCGCAATCTTGGCAGCCATCTGCTCAATGCTGCCAATGGTCTCGATGCGATAGGTCAGGTTAATGAACATGGTTATTACCGGAACAGGCTGCTGGTTCGTTGCCAGCGAACCTCCGCTGGTTTATAGATACAAACTGGTATAATGAGTATTCCATTATGCGCAAGCGAAAAATTGTGCGGGGCTTGGGCCGCTTGGGGCAAATAACTTCCCTCCCGGCAGTCGAAGATGCATAAGAGGGAAAAGCTCCTGAGGGTGAGATGTAATGAACCAGCCATTCGAACCTATTGTTCGTCGCAAATTATCCGACGAAGTTTTTGACCGGCTCGAAAACATGATCACTTCCGGTGAGTTGGAGCCGGGAGATGAAATGCCGTCGGAACGAGTCCTGATGGAACGTTTCGGCGTTGGTCGCCCGGCAATTCGCGAGGCGATGCAGTCTCTTGCCAAAATGGGGCTGGTGAGCATTTCCCATGGAGAACGCGCTAAGGTCCTGAAGTTGACGGCAAGGTCGATTTTTCAACAGGTAGACCCGACTGCAAAGATCATGCTCGCGCAGTCAATGGACACGCTGGAAGATTTGAAGAGCGCGCGCATTTTTTTCGAGCGCGGTATCGTTCGCGGGGCCGCGCAGAAGATAACGGACGGTGACATCGGCGAACTGCGGGGAATCGTCGAACGGCAGCGGGAATCGCTCGGTGACGCAGATGCTTTCATCACTGCGGATATGGAATTTCATGTCCGGATAGCGAGGATTTCCGGTAATCCCATATTGGTGGCAGTGAGCGAAGCCATGCTTGCCTGGCTGAAAGAGTATCACACTCACATGCTCATCTGGACCGGCAAGGAGAAATATACGCTCGTGGAGCACGAGGAAATATTGGATTGCCTTTCTGCAAGGGATGCAGACCGCGCTGAAGCTGCCATGCTTCGCCATCTTGAACGGTCGCGTACGCTTTACAAAAAAGAATAGGGCCGCTCGTCAAACCTATCGCCGCATTATTGGATTAAGATCAGATTGTCGGCACGCTTCAATTGCTGTCAGACTTCCCGAACCGGGCGTAGATGTCAGATCTGGTCTGAGGCACAGCAGAAATGCCACGTTTGCGCTTGGAGGCTAGTGTCTGGTTAATCTGGACCGTGCCCCGCTCGAATGCCAGCGAACATCCTGCAAGATAGAGCAACCAGAGACGAGCTTTCGGATAACCGATCTCCGCAACGGCTTTGTCGAAATTGGAATAAAGCCTTTCGCACCATAGCCGGCAGGTCCGGCCATAATGTTCGCGCAGATTTTCCACATCGTGGACCTCGAATCCGTATCCTTCAAGGTTTTCTACCGTCATGCCGAGATGGTCGAGTTCCCCTCCGGGAAAAATATATTTCACCAATGCTTTGTGTTCGGCACTTTTGCGTTTGAAGGACTTCTTGTCTTTTTTCATGCGGCGCGTGATCGCGTGATGCATGTAAAGTCCGCCGGGGCGAAGAAGACGGTTCACCGCGCTGAAATAGGTGTCGTAATTGGCGATGCCTACATGTTCGAACATGCCCACAGACGAAATTTTGTCGAATTGACCGTCAAGGTCGGCATAGGATTTGACGTGGATGGTAATCTTTTCCTCAAGACCTGCCATCCTGATCCGCTCGCGGGCAAGTGCGGTTTGGGCTTCCGACAACGAAACACCGGTTCCGATGACGCCAAAATTCTGTACTGCATAGATAAGAAGTGCGCCCCAGCCGCAACCGATATCCAGAAGATGGTCGCCGGGCTTCAGACGTAATTTTCGACAAATGAGTTCGAGCTTGTCCTTCTGGGCCTGGTCGATATCGTTCGCCCAATCGGTAAAGTACCCGCAGGTGTAAACCATCCGCTCATCGAGAAACAGGCGGTAAAATTCGTTGGAGACATCGTAGTGATGCGTAATCGCTTCCTTGCTCGATCCGCTGACGAAAGGCTCCTTGCCGTCCAGAATTTCGCGCGTGTTGGTTTTGCCAGCGAATAACAGCGCAGGAAGATCCTTCAGCAGTTGCCATTTTGGCAACTCTTTCAGCCTTTTCTTCACGCTCCCGTCGGTTTTGGCTTTTGCAAGATCGAAGATCGTGCCACCGCTGATGTCGACGCGGCCGGATGTCCAGATATCTATCAGTGTATCGTAGTTGGGTTTCAGAAGTAGTTGCCGAACGATTGTCGGATCGTTGATCACCAATGACGGGCCGTCGAATGTACCTATGCGCGTACCGTCCCATAACTCTACGTTAAACTGGGGGCGCAATGTTTCAACAACCGTCCGAATGATGCGAACGGGTCTGGATTCAACCATCATGCCACGCCTCTCCACTGAGATTTCCGAGGTAGTATTCCGCGGCGAGCCTAACCTAAGGCATTTGCGATTGCAGTCATAAAATCGTGACAGTTGCAGTCATTCGCGGCCAGGTGTTTCGTCGAATGCGGCATTGTTGAGAAGTGTCTGCCGCATTGAACTGTGAAACGATAGAAATAGCGGGTAAGAGTTTGTGATTCGACGAGCCGAAATTTGCTGCGCATTGGATCACGTTAAAAGGCAAACGGCATGGAATTTCCCCATGACATTGTAGATGCGGCCAGAAAATTGTGGCGCGAAGTCTCGGAAGCGAACGAAAAAGTAACGCCTGTCGATGCAATCGCACTTGCTATCCTGAGGGAGAGGCAAAGATGTGCGACAATTGCGCTTTGCGTATTTGATGATGAAGACTGGCCGGACGATTACCGGATGGCAGGCGGACTGGCAGCGGATGCAATACTCGCGGCCAATGGCAATGCGCCGGAATAGAGCGCTTGCATTGCAGTTGAAAATCTATCGCACACAGAAATGGAACGAAATGGTAATCAGATATCTAGGGGTAGGGGCTGTTTGCCTCCTATTATTGACCGCGGTCGGATGTACGACATCGCCGCAAAACTATGCTGCTACTCTCTCATCCCAGGACCCCAAATGGCAGTCCCCGCAGTGTGAAGAAATTCGTGCAGAGGCTGTGAACTACGAGGCGAGGGAAAAAAAGGTTTCCGACTTGGCTCCCGGACTTCTTATAGGTCCTTATGGTCTGGGTATTGCAGCAGCCATCAAAGAGAACGACGAGAAGCGGAGAAAACAGTTCGTTCGCGAGATGCATTTGCGCTGTTCAAGCTCGCCACTGCCCAGGGAACTCGAAAATATGCAAAGCGAAACGAACCAGTCAAAACAGGCGGATACATTTAGATAGCTTGTACGGTTCTTCGAGCCGTTCTGACTTTGAGAGCCTCTTCAACAGTGAGTTAAGATGACCGAATTTGTACCCGTAATCGCATTGCACGGCGGCGCCGGCACCATTGTGAAGGCCAATATGACGCCGGAGAAGGAAGCAGCCTATCACGCTGGTCTGCGGGAATGCCTGCAAGCTGGGCTGGATATCCTGCGTCGTGGCGGGAAAGCTCTCGATGCCGTGACGGTCTCGGTGATTGCTCTGGAAGAAAACCCTCTTTTCAATGCCGGACGCGGGGCCGTTTTCACAGCGGATGAAACGCATGAGATGGACGCAGCCATCATGGATGGTGCAACACGTGCCTGTGGAGCGATTTCCGGTATTTGCGGACCGCGCAATCCTGTGCTGGCGGCACGTGCTGTCATGGAACAGACTGAACACGTGTTTTTGGCTGGCGAAGGAGCAAAGCGTTTTTGCGAAGCAGCCGGTCTGGAAATGATGGCTCCGGAATGGTTCTCGACAGAACAGCGTCGCAAGGCATTGCACGACGAAATGGCGCGGCGCCGCAGCGGTGCTGCCGATGATGGCGATCCGGCCCGCAAGCACGGCACGGTAGGCGCTGTGGCATTGGATAGCTTCGGACATCTGGCTGCCGCTACCTCTACCGGCGGTATGACGGCCAAGACACCGGGACGCGTGGGTGACAGCCCGGTCATAGGGGCGGGAACCTGGGCGGATGACCAGACAGTCGCGCTTTCAGCCACAGGACACGGAGAATATTTCATTCGCTGGGCCGTGGGTCATGAAATTGATGCGCGGATGCGCTGGGCAGGGCAATCGTTGGACGAAGCGGCGGGTGCCGTTATCCGTGAACTTGGCGAAATTGGCGGTTCTGGCGGTCTTGTTGCGGTGGACCGCAAAGGCAATGTCAGCCTGCCGTTCAACAGTCCCGGCATGTATCGCGCCTGGTGTGGTTTGAACGGAGAGATCCATACAGGCATCTATCGGTAAAGTCGAAGCGCCTGCTGGTACATGTTGCGCTGGTTCAATTCGGACCAGCGTAAAGTGCCCGTTGCGATATGTAGCGCGAGGGGACGATGTAGATGGTTTTCGATCAAACGGTCTATTGTCCTGCCGATCGAGGCAAACAGACAAGTTGGCAGCCTGAGTGCCTACAGGGTGTCGCGAACGCGCTCCCAAGCCTTTGTCAAATGGCGCCCTAATACTTCGGATAGCCGGGTCACGTCGCGGGCTTCCAGAGCCTCAATCATTTCTTCATGCTCGGACACTGCGGCTGCCCATTTCTCCGCGCCCTCGTGTCCTACAAAGCGGATTCGTTTCAATCGCGTCTGCAGCATCTGGTGGATGTCAGCCAGCGTCGGGTTCTTGGCAAGGCGAACGATGGCGAGGTGAATCTGCTGGTTCAATTTGTAATATTGCAGGCGGTCAGAGTGCTTATAGCGCTCGATCATCTCCTCATGCAGTCCCCGAACCTCTGCGATTTCCCCGTCGGTCGCCAGTTCGCATGCGAGCTTTCCAGCAAGCTCTTCCAAGGTGCGCAGGACTGTAAGCATGTCTTTTACATCGACGGCACTGAACCGTTTCACAACAGCGCCGCGGCTTGGAACAAGTTCCACCAAACCTTCGCTCGCCAGATACTTGATCGCTTCACGCAGCGGTGTGCGGGACACGCCAAGCTGTTCGCCCAGTTGACCTTCATGCAGGCGCGTGCCCGGTTCCAGCTGCCCTTCGATGATCATGTCACGCAGATGGTTGACGAGCATATCGTGCAAAGCAGTCCGGCGGAACGCATGTGAGCCGTTATCGGCTTGCTCGGTTTTCTGAATTTCGTCCATCGGCCTTTTTCTCAAAGAGTGAGCTCGAATCCTTATCTCACCATCTCGGGCGAAGATGGCTGGCCCGCTCTCAACCGTCAATATAAAATGCTGCATACAGAATACAAAATGCTTGCGCCATCCAAAAGACTATCTTATGCATGCTGCATACAGAATGCAGAAGAGGAGGATGGGAATGACCACCACTGGCGCTGAACCGAGCGTAATTGCGCTTGCAATGGGAGATCCAGCTGGTGTCAGTCCCGAGCTGACGGCGCGTCTTCTCGCCTTGCCGGATGTCAAAAGGGAAGCGCATCTTATCGTTTTCGGTGATCGCCGCGTTCTGGATGAAGGGGCGCGTGTCGCGGCTGTCGAGCTTGATCTGCAGGATGCCAGTATCGAGAATGCGCCTAACATGCCGTTGGGCAAGCACGTCTTCGTTGACTTGAAGAATCTTGATCCGAAAGATGTTGTGCGTAGCGAGGCGACGTTGATCGGTGGAACTTTCGCGACCCACAATTTTCGCACCGCATTGAAGTTTGCCGATGCAGGTCACGCGGAGGCTGTGTGCTTTACGCCTTTCAACAAGCAGGCCATGCGGTTTGCCTATCCGGGCTATGACGACGAAATCCGCTTTGTTGCCGATGTGCTGAACTTCACGGGCAAGGTGCGTGAATTCAACGTTCTGGAGAAGGTTTGGAACGCGCGCGTGACGTCGCATATTCCGCTCAAGGATGTAGCATCGACGCTGACTGTCGAAGGAATTCTTGCTGAGCTCGAACTGGCTTGGGCGTGCCTTAAAAAGGCGGGATACGACAACCCGAAGATTGCAGTAGCCGGCCTTAATCCACACGCCGGTGACGGTGGCAGTTTTGGCATGGAAGAAATCGATATCATTGAACCGGCGGTAAAGTCTGCCCAGGCGAAAGGGTTCGATGTGGACGGCCCGTTCCCGGCTGACACGGTGTTTTTGCGTGCTCTGAAAGATGGCTTTCAGGCGGTGCTGACCATGTATCACGATCAGGGCCAGATCGCGATGAAGCTGATGGGATTCGACAAAGGGGTGACAATGATGGGCGGCTTGCCCTTTCCGCTTTGCACGCCGGCCCATGGCACGGCCTACGATATTGCCGGAAAAGGGATTGCCGACGTGGGAGCCACGCGTGAAGCAATCCTGCTTGCGGCGCGGATGACGAAAAGAGCCGCAGCACTTTCGGGTGCCGGCTGATTTTTCGTCACGTTGACATGATCGGCATGGGGGGAGGCCCGTGCCGCCTAACTGGGAGGATACAACATGAAGAAGTCTGTGCATTTTGCATGCCTCGCCGCGGGAGTGGCGGTGATTGCATTGCCCGCGCTCGCATTCGAGCCGACGCGTCCTGTGGAATTTGTCGTAACCGCCGGACCCGGCGGAGGGACCGATATCTTCGCGCGCACGATCCA
>Ga0182748_1001095_pt1 | contig 27132 bp, 28 predicted proteins | sample eDN3rd37CKraftOP_FD_128877 | JGI IMG/M metagenome (GOLD analysis project Ga0182748, IMG submission 128877) | Enriched Organic Plus compost microbial communities from Emeryville, California, USA - eDNA 3rd pass 37_C Kraft OP (version 2) (version 2) ...
AGTACATTCGGCGGATCCCCAGACTCATATGGCGATGTGGTGGCACCCGGCGCTTTCGCGGAAAGTCTCGTGAAGCATCGGCGCGACGGCACCATGCCAATGATGTTTTTCGGCCACGACGCTAGCGAGTTGCCGATCGGTGACTGGTTGGAGTTCGCGGAAGATGGAAAGGGCCTGTGGGCCAAAGGCGCTCTCGACTTGGAAGACCCTGTGAGCATTCGCGTCCACCGCGCAATGAAGCGCAAGCGCGTACGTGGATTGTCAATCGGGTATCGCATCCCCGCGGGCGGCTCAAAGCCCGACGAGAAGCGACCGGGCGTCACGATCCTTGAGAAGGTCGATCTTGTCGAGGTCTCTGTCGTCAACATGCCGGCGAACAAGCGGTCGCTGGTGGATGTGGTCAAAGCAGGGGTGTTGACCGTCAACGAGGCCCGCGCCCTCGAAGGCCTACCCCCATTAGAAAAACAAAGCCGCATGGATGAATTCGCCCGCCGTCTACGCGATGGCGATCCCATGCCGATCAAGGAATTCGAGGACATCCTGCGTGAGGCAGGGGTTCCGAAAAGCATGGCCGTAGCGATCGCCTCGCACGGCTATGCCAAGGCCATTCGGAGTGAGTCCGAGGGCGATCAGGCGAACGACGCCGTGGCGCTGCTGAAGGCACTGCGCGGCTAATCTCAACCCATCGCTCTAGGAGAACACTCATGAGCAACGAAAACAAATCCGCGGCCGAACTCGCCGCTGAAATCAAGGCCGAGCATCAGAAGTCTGTTGATGTCGTGAAAGCGATTGCCGAGGAAGCGCTCGGCAAGGCCAAGTCCGGCGAGGAAGTGACCAATTCTCTGAAGGAGAAGGCAGACGAGGCGCTTCTCAAGATGAACGGTCTGACCGAACAGGTTGCCGAACTTGAGCAGAAGATGGCTCGCGGGGGCAGGGGCGGCGACGAGCGCGAAAAGTCACTTGGTGAGCAGTTCGTAGAGTCGGAAGGCTTCAAGTCTTTTGCCGACAGCGGCTTCGCCAAGAGCGCACGCGGTGCCGATCTGCGCATCAAGGCCACGCTCACCTCCGCAACCAGCGACTCTGCAGGTTCCGTCGGTGACGCCATTGAGCGCACTCGCCTCCCTGGCGTCCTTCCTCTCCCGCAGCGTAGGCTCACCGTCCGTGACCTGCTCACTCAGGGGCAGATGGACGGCAACGCGCTCGAGTACGTGAAGGAAACTGGCTTCACCAATAGCGCCGCTCCGGTCGCTGAAGGCGCGGCCAAGCCGGAGTCGGATCTGAAGTTCGACATCGTCACCACGTCCGCCAAGGTCATCGCGCACTGGATGAAGGCATCCAAGCAGGTTCTGTCTGACATCGCGCAGCTTCGCTCGATGATTGACCAGCGCCTGCTCTATGGTCTTGCCTATGTGGAGGAAAACCAGCTCCTCAACGGCGATGGAACCGGCCAGAACCTGCACGGGCTCATCCCGCAGGCGACGGCTTACTCGGCCCCGTTCACACCGACCGACGGCACGGCGATCGATACCATCCGCCTCGCTGCCCTCCAGGCTGCGCTCGCGGAATATCCGGCAACGGGTATCGTCATGAACCCGACCGACTGGGCTCGCATCGAACTGACCAAGGATGCTGGCGGAAACTACATCATCGGCGTACCGCAAGGCGGCATCAATCCGACCCTCTGGGGCCTGCCGGTCGTCGCAACGAAGGCGATCACCGTGGACAAGTTCCTGGTGGGTGCGTTCAAGCTCGGTGCTCAGGTCTTTGATCGATGGGATGCCCGCGTCGAGACGGGCTACGTGAACGACGACTTCACCAAGAACCTTGTCACGATCCTTGCTGAAGAGCGTCTTGCGCTGGCCGTGTATCGGCCGGAGGCCTTCATCTACGGCGATCTGGGCTACGTCTCCTAAGAGATCGGCTCGGTAAGGCGGGCGGCTTCGGCTACCCGCTCTCTGAACCGATGGAAGGAATTCCCCATGGCAATCAAATCGAAGCAGCAGGCCAAGCGGAGCTTTGCGGGCTTGCTCGGCGCGAATGAAGGCGATCGGCCGGAAGCGCCTGAGAACACGACGGCCCCGGCTATCACGGGAACGGCCCAGGTAGGTGAAACGCTGACAGTAACCCCGGGTGTGTGGACTGGTGTCGCTGCGCCTTCGCTGTCCTACCAGTGGGAAGCAGACGGTGAGCCGATCGCAGGTGCTACCGGGACGACCTACGCCCCTGTCGCAGATGACGTCGGAGTAGAGATCACTGTGACCGAAACGGCGGTGAACTGGAAAGGGTCCGCGTCTGTGACGAGCGCCCCTACAGATGCAGTCATCGCAGCCGAAGAGGAGTAGCAGCCATGAAATACACCGTCATCCGCCAGCATTTTGGCGACCGGATGTATATGCCGGGAGAAGAACGCGAGGCAACTGCCAGCGACGTACAGCATCTGGTGAAAGCGGGCGTCCTGCAGGAAGCCAAGGCCAAGGCTGAAAAGCCAGCCGCCAACAAGGCCGAGAAGTCGGCACCGAAGAACAAGAGCGAGTAGCCTTGATGCGCCGTCCCGTCCTTGTCACGCCAGCAACAAAACTGCCTGTCTTGATTGAAGAGGTGAAGCTTGCGCTGCGCATAGACGAGGCGGAATTGGACGCCGAAATTGAAAGCCAGATCCAGGCTGCTGTCGCCCACTATGAAGGCTGGAACGGCATCCTCGGCATATCCATTACGGAACAGGAGTGGCGGCAGGACTACGACCGGTTTGATCGCGAGCTGCGCTTGCTTATCGGACCCGTGCAGCCGGAAGGCATGGCTGTGACCTATCGCAGCCCAGACGGGCAGCTATCGACCGTGTCACCTTCAGCCTATGCCCTCCGCATCGATTATGCGGGCAGGGCAAGCGTGCGCTTTGACGCCAGTTACCAGTTACCATCCGATCTGCACGAAAGCGGCGCGGTGTCGGTGACGTACCGGGCGGGCTATTCTGAAGTGCCGCACGACATCAAGACGGCCATCAAACTGCGCGTGCAGATGATGCTGGATGAGGCCGCGCAAGCGAACCTTCAGCATCTTGAGCGGGCTGAGGATGCGCTCATAAGCAAGTACAGGCGGATGGGGATCTAATGACCGTCGCTCAGAACCTTGATCGTCGCATCACCATTCGCCGCCAGACAGAAGGCGGAAGGGACGAATGGAACCTGCCAACTCCGGGAGAGGCGATCGAGTTTACCGTATGGGCAGCGCGCCAGGACGCCTCCGACGGCGAGCGCATGGCGGCGGGCAGCGTCGGCGGCTATCGCATGACGCGGTTCATCGTCCGCCACTCAGAGCGCACAGCCGGAATTCTGCCGAGCGATGAGTTGGAGCACGAAGGTCGCAGGTACAATATCATCGGCATCAAAGAGACGCAGGGTGGTCGCCGCCGCTTCATCGAGATCACCACGAATGTGGATACCGATAGATGAAGACGACGGTGCGCACAGAAGGCTTCGAGGAGCTGGATAAGGCTTTAGCTGAGCTCCCAAGAGCCACCGCCAAAAACGTGATGCGTCGTGTTCTGCGGAAGGTCGCGCAGCCGATGGCCGACACGATGAAGGCGAAGGCCCCCGATGACCCGAAGACCGGCGGCAATGACCTCCGCTCATCCATAGGCGTTGGCACGCAACTCTCGAAGCGGCAACGCGGCTTGCACCGGAAGATGTTCAAGGACGACAAGGCGTCTGTTGAAGTGTTCGTCGGGGCAGGGCCCGTCCCCCACGCGCATATGCAAGAATTCGGCACGAAGCGTCACGGGCCTCAACCGTTCGCCCGCCCCGCGTGGGACCAGCACAGGGAAGAGCTTCTCCCCCAGATAGGCGAGGAAATGTGGGCCGAGATTGAGAAGGCCGCGCAGCGTCTCGCACGCAAAGCCGCCCGACAGGCAGCGAAAGGCAAATAGCTCATGGAAGCAGCATTGCTATCCCTGCTTGCGCCGGTCGCAGGGGGGCGGAGGTACTATGTGCGAGCGCCCCAGGGTGAGCCATATCCACATCTTGTCCTGAACCGGGTCTCGGGCAACCCCAACTACACGATGGGGGGGCCAAATGGGTTCGTTCGGACGCGGGTGCAGATCGACGTCTACGGGAACACCTGGCCGTCGACGTTCTCAACGGCGCAGGCGGCGCAGGCTGTGCTCTCCGGCTTTACCGGCGTGGTTGGCTCGACCCGTTTCCAAGGCATCTTCATCGAGAGCGTCCAAGACCTGCCGGCCTCGGATGCTGGGGACGTTACGCAGCTCTACCGCATATCCATCGACATCATGATCCACCACAATCCTGCATAGGAGCACCGAAATGACCGACGCAATGATCGGGTATCAGACCAAATACAGCATCCGCGCAACTGCCGGGTCGATCGGCACGCTCACGGAGATTGCCGAGGTGATTAATGTGACACCCGGCGAGGCGACCGCTGACCGCATCGACGCGACCCATATGCAATCGCCCAACCGCCGACGCGAATACATATCGGGCCTCATCGACAACGGTGAAGCGTCTTTCGAGATCAACTGGGTGCCGGGTTCTACGACCGATGAGTTCATCCGAGGGCTATTTGAAAGCGGCGAGACGCGGGAGCACCAGATCGAATTCCCGAACGGCGTGACGGTGACTTACGAGGCCAGCATCATCGGCTATTCGAAGGCTATCCCGATCGATGACCGCATGACCGCAACGATCACTATTGCCGTTTCCGGCGCTGAAACGTGGGCGGAGGCGGAGTAATGGTGAACGACATTAGAGGTGAAGTCGGCTTCACGGCGCTCGATAAAGATTGGACGCTGAAGCTGGGGAATGGTGCCGTCCGTCACGTTGAGAACGAGACAGGCAAATCCTTCACCCAGATCGGCAAGGACTTGTCGAATGAGGCAACGGCATCAATCTCACTTCTTACGCAGGTATTTTGCGCTGCGCTCAAGCGTCATCACCCAGATGTCACGATGGAGGATTGCGACGACATCATAGATGACATCGGCCACGAGCAGGCTGGCACGCTACTTGGGAAGGCGTTCGAACTGATGCAGCCAAAGGGCGCTAAGGCAGGTGCTGCGCGCCCTCGGAAGGCGACGACCGGATAGACTGGCCGTCGCTGATTACTGCATGGTGTGAGGCGGGGCAGCCGTATGAGCTGTTCTGGGAACTGACGCTCTACGAAGTCAGTCTTATCATCGAAGGCGTGTCGAATAATTGGAAGCGAGCGCATGACGAACTGCTCTTCCATGCTTGGCATACGGCATATCTCACTGCCTATGCGCCTCAGAAACCCAGCAAGTTCGTAAAGCTGGAGAAGCTCATAGGCGCAGCGAACCGTCCCCGTGGCAGGCGGATGACGCCGGAAGAACTCGAGGCGGTCACGCGTTCTTGGCTGGCAGGGCGAAAGTGTAAGCCGCAGTAAGCGACGTGGGGCCGCACCCTCCCTCTGCCAAGGCCCACGCGTTTCGGAATGAGAGTCAGATAACATGGCATCAGCGGTAATCGGCGCTCTGCGCGTTAACCTTGGCCTCGACAGCGCCGAGTTTCAGAACGGCCTGAAGAACGCGGAGAAAAGCACCAGCACCTTCGGCAAGGGTCTTAAGGTCGCTTTCACGGCCGTCGCGGCGGCTGGCGCTGCTGCTTTGGCTACCCTCGCTGTCTCGCTTAAGAACACGCTTGCATCTGTTGATGATATCGCCAAGCGCGCACAGGTCTCTAATACCTCATTCGAGAGCTTCCAGCGTCTTGCATATGCCGCACGCACTGTTGGCATCGAAGCCGACAAGCTAGCGGACATTTTCAAGGACGTGAACGATCGCATCGGTGATTTCAGCCAAACCGGTGGCGGCCCGATGGCTGACTTCTTTGAGAACATTGCTCCGAAAGTCGGTGTGACCATCGACGCCTTCAAGCGCCTTTCCGGTCCAGAAGCGCTGCAGCTCTACTACGACAGCCTCCAGAAGGCGGGCGTTAATCAGCAGCAGATGACCTTCTACCTGGAGGCCATGGCGTCTGATGTGACGGCGCTCATCCCGCTGCTGGAACAGGGCGGTGAGGGGTTCCGTAAGCTAGGCGAAGGCGCTTCGGTTATTTCGGGCGAGGATGGCGCGCGCCTCAGTGCCTTTAACCAGTCGATGCGGGACTTGGGGCAAGCGTTCAGCGACGTCGCCCTCGCAGCAGTGGCGTCTCTCGCCCCGGCACTCTCTGTCGTGGCGGCTGGCTTCGATGCGTTTAGCGGGTTCCTCCGACAGATGATCCAGTACCTGCCTACTGTTGCAGAATATGCGGCAGTGGCGGCCGGTTCCTTGGCGATCATGGCGGCTCCTGCTATCGTCGCGTCGGTACTGAGTTTAGCCGCTGCCATTAAGGTCGGTCTCGTCGGGGCATTAGCTCTATTGAAGACGGCTATATTGGCAAACCCCCTCGGTGCGCTTGCTATCGGGATTGCTGTCGCTGTGACCGCGATCTACCATTTCCGAGACGAGATCCAGAAGGCCATCGGCGTTGATGTGGTGCAGGTCGTGAAGACGGCCGCAAATTTCGTCATCAACTCTTTCCGAGCGGCATTCGCGGACATCCAGTTCGTCTGGGAAAACTTCGGCGATATTATGGGGGCGGCCGTCACCGGCGGCGTCAACGCTGCCATTCGAGCGATCAACGGCCTTATCGAGAAAGCGGCCCAGGGCATTGACTGGCTGATTGAGAAGGTCAATTCGATCCCCGGCGTTGACATACCCTTGGTCGGGGGCAGCGGCGGGCCACTTAGTGAGCTGGACAACCCATACGGGGATCGTCTTGGCGCTGCCAATGACGCGCATTCTGCGGCTATCAGCGACATTATGTCCAGCGATCCTATCGGCGCGCTAGGGGCAGCATTTGAGGCGTCTACGCCTGCCGCTCTAAATTTCGCATCGGCTGTGAACCAGGCCAGAGATGGCATCAAGGGAGTAAGCGATGCCATAAATGGCGGCGAGAAAAGCGGCGGTGGTGGGGCTGGAGGAGGGGCAGCCGAAGGAATGCTGTCAGGTCTCGAGCAGCTTCGCCAGTCGCTCATGACCGCGGAAGAAGCCGAGCGCAACAGTTATGCGAACCGGCTGATTGCGATCCAGGAGTACTTCGACGCCGGCCTGATCCAAAAAGCTGAGTATGACGACCTGACGGAGCGGGCTCACCAAGAGCATACCGATCGCATGGCTGAAATCACCCGGCGCGGCGTCGAGCAGGAAATGCGCATGCGAGGCCAGGTTGTCGGCAACCTCAGCAGCGTCATGGGTTCTCTGAGCTCTATCCTTGAGAAGACTGGAGACAAGAACCTGGCGGCCGCCAAGGCGTTCGCTGTGGCCGAAGCAGTCATCAACACGGCTCAGGGCATCACCAAGGCACTCGCGCAGGGTGGCATGTTCGGCTTTGCCGGTGCTGCGGCGGTTGCCGCGGCTGGCGCGGCGCAGATCGCGACCATTCTCAGCGCCAACAAGGGCTCTTCTCGTCGGCCTGCAGTCAGCGGCTCAGGGGCTTCCAGTGGGTCAGGAGAAGCAACACGGAACGACACGCCATCCGGTGGCACGGTGAACCTCCAGATCCAGGGCCTGAGCCGCGATGAGTTGTATTCCGGCGAGCAGGTGCGGGAGCTGATGGACAGAATGGTCGAGTTGCAGCGCGACGGATATCAGCTCGTGGTGGTCGATACATGATTGTAATTTCTCGTGCGCTTAGCCTTGCACCGGGCTATGCGCCCAACGCCACATTCCCGGTCATCGGCTGGCAGAATGTCCTCACGCCGAGCGGCATCACGGCAGGGAATACGAACCCCTCGTTCCCGGCGAGCAACTTGGCTCGGCCCTCGACAGCCGAGCGGTGGCAGGCCCTCACGACAGACGACCAGTACCTGACCTTTCAGACTGGTGGCGCAGAGGCGGATTACGTCGGCATCGCACGTCACAACCTCGGCAGTGGGGCTGTGATCGTATCAGTCGAGGCGGAGACGCTTGAGGCGCCAGGTGAGTGGATTGAGGTAGTTGAGGACTTCATGCCGGCGAGCGACGGCCCGATCCTTGTTCGCTTCGTGGCCGGCTCGTTCAGCCGCATCCGGGTCCGCCTTCAGCCTGATATGGTGGTCCCACGCATTGCCGTCGTGTTCATCGGCAAGCTCCTCGTGATGGAGCGGAGCGAGATGCCGGACGTGACGCCGATCCCGTTCGCTGCATCGAATGACGTGGTGCGTGCTCGCGCGCAGAGCGGAGACTACCTCGGTTCTATCGTCCTGCGGCAGGGTCTCAAGACATCCATCAAGTTCCAATACCTCTCACTCGATTGGTATCTCGCGTACATGCAGCCCTTCGTGGACGCGTCTCTAACGCAGCCATTCTTCTATGCATGGTCACCCGCCGAGTTCCCTGATCAGGTTGGCTATGCCTGGACCACGGCTGACGTTCGCCCATCCATCGACATACCGCGCTTCGTGGAAGTGCAGCTTTCGCTCGAGGCCGTCAAAGTATGAAGTCGCTGACCTTCATCGAAATCGACATCGACTATTGCGAGCTCGCATATGGCGTTGGCGCATGCACAGCCGTTCTGGGCGAGGACAGCACCCGCAAGTGCTTCAACACGATATCGACGTGCGCCAAGCGCGAAGACCTGCAGCTGGGCAAGGTGACGCTGCGCTTCGGCATCCCCACGGACTATCTGGCAGAGAGCGGCATCGACTGTATCCCGAACATCGAGGCGGTATCGATCACGCCGGCGGTGGTGTCGCTCGGCAAGGATCTGGGAACCCGCGCTTCAGTCCGGGTGACCTTCTCCGATCATCGCTGGGCTGATACCGGCCCTGGGTTCGACAAGTACGTTTCAGAGCGGGAGTATGACCCGTTCGCGCAAGGCACCTTCTGGGGCAAGTTCCGCGCCAGACAGCCGTTTCTGCGCAACCGTGCGCTGAGAGTTATCCGCGGAACCCTCGGCCAGACACTCGATCAGATGGAGACGCGGCACTTCATCATCGATAGCTTCAACGGCCCCGGCACGGATGGCAATTACTCGGTCGAGGCGAAGGACGTTCTCAAACTGCTCGACGGCGACCGTGCACAGGCCCCGCGTGTGAGCCAAGGGTTCTTGACCGCAACGCTTCTGAAGGAGGCGACCACTGCAACTCTCAACCCGGCAGGTATCGGGAACCTCGAATATCCATCTTCTGGCTTCGCTGCCATTGGAGGCAAGGAGATCGTCGCGTTTACCCGTTCAGGCGACACGCTGACGCTGACGCGGGGGCAGTATCAAACCGAGGCGGCCGAGCACGCGGCGGGTGATCGGATCCAGCTTTGCTTGCGGTACACGGGACAAGATCCGGCCAACATCATCGCAGACCTGATGGAGAACTACGGCGAAGTACCGGGTTCGTACATTCCGGTCGATGATTGGCGCGACCAAACGTCCAACTTCCTGCGCAGGCAGTATTCGGCGCTCATCGCAGAGCCGACCAGTGTCCGGAAGCTGATCTCCGAACTGGTCGAGCAGGCGGCGCTGTCGATCTGGTGGGATGAAATTGGCAAGCGGGTGAGGCTCATCGTCTTGCGCAGCATCCCTGATACGGCAGGCCGGTTCTACGATGAGAATATCATCGAAGGCAGCATGCGCATCCAGGAGCAGCCCAACAGCCGCATCAGCCAGATCTGGACCTACTTCGCGCCGATCAACCCTCTGAAAAAGGTGGACGACGCCGACAACTACCGATCGATAGCGGTGACTGTCGATGCCGAGGCTGAGAGCGATTACGGCTCGCCGGCCATCAAGAAGATATTCTCGCGTTGGATACCTGCGGGCGGGCGGCAGGTGGCGATGCGTGCGAATGACATTCAGCTTGGACGCTTCCGGAATGCGCCGCGCCGGTTCAGCTTTGAGCTATTCCGCTATACGAGTGACCGACCCTTGATTGGCTCTGGCTATCAGGTGGAGGCGTGGCCGCTGCAGACCGCCACCGGCGAACGAGACACGATCCCAATCCAGTTTGTGAAAGTCACCCCGGATGCGGATTTCTATAAGGCCGAGGCCGAAGAACTGCGTTTCGTGGAGTTTGATGAAGGTGACCTGGACAACCGGGTGATCGTCTTTGACGCGAACGTGTTCAACGTCAACCTCCGCACAACCCATGATCTTCTATACCCTGCGCCGGTAAGCGGCGACGAGGTCACTTGCATCATCGAGACCGGAGCGATTGTCGGCTCTCAGCTCGAGGGCGTTCCAGCCTTCGTGGTTGGGAGTTGGCCGTCTGGGGTAACGATCAATCTTCTAGTCCGCGGTCGCATACAGGGGATGGGTGGCGCTAGTGGGCGGAGTTCCTCGGGTGGGGCTGGCTATGTCGCGGCGAAACCAGGGGGCACAGCACTCTACGCTAGGTATCCGATCAAGATCACAGCATCAAATCAGATCTGGGGCGGCGGCGGCGGCGGTGGCGGCGCTCGTGGCGGTGGCACTATTGGTTACGCTTCAGGTGGTGGCGGAGCTGGGTTTGTGGGAGGGGCTGTTATAGCTGAGCAAAGCAGCTACAGCGGGAATATGACCCCGCCGCAGTCTGGCAGCCCATCGGCAGGTGGAGAAGGTGGCAGGATTTGGGGTACGGGGAACCCCTCGTACAACATCCTCGGCGGCAAGGGCGGCGGCCCGGGCCTAGCCGGTGAAACCGGTACAGGGAGCGGGGTGACCGCTCCCGGTGCGGCTGCAGGCACGGCTATCGACGGCGATTCATTCATCACTTTCACGAGCGGCGTCGGAGACATCCGCGGTCCCCGCGTGAACTGATCCAGCATGGATGGAGATGCATCAATGACGCTCTATGCGCTGGTGGAGAACGGCTCGTTGCTACGGGTGATGCAGAGGCCAAAGCGGCTTAAAGGCAAAGCCCCAGTAACTGACGAAGAGCTTATGCAAGAGGGCATCTACCCGATCCTGGACAATCCTCCCGAGCATGATGAAGCAACGCAGCAACTGGTCCGAAATCCAACGGAAGAGTGGCGGGTCACGGACAATGGCGTTGTCGTCACGTACACGGCAGTCAGAAGGCCCGCTGATGACGTGAAACAGCGTTTCAGTGCGGCCATTCAGGACATGCTCGACACAGCGGCGCAGTCACGACGCTATGACAGCGGGACGACGATCGCCACCTACGTCAACAGCACCAACCCGCAATGGGCCGCAGAAGCTCAAGCCTTCGTCGCTTGGCGTGATGCTGTGTGGGCCTATGCCTACTCGGAACTCGAAAGAGTGATGCGGGGCGAGCGCGACCTTCCGACTGTTCCAGATTTCCTCGCTGAACTGCCAGTAATCACGTGGCCTGAAGTTTAGCGACCGACCCCAAACCCCACTATCCAAATCCCGTCTTACAGCCGCCTTTGAGCGGCTTTTTCCGTTGAGGTAGCAGAATGGCCTATGCTGTTTGGCACGGCGTTATCACCGATCTTCAAGGCAACGTCGTTCCCGGCGCTCAAGTGGAAGTCAGGAGCGAAGTTACGGGCGCTCTGGTCCGCCTGTATGAGGATAGGGACGGGGCGGCCTTCAAGACCAACCCATTCCAAGCTGACGGGCAGGGGCAGGCGTCCTTCTTCGCTACAGGCGGTGCTTACCGGATCATCGCTCGCTCGGGCACGTTCGAACGGGTGTGGCGCTATGTCGGCATTGGGACAGCGCAGGAGGCCGATGTCGAAGCCTTGGGGATGTACCTCCAAGCCGGTCTTGTCACGGTTCAAACCAAGGCCGCCTTGACCGCGGTCGTCCCCGATAGCTACCCGATGGGCGGCGTGGTGCTTGCCGACCCGGTGGGGGCCAACAATGGCTACTACACCAACCAGGGAAGCGGGTGGGTCTTTGCGCGTCCGTTGCCTGACACCTTCGCGCGTCTCTATGTGACTGGCGGGACAGCAAATGCAGTCCACGCAACGCTAGATGCGGGGGTCAACCCATCCGCACCTTCTGTCTTTTTCATCGACGTTGAGACGCCAAACACTGGCCCGGTCACGATCACGATCAACGGCGCGAACACAGGTCCGGTACTCAACGTCGCTGGCAACCCACTGGTGGCGGGCGAGTGGCAGGGCCGCATTCTGTTCAGTCGTGAGAGCAGCGGCGATTACAAGATAGTGCTGAACGATCCTGCTTCAGCATTGTCGGCTGCGCTGTCGGCAACGCAAGCCGGAGACGCAAGGGATGCCGCTCAGGCGGCTCGGGCAGGGGCTGAAGACGCCAAGGATGACGCTGCTGCGTCGGCGGCCGCGGCGGCTACGAGCGAAAGCAACGCGGCAGCCAGCGCGTCCAATGCAGCAACGAGCGAAAGCAATGCTGCGGCAAGTGAGACTGCCGCCGCCGGTAGCGCTTCGACGGCCAACGGCGCAGCCACGACAGCAACGACGCAAGCTGCCGATGCTGCATCAAGCGCTACGGATGCCGCAGCCAGCGAAGCCAATGCGGCTGCAAGTGAAGCAGCGGCCGGCCTGCATGCCGACCGGTCCGAGAACGAAGCTGACCGCTCGGAGGCTGAGGCGAACCGCGCCGAAGCTGCTGCTTCGTCCATCAGCAACCCGGTATCCTACAATGCTCAAAGCCCGAGCAGCGCAGAGCAGGCGCAGGCGCGCTTGAACCTTGGCATCACTGACGATGCGAATTTCGTGCAGGAGCAGGACAGCAGAACCGCGGCCGAGGGGCAGTCTTTCAAGCCTGATGTGAATTGGGTTCGTACTGCTGGCTTTGCCGCCCCCGGTGATGGTGGTGGTGCGCTCTATAAGCGCGTATCGTCTGAGCCGTCCCACGCTGGTAAATTCCAGTCGGCCGATGGTGCGTGGTGGGAGATTGATGAGGTTGTGCCAAACGTGCGTATGTTTGGGGCTAAAGGCGATGCAACCACAAACGATCAGGCCGCCGTTTCTGCTGCCGTGGCTTTTGCCTACTCAAGGGGTTTGGATATGTACTGGCCGTCTGGTCAGTACCTGACTACCGCCAGCATTACGAACTTGCACAACGTCCGCCATCGCGGTTCCGGCTCAGTAAAGCGCGGCAGCGCTTTGTTTTATGTCGAGCCCGGCAAAAGCAACAGCAACATTATTTACGTGGCCACGACCGGTAACGCCAACAACGACGGGCTCTCCGCGTCTCAACCTATCAATACGATGCAGGGCGGGCTCAACGCGATGGAGAGCTACGGCCCGGTGCTCAACGGTTCGTGGACGCTCCAGGTCGCGGCCGGCACGTACGCGGAAGAGGTCACCACCGGCCTTCGCTCCGCCAACGCGGTCAACATCAAGGGCCCCGATGTCTCGGGGGGCGTGCCTACCGTGATTTTGGACGGCGGTTCAGGCGCCCGAAGCTTCGGCATCTACGCAGGGCCCTACATCAACTTCAACGTGTTCGACATCAAGGCGCAGAACTACTCCGCCTACGGCTTCGTGGCGCACAACGCCAGCATGATGAACCTTTACAACTGCCACAGCTCTGGGTCGACTGAAGCGCAAGCTAACGCGGAAGACCGATCGCGCCTGTACATCCTCGGCGGCATATACAATGGCGGCAAGTACGGCGTGCGCATCTACTCGCAGTCGACCGGCTCGATCCGCAAGGACACCCGGTACAACACAGCGGCGCAGTTCAACAACGCTACGGCTGCCGGCATCTACATCCGCGAGAACAGCAACGCGCGCGCCGATGACTTCACGTCTAACGGCTGCGGCATCGCAGCTAACGCGGCGAACGGCCGGCTCCACATCGTAAACGCCACGATCACCAACGCCCCGGTTGCCTGCCAAGCTGATCGCGGTGGTGAAATGTACGATGACGGTGTCACCTACGGCACCGGCGTTACCGTACGCCGCAGGCGCCTGTCGGGCGGGCGGTTCCTCGCCCAATCCTCGGCGGTGTCCGAGAACAGCTTCATCAATACCGCCGAGCTTGTTCACACAGGCTCTACGACGCTAGCCACGTTGTGGCAGGGGCCATCCATTGAGGCCTTGGAGCTCAGCAATCCCGGTAGGGCCATAGAGGTGGAGATCCGTGGCAAGTGGGGCTCCGGCGCTACCGCCACTACGCTCTACATCGCGCTGGAAGGTAGCACCGGGAACCTGTCGCAGGTGAACTCGCCGACGAACTCGCCCAACGTGTTCGTCATCCGAGCGGTGATCATCCCACGTGGCGTCAACTCACAGCTGGTGCACACCGAGCTGTTCACCCATGCGGCGGCCTCCTTCACCGCTACCGCAGCGCCCCGGACGGTGGACGTATCTACCGACAGGGCGATCCAAGTGCGCGCGCTGCTCGGCAACTCGGCCGACAGCGTCACCATCGACTACATCAAAATTACGCGGCTAGGTTAAATGTGGAGAGAGGACGACGTCACCTTCACTCGTACGACAAATCTTCGCTTGGATGTATAGGGAAACTACCCGATTGATCACGTTCCAACGAATCGCACTTCCAAACTCTCCCGTGAGATGCAGCCATAGCGACCTCACTGTATCTAGGTCGTTTAGGATGCCGGCATGGTGAAGCCTACTTAGGCATGCTAACGCCAGGTCGACGCTGTCCGATTCGAACGTGCGATACCTAAGAGCGAACGATCTAAACTGTCGCTGCTGTGTGTCTGGAACGATTTCCGTGATTTGGTCCTTTGCCTCGCGCCACTCAGCTTCAACGTTTCTGGGTTCTATCATTAATCCGCTAGACCATGGTTCACCAAGTAATCCGTGTTCTTGCAGGAGTTGTTCCCGTTCAGCATTGTCACGGGGGCTTTCATAACGCAGTGATGCAAGAACTGGGTTGGTCAGATTGATGATATCAAGCTGTGTTTTGGCGCTCCGGAAAACGTCATAGCCCATCCTTTTCGCGGCGAAGAGAGCTTTAGATTGAATCGGCCCAAACTCTGGGCAACTGATGTTGCTTCTGAATCTATCGGAGCAATGAAGGCCGTTTCGGAAGAAGAGATAATGGTTCTCCATTTTTTCCAAAGCGCTACGCCCTGGGATGGATTTGAGTTCATCAGAGAAAAGCTTGTGCAAACGATCAAGAGCAGCCTTTGACGGGGTGAGTGCAGATTTTCGATGTCGATCGAAATAGGCTTTGCAGAACTCGTCGACGCTTGGGATATCAAGCTCAGTACCAAATAGCGTGCGGGAATAGTAAGGCCGCGCGCATATCTCACCGTAGAAACCGTTGAGGCGCGCGGTCTTCAGAAGGCGATTGGCGAGTGTCACCGGCCGATACGAATAGTATGACCCAAGATTGTAGCTCCAATGACTTCCACCAAGAATGCCATCTGCAAGCGGCACCTTTTCGCGCGGGAGAGCATCGAATTTGTAGGAGTAGAGGGATGATACCTCTTGGGCGACCTTGAGATCATTAGGTTCGGCGGCAGAGTAGTGGCTGTTGATCCGGACTCTTTCTGAGCAATCGGGGAAATTAGTGACGGCGCTGAACACCAGTCTGCTGTCAAGCCCGCCAGACAGATCCGTGACCACATGGTTGAAGGAAGGATGCTCTAAGACGGACCTGACGTTCGCGAGAATTTCGTCTTTTGCCTCAAGGAGTAGTTCCTCATACCGGAGCGGATCAAAGGGGGCCTGGTTTTCGAGTGCTGCTCTTAGGCTGGTATCATGAAGCTGGATTTTTCCATTTTTGACGTGAATGCGCTTATCAACCGGTAGCAGACGGACTGGGCTTACTTCCATTTGATGGGTGAAGTTCTGGTGGAATGCCTGCATGGTAGCGAACGCAAACGTTGCTTCATATCTGGCAGGGTCCAAGCTAAGTTTAACGCCTAAGGAGGATGCGAGCAGGAGCAGCAAGTGGTAGCTATTCGAGACTAGAGCCGTCCCATTCATCTCAAGGTAGTATAATTTCGCTATGCCAAAATAGTCACTGCCGCACACAACGGTTGACGTCGAAGGATCTGTAGCAAGATAAGTGTAATTCCCTGTCGGCTCATCTCGGAGAATGTCTGTAAGTTCATTCACATCGTGAAGTCCGAACAATAATCTTCGTTTGTGGAAGCACGATCCTGAAAACACGAATGAACAGTTTGAGCCTTCCGTGAATACCCCGGTATTGGCCATTATGCAGGATCCATCGTCGAGAATGTGTGTCTCGAGGCGCTGGTCAGCTGCAAAAAGTTCAAGTTGCTCTTTAGATTGTATGCCGCCGCTGATGAGCAGGAAGTCGGCATATGGATACGAAGCATGAAACACATCTTCAAAAACTGGTTCCGGAACGGAGCCGTTTATGAATGCGTTAAAGCCATCGGCATCGGATCGATTGAGGAACAGTATCGGGTGAGAGAACGACATCGTATTGACCCCGCCTCTCTTGATGTGTCCCTGGATCGAGTAAAGACCGCTTTCCGTTAGCTCCCATGAAAAATCGTTCTCAGTTGTCCAGGTAGCACTTCGCTGGAGAACCTGCCCGCCCTTCAACAGGTATGTGTAGAACAAGTCATCCTTCTGAACGCCGCCCTCCGGCAAGAGCGTTGCACTCAGATGCCCGTTAATCTCAGTCGTGTCGAACTCGCATCGCGTCTGTCGCGTCATAACCCGATCCTGTTCTTTGATACAGAAGTCCCCGCTAACGAAGTGCATGGATACCCGCCGTCTGCGCTCTTCTAAAATGGTCAATGACCAGCTGCAGCGGCCAGCCAACGACGGGAATCGCTGCCCTTACGAAGGGGGGGCTGACCGCTGCCCGTGAGCTAATAGCTGGTGCAATTTACGCTGTTGCCGAAGCGATTACAGTTGGTTGTCACCGTTCTGCGCTGAGAGGCCGCCGCATGAGTGGCCATGCTTTGACTTGCAGCATCCATGGATGCCCGGGCTTGCCCACGGGAAGATCTGGATTCTGTCATTATGCACGTGGCCATCTCGTTTGTTCCGGGCTGAAATCCATATGAAGCGCATCGCTTACTGAAATAGGCGAGCTGCTGTGCGTAAACAGCGCAACGCAAAAAAAAAGTACCCTCATCCAACACTCCCTCAAAACCAACGTTCATACCTAGCACAACAATTCAGAAGGACCAGACCGATGGAAGCAAACTTCCCGCGATCACTGTCGCTTGTGCGGGCAATGACCAACGCATGAGAGTGGATGAGTGGCAGCAGCGGGGGGGGGGGGAGGCCGGGCTGCTGCCGACGGCAATTTAGCATGGAATATCACATGCGGAAGACGGTGGTTCAATGCAGTCGACCGACAGAGTGGGAGCAAAATCGGTTCGCCCACTCTGCCGACCTGCCACCACCCCGGAAGTTTATCTTCCTCGGTCTTGATCTGCTCAGCAATCTATCCGTTCGGTGGAAGGTTAATCGAATTTGGTGCGCATGAAAAAGCCCGCCCGGGAGGAGGATGGGCGGGCTTATCTAAGATGCAGCACGGGAGGAGGGTGTGCTGCATTCGTGTCGGCGGTTCATCTAGGAGGAGGAGACGGCCGACGGCCCGGTACCTAGGAAAAATAGCCTCGTCTGACCACCTTAAACTACAGCGGTGCGGCGATCTGACCGTGTGTGCCGACCTTTAGTTCAGTTCAGGCCTGATGGCCAAAGCCACCAGAGTAAAAGAGCTACTGCGAAAACCACAGAGCGGCAATAACGACGAGCCCGACAGTGCTCGCCTATTCATCGTGCTTGTCCAGCCAACTCTTCAAGAAGGCAATTTCCTTTTCCTGAGCAGCGACGATTTCTCTGGAGAGTTGGACCAGTTCCGGATCGTTCTCGCCGCTTTCGAGGTACGCTTTAGCCATGTCGATGGCGCTCTGATGATGCGGGATCATCATCTGGGCGAAGTCAACGCCTGGCTTGTCCGACATCTCCATTGCACCCATTTCCCGATCCATCTTCTTCATCGCTTCCATGTAGGCTTTGGAAGCGTCGTTCATGTCCTCGGGTGCATGATGCATTGAACTGTGGGGGTCCTGAGCGATAGCTGGCCAAGCAGAAACACCTGCGAATATCCCCGCTGCGGTGAGGGTGGCTACCAGCGTTTTTTTCATAGTGCGCTCCTGTTCATGTTTGCTGCCGGCGTTGCCGCGGGCGGAGGACCTGACGCTGCTACACCAGTAACGTCGTCAGCCCGGCGACTGATATCTAGAACATAAATTCAAAAGGAAACATAGCGATGGTCGACCTCGTGAAGGGCGACACGCGCCTAATCATTGGCGTGTGCCGCAAGCATGGGCTGCTGCGCAATCAGGCGGCCTATGTGCTGGCGACGGCATATTGGGAAACCAACCGCACCATGAAGCCGGTGAAGGAGGCATGCTGGCTCTCCGAAGACTGGCGGCGCAAGAACCTCCGCTACTATCCCTGGTATGGCCGGGGCTACGTTCAAATCACATGGGAAGAGAACTACAAGCGTTACGCCATCACCGACCCGGACGACGCTCTAAAGCCAGACGTGGCCGCTCATATCCTGGTCGACGGCATGAAGCATGGCAAATTCCGTGGCAAGAAACTGTCCGATTACATCACGCTGCAGAAGTCCGATTTCAAGGGTGCGCGTGACATCATCAACGGCGACCAGAGCAGGGTTGTTGATGGTGAGCGTATCGATGACAAGCTAGCGCGGTTTGCTCGCGAGTACGATGCGCTTCTGAAGGCTGAGGGCTACGGCGAAGAGAGCACCACTCCTGAGCCCAGCATTCCCAAGCTTCCCACTTCAAAAACGGACCTCCCGGCAACCACCCAAAAGAACACTGGCAAGGGCGGGCTCATTGGCCTCATCGTCGCGGCAATTGCAGCAGCGGCCGGAATCTTCTTCGGCATCACAGGAGACTGACCCATGTGGCAGCGTATACGTGAATTCTTCCGCGACTCGGAGACAATCTTCTGGGCTCGCCTCCAGATGCTTGGGGCGGCAATCGTCGCCACCGTGGCTGTGATCGACCCCATGCTTTTCGCGAACTACATCCCGGCGGCCTACCTGCCGGCCTATGTGTTCCTATCCGGCGTCCTCACCGAATACCTGCGTCGGCGCCGGTCTGACCTATGATGGACCTCATCCCTTACATCGTTGGAGCCGTGCTGGCTGTCCTGGGTTTGGGCGGCCTGTGGGTCAAAGCGGAAAACTTAGGCAAGGCGAAGAAGGAAGCGGAGCATGCAAGGCAACGCGAAAAGGATCTTGATCGCATCAAGCGGGCTGCTGATGCCCGGCCTTCTGGGAGCGTGCACGACGACCCATTCAACAGGGACAACGGCTGACGTTTGCCTGATCTGGAAGCCGGTCACGTACTCGGCCAGCCAGGACAGCGAGCAGACGATCGAAGAGGCGCGAGAAAACAACGCAAGGCGTAGCGCTTACTGCGAGGCGAGCCGACGATGATCAACCGCCGTGTTGAATACCTCTCGGCCACGATCATGGTGGGCTGGGCAGGGCTGCTGATCGCCACGAGCGATAACAGCGTTACCTCAAGCGTAGCCTTCGCACCGATGATCAGCCGCGGCTGGACCGAAATCCAGCTGGCCATCATCCTAGGCTTGTTCGGCCTGGTTTGGCTCTGCGCTCTATGGGTGAATGGCCGCTACCGACGAACGCCAGTGTTCCGATGTATCTGCGCCGCTGGGGGCGTTGTCATCTGGAGCCATGTCGGCTTGCAGCTCGTCATCAGCGGCTTCCGGACGGGCATATGGTCCACCGGACTGCCCGTCTACTGGACACTTGCCGCATTCGATCTGGCATCATGTTACCGCAGCGCGGCGGATGCCTACTTTGCTCACCTCAAGGGTAAGCTCAAAGACAAAATGGCAGCCGCGCAGCATGAACCTTGATTCATTGACAACAGCAATCGCCGCCATCGGCGCAGTCATCGCTGCTCTCTTTGGCATCTACAGGGCATCAGGGGGGCAAGTTAAGCCGACAGAGCAAGCACCGGCCCCGACACTCCCGGCAATGGTCAACCAGTACACCAACGGGCTGAAGAACATAGAGAACGAGCTCCAGGCAGCGGTGAGAGTGCTCCACGATACCAAGCGCACGATGGAGACGATCAGCAGCCATCAACAAAAGTCGGTTGGCGAGTTGGAAAGCATCAACCGCATGCTAGGCCGGATCGAGAACAACCAGGCAAATCTTAACCGCACCCTTGAGACGATCAAGAACCACGACGAAACCTCTGTGCAGATCCTTGGGCAGATCAGGGAGTTCGTGCGGGTGAAGGGTATCCACCGGTCGGGGTGAGCTGCCCTGACAGTCACCGGTACCGCTCCCGCGCACTCTTCGTGTGGCGCTTAGTTTGCAACCAGTTTAGCCATAGAGCTTTCATGAACTGGCGAAAGAGAAGGAACTGTGAAGGCAACTTTTCCTTGACTACGCGTTCAGAGAGCCAGCTCAGCGGCGTCATAAGAGCCTTGTTGGGTCTAGGCAGATCCCGCGATCTCGACGTTCTTTAAGGCTTTCAAGATAATATTTTGGGAGCCTTTGATATGCTCCTGCAAAATGTGGGCGGCCGCCAATTCAAGGGAGGGCAGTCCGTTCTTATCACCATATCGCTTCAACGCTGCTGCTTCTTGAAGAGATAAATCAACAGCTAGCAGGACTCTCATCTTGCCTCCCCCAACCGGGTCGGAAACAAGCATATTACATCCGCCAAATCAACTCGTGTAAACACACAATTCCACTACAAAATACCGCCAGATCTTGCAGGAATGCGCGATGCAAGTTGGTCAACGATATACATTAGCTGTGATTCATCCACAGGCTTGCGAAGGATTGGCGCTCCGCTAACAATCTCGCCACAAAGCTGATGTGGGTCGCTTACAGCGCTTGCCACGACGAAGGGAATGCTCCGGTCTTTCAACACCGCCGCAACCGGCGTGACCAGCTCATCACGAAGATTGACATCAAGGATCGCGACTGTAGGAAGTTCTTCTTCGAGGATCTGCAGGGCGCGGTGGACACTTGGAGCCGGTCCCAAAACGATCCAACCATGATCCTCAAACACATGGGTTAGATCCATCGCGACGAACAATTCGTCTTCGACGATAAGAACACTTCTTGGCACGCCCCAGTTCTCCACTACAACTCGTTCCGGCCCGCGAACGTCTGAGGGCTGCAATGGTTCCCATAGAGGAGTGTGTAACTGCGGCGGTAGAACTGTAGCAGTGGCCAGCTTTGATGCTTGACGCATCACGGGGGGTGGGGGGCGTGCTGACCACTGCCAATAGCCACCTAACATCAGAGAACTAATTTGGTAAGATGTTAAATGCGCACGGGCACTTCTGCCGTCACTGTTTCCGCTGCTGATCAGGCTCGAAGTGCGAAATCCCCTGGATCTCACACAGCTTGTTCGCGCATGCAGCCGAAAGATCGTTCCAAAGGGCATCGAGATTGTCGATGAGCATCTGAAGGTCTTCATCGACATCGCCTTGTTCCATTATCAAATGGATAGTTGCACGACAGGTGGCCTCAGCTTCTATCAGTGCGGTGTAAATCGCCATCGCTTGCCTGAGATTTAGATCCTTCTTGGTCAGGATGGTTTCGATGTCGCTTTCCAGCCGATCCGCAATCATGCCTTGCTCAATGAGCGACTCCACCAAGGCAGGGTCCATGGCGTCCTCCATGCAAGTGAGCGGCCAATCTGCTTGTAAGTAGATATCGCGCTCTTGGCTGCCGGCAAATCAATGATCAGCGTTCAGTGAAACAATCGAGTGGTGATGCTGCTCCCGGATAAGAATGATCCGCATCGCGCCGTGGCTGGCTTTCAGATGCCCGGCGAGCGCAATCAAATCTTTCGTCTGTCGGGAGCGTTGGACGGAATTGATTCTCTTCTAAACGCGTTCCACGACCGTCGCATCGGACTTTGTTTTCTGCTTCGCTCAATGCGGCCAATACGGCATCGTACATCTATGCAGCTGAGGTGGGGGGCAACGTCGTCACCGTTACATATGACGCTTTCGTAAAGAGAGTTCGTGAAGGCGAGGGCGTGCACCGCTCGGGGGTGAGACAAAATCTCAGTTGACTCTCTACGCAATGTTCTCATTTTGTTCGCATGGTCAATACAGCCGCGCCCGGATACGCCTACCCAGTTTCCAAGCTGATCCAGCATCGCTTGATCCTGCGCGTTCGTTGCCACACTTGCAAGACGCTGCACCATTACCGGCCCGAGGACTTGATCCAGATCTTCGGCGATGCCGATGTGAACAGTCTTCATCGCCGGATGAAGTGTGAACAGTGCCGACGCAACTCAGCTCTAAGCGTGGATTTTTTCCAACCGGTGGGCTCTGACGCAATCGGTCTCAAGATCCGCCGCTTGGTGGCAATCAAGCTTCTTCGCGTGCCGGTCTGGCGGGAAGAATGAGCCACATTTTGGTGATTCGTTGGTTTACACCGAACCTCGGAACGCCAATGTTTGCTTGGGCCGCCGTGGCCCGAGTTTACCGGCATGCTGTTGATTCTGTTCAGAAACTACACGACTGGGGGTCAAGGGGTCGTGGGTTCGAATCCCGCCGCTCCGACCATTTTTCATCATCCATTTCCTTGATGCAGCGGCAGCAGCTAATGATAGCCGGCAAAGGCTTTTGCGTTGCTGTTCGAAAACCCTTTCCATCTCGAGCCTTCGCCTGCTGACGAATGCACACCCCGAAGCGATCGCAGACCACTTCGGGGCTATAGGTTCGATGAAGCGGTTCCTTACTTGGTGGAGCCAGTCATCGTGCAGTCGGCATTGTGCGATTTGTAGAATGCTGTCTCGAAGTCATAGAAGGCCTGGAGAGCTTTCTGGTCTACAAACGGCAGCAACTGGGTCATATAGACCCCGCCCACTTTGTTCTTCGGGTCAATCCAGAAGAAGGTGTTCCGCAGTCCTGCCCATGCGAGGCTGCCAGCGGGCCTTCCCGTAGGTGCGTCCTCTTCATTGATCATGAAGCTCAAGCCCCAGGTCTTCTCAACACCGGGGAAGAACTCGGCGTCTTCCGAGCGTGCCGGGTCGGTTGTGTAGATCATCTTCACCCGCACGTCGCCCATCTGGTTCTTTGCCATCTCCTGGACGGTCTCAGCCTTCAGGATCGTCTTTCCGTCGACGGTGCCTTCGTTCAGGATCATGCGGACGAACTTAAGGTAGTCGGGTACGGTGCTGTACAGGCCGCCGCCACCATAATCACGCGGAGGGTTCTGGTCGGCGATATAGTCGGTAGCCTCGAGTTCACCCTTTTCGTTGCGCTGATGGCTCGTTACCCGGCGACTTTCCATCGCGTCGGAAAGCCCCCAGCTCGTGTCGTTCATGTCGAGCGGGTCCGTTATGTTGGCCTTGACGTAGTCGGCCAGTGGCTGCCCGCTGGCTTCACGCACCAGGTAACCGATCCAGTCGATGGATTCGCCATAGATCCAGTCTTCGCCCGGATCGAACAGCAGTGGCCTCAGCCAGGTCTCCTCCTGGTCATACGTTAGCGGTGGCAACTCGCCCTGAGTCTCGGTGTAGCGCTTGAGCTTGTCCGACCATTGGACATATCCGAGGCCTGAGGAATGGGTCATCAGGTGGCGAAGTGTAACCGGCTTGTTCGGCTTCCGGAGTACCGGCTTGCCCTCAGCGTCAAAATCCTCGAGCACCATGAGCTTGTCGGCCATCGGTAGCCATTTGGAGATCGGCGAATCCAGGTCGAGCTTTCCTTGCTCCACCAGCTGCATTGCGGCGGCGGCGGTGACAGCCTTTGTCATCGAGGCGATGTTGAAAACGCTTTCCTCGTTAACGCCATCGTTGCCGCCGAGTTCACGAACTCCGAATGCGCCGATGAAGACGGTATCGTTGGCATCGGTAACGCCGGCTACGGCCATTGGAACGTCGCCGCGCTCGACAGGGGCGCGGAGAGCTTCTTCAAGCTGAGTGAAGTCAGAGGCGGGGTTGGCCGTCGTCTGTGCGGCCAATGGTTGGATCAGTGCTGCGCTAAGCAATGTCGCTGCCGAAAGCTGTAATATCGAAGGTAAAAACATTGAGCGTCCTCCTGTTGCAAAGAATCGCCCCCGCTCGATAGTTTGTTCAGTCGGTGCCTCAACCAATATAACGCTGCTTTCTCATCCATGTATACTACAATTCAGGTCTTATCGCATTTTGTGACCGAGGGGGGGATTCGACCGTCGATGCCCGAGGCCCAGCAAGGCCGACGGCGTTGACAATTGCGCACGAGACGGAAGGGAAGTGGCAGCTTGAGCGCGTCCTGAAGAACCTGGCGCAGAGCATACCCGTCACTGCCATGGGCGGGACACTGGGCATCCGGCCGTCGCAGTATTTCGCGCTAATCCGACGATGGGAAACAAGGGGGCGTTAAGACACTTAGCAGGCAGGAAAAGTGGATTCCGCCTGGTTCCTGGCGCAAGCCAAGGACGCCAGAAACAAACACAAGGCGTCCGGAAGCCGCGCAACGGGGAGACGGGGTTGATCCGGACGCCTTTGCTAGCGTGTGCGCAAGAGGCTGGGGCCAAATGCTGACTGTATCGTAGGGTGATCCCAAAGTTTTCGCTACGGAACTCATCCGCGAGTTGATTGGCAAAAGTTCCCGATCCCGTTGCCAACTATGCGCTTGCAGGCGAGCATAATTCCAGATTGACTGAAGTGTCTGCGGACCTGCGGAGGAGCTTTCACGGGGGAGGATGAATGACCGGAATTGCTGCCGAGCAACCCAGTGGACCCCATGGCCGACACGATCACTTCCCGGTCCATGCCAGTTCCGCTGCATCTTCTTTGCAGCCCAAATCCCGTGTCAGGTGGTGGAACAGGATACCGCTTCGCTGGCAGATTTTTGCCGCCTTCGTTTTCGCCACCTCCGTCGCGGGGATCGTCGCGACGATCGTGACCATCTACGACGCACGCCGTTCGGCGCAGTTGGAGATCATGTCATCGATGCGGCTTGCGGAGCGCTTCGTCCTGGAAACCATGGCTCGCACCCCGCAGGAGGCAAACGGAGCGGCCGTGCTCGAAGCGCTTGCCAAGGAACTGGGGGAACTGCGTCACGTCCGCGTTATCACCACCACTCTCGGCGGTGGCAGGTTCTCGGTTCTGCCCATGGCGGATGCGGCTCACCTCAACGATACGCGACAGGTGCCCGCCTGGTTCTCAAAGCTCGTTCAGGTGGAGGACATCCGGCGTGAGTTGAGGATCGGCATGGGCAGCCGCCAGATCGGCTCCGTCATCCTGCTTGGCTATGCCGGTGACGAGCTCGCAGAGGTCTGGGAGGAGAGCAAGAACCTGGCGGGCATCGCGCTTGCGTTCAATATTGCAGTGGCTGCCATTCTTTATTTCGCGCTAGGGCGGGTTCTCCAGCCGTTGACCAGCCTGGCCAAGGGATTGCAGGAACTGGAGAGGGGGCAGTTTCAGCACAGGCTCGTCAGGCCGGGTGTTCCGGAGCTGGCGGATATTGCCGGGCGCTTCAACGCGCTTGCCGAACGGCTGGCCGGCGCCAAAGCGGACAATGAAAGGCTGACCCGCCGTCTGATCACCGTTCAGGACGATGAGCGTCGCCACATCGCCAACGAACTGCACGACGAGATAGGCCCATGCCTTTTTGGCCTCAAGGCAAACATCGCCTCGCTGGAACAGCTTGTCGACCAGCGGGCACATCCCTCCGCCGACAGGATGCGCGACCGGATTGCAGCACTCGGCGACATTTCCGACCAGATCCAGATGCTGAACCGCCGGCTGTTGAGTCGCATCCGGCCCATGGCGCTGGGGCATGTGCCTTTGGCTGAGCTGGTGTCTGGATTGGTTGCCGATTTCGAGCGCGTCGATGCGCACCCGCGGATTTCATTGTCTGTAGGATCTGTTGCACCAAGCTACGGCGACAGCATCGATCTGACCGTCTACCGCTGCATTCAGGAAGGAATCACCAACGCAAAACGCCATAGCGAGGCCCAGGCGATCAACGTTCGGCTGGCGGAGCAGCTGGTCAACAGAAGCGGCCCCGACGATGCCGAGCAGGGGGCCTTCGCTCTGAAAATCACGGTGGAGGATGATGGCAGCGGCTTCCCGCCTGGCAAGCCATGGGGGTTCGGCCTGACGGGAATGGATGAGCGCGTGCGCGCGCTTGGAGGTACGCTGAGGATCGTGGAACGCGCTGAGGGCGGGACCAGGCTTGAAGTCGCCATCCCGCTGGACGACAATCGCCGGCAAGTCGCGTTTGCCGACCACAGTGAAACAGGGAGCAGACAGCAATGAGCCGCGTACTGCTTGTCGATGATCACCCGATCGTGCTGCAGGGCTGCCGCCGTATCCTGGAGGATGCGGGGGTAGCGGAAGTGCTGGAGGCGAGCAGCGCCACCAGCGGCTATCGCACCTTTCTTCGCAGCCGTCCGGAGACGGTAATCGTCGACCTGGCCCTGAACGGCAATCGCCTTGGCGGGCTGGACCTGATTCGCCGGATGCGCCGGCATGATGCCCGTGTACCTATTCTTGTGCTGAGCATGCACACGGACCCGCACATTGTCAGCCGGGCGCTGGAATCCGGAGCCACGGGATATGTGCTGAAGGAGGCGGGACCGCGCGATTTGCTGGCTGCCTTCCAGTCTGTTCGCGCGGGCAAGCCCTACCTGAACCACGAAATAGCTGTTCAGATTGCGATGCTGGGATCCCGGCGCGACGGTGGCCCCTACGGCAACCTTTCGCCGCGTGAGCTGCAGATGCTCACCCTTCTGGCGGACGGCAAGACCTATGGCGAAATCGCCGATAGCCTTAGTGTAAGCTACAAGACCGTCGCCAACAGCTGCTCTCTGTTGAAGGAAAAGCTCGGAGCCAGGAACCTGCCGGAGCTGATCCGCATGGCAATCCAATATGTTTCCGACTCACCGGAGAATATTTCTGGAACAAGACCATCCCTGGCGGCAGGATAGTTGCAGCAGCTCGATAATTGCTTCCACGACCTCGCGCAAAAAGCGAAAGCATTTTTCTCCCGAAGTGCCTCTGCAGAAATCATATCGTTGCCACATCTCAGGAAGACTGCGGCATTGCCGTGACCGTCAAACATCGATCACTGCTTAACATTCAACAAAATCTGTTATGTGACATATATGTCATAGTAAATTCGTTCATGGGTGATAAACATCCCCTCATCGAAATGTAACGGAGGGGCTTCTCTGATGAAGTTTATCATTTCCACTGCAGCAGCAGTACTGCTGTCCACGTCCGCGTTTGCTGCCGACGCTGTTTTCGTCAACG
>Ga0182748_1001097_pt1 | contig 27116 bp, 25 predicted proteins | sample eDN3rd37CKraftOP_FD_128877 | JGI IMG/M metagenome (GOLD analysis project Ga0182748, IMG submission 128877) | Enriched Organic Plus compost microbial communities from Emeryville, California, USA - eDNA 3rd pass 37_C Kraft OP (version 2) (version 2) ...
AAATCCATATCAGGCGCACCAACGGCAGGCTCAGACCCTCGCACGGCAGGAAAGCCCTCAAACTCACCGCGTGAAGCGCTTCAGAAAGCGCTGCGCAAAGTCAAATAAAGGAAAAACCTACCATGGCTCCGGTTACACAAATCGACCATTACCGTCAGGTTCTTTCGATGGCTCTTGAGGATCGCTCGCAGGGCTATCAGGACCTCGTTTCGAACAGCAACGCATTCTTTGCCGTGCTCAAGCGCAAAGGCCTCTGGAAGCCGTATTCCGGCCCGCGCATCCGCGAACGCCTTCAGATCGATAAGATGGACGGCCAGTGGTACAACGGCTTTGATATCTTGGCGAACAAGCCCATTGAGCTTTTCAATGATGCTTACTTCACGCCAAAGATGGCCGCTGTGCCTATCACCCTTTCCAGCGAGGAAATCCTGAATAACGAGGGCGAAAACCAGCTTCTCGATACGATGGAAAGCTATCTGGAAGTAGCGGAAGGCTCCATGACCGACATGATGGACGCTGCTCTGCATGGGGATGGTTCGGCCAACGGCGGCAAGGCTGTCACCGGCCTGAATGCTGCTATCCCGATCCTGCCGGATCAGGGCACGTATGGCGGCATCCCGCGCGCGGACGTGCCTAAATGGCGTACCAGTGCGTTCGATGCACAGACGGCATTCCCTGATATTGGCACGCAGATTGATAGCGTGACCATTCGTCCGTTCCTCAATCGCATCATGACGCAGCGCTCTCGCGGCAAGCGCCATGCTGACCTTCTGCTTATGTCACCAGAGCATTACGAGGCATACGACGCCGCAACCACGGCTATCCAGCGTATTGCCAAGGAAGGCGGACTTGCAAAGCTCGGCTTCTCCTCTCTGGAATACATTGGCGGCGGCAAGCGTGCTGAAATCGTCCTTGATGGTGGTATCGGCTCCAATATGCCAGCCAATACGACCTACGGCCTTGATACCGATAGCATGCGCTTCCGGTACAATCCGAACCGCAATTTCGACAAGCTGTTTCCGGGTGACGGCCTCATGCCGATCAATCAGGACGCGATTGCGCAGTTCATCGGCTTCATGGGCGAACTCACGAACAACAATCCGTTGTTCTCGTGGCGCCTGTTCGACAGCAACCCGGCAAACTAAGGGCGGTTCTCTCCGCCCTTTTTCTTTTCGAGAAAGGTCAAGGCAATGTCCTACCGGATTACTCCGACGCTCGGCCCTGATATCGAGCAGCATGCAACCAAATACTATTGGGACCTCAATTCGACCGGCACGCCAAGCTATGCGCTTGGAACGAAGGTCGTAGGCTCCGATGGACACGACTACATCCACGTAAAGGCGGGCGCAGATCTCGCAGCGGATGCGGAAGTGCAGATCAACGAAACCACGTTCGTCGCTACTGCTGGCGCTGGTGGCTTCACTGTCCCGGTTGCCGTCAAGAGCGGCGAAGCCTTCCACGCCAAGCGGACGGCTCTTTAACTGATGCGATAGGGGCGGGGAAACCCGCCCTTTTCATTTCCGATCTCTCAGACAGAAAGAACAGTCATGTCACTGAAAGAAACACCAGTTTTCAAAAGCATCGCGCAGCTTGATCCGGGAGCTTCAAAAAAGGCGGGCCGACCGATCTACAGCGATATCGAAGTTTGTGAGCTCCATTTCCCGGGCGACAAGCAGCACAAACCGGTTTTCCCCGCGCATTCGTTCGCCGGATGGGGGGAGGATGAGTATGGCAATCAGCAGAAGCTCACCTATGCGTTGAAATACAACGACCAGTATTTGCGCTTCAAGGAAGGCCGCGCTCAGGTCGCTGACGGCACGCCGCTTTCCGAACTGCCGTTCCTGACCGAAGCAAAGCGCATGGAACTGAAGGCGCTCAAAATCTACACCGCTGAACAGCTGGCGGGCCTTGACGGCCAGAACCTGAAGAACCTCGGCCACGGTGGCCGTGCTCTTAAGGATCAGGCTCAGGCGTTTATCGAAACAGCGACGAAAAGCGCCGGTTCGGTTGCTCTGGCTGAAGAAAACGCACTTCTCCGGCAGCAGATTGCCGAACTGAAGGCGGATCGCGCTGGAGGTGCAGCTGTAGAACCTGACGACACCACTGAGCCCGAACAGGAGCAGCCAGCGCAGGACGACACAGAGGATGAAGAAGACATTTTCGACCTCATGCCGGATGACGAACTGAAAGCCTACATCAAAGATAAGTCCGGCGAAGGTGTGCGCGGCACTCCGAAGCGCGAAACCCTGCTCGCCATGGCTCGCGAGCTCGATCTGGCCGACGAGGGCTAATCAATGACCGTCAAGGACGCGCTGAAAAGCGCCGCTTCCCGCATTATGGGTGTTCGCCCGGATGTCTTTTTTTCCTCAACGAATGCGCTTGAGGGCGATTTGACGGAACTGGTGAATGCAGTCGCGAAAGATATCATCAAGTCGAATGATTGGCGCGTCCTGACGAAGCTTTGCACCTTAACCGGTGACGGTACGAGCGACAGCTTCAATCTGCCCGACGATTACGACCGAATGCAGAAGGGCTCCAGCCTTCAATCAGCAATGGCTCCGCTATACGGATATCAGCCATGTGTTGACCCTGACGAATGGCTGACCTTGCAAATGCCTTATGGGGTTTGCTCACTGGGTCGGTGGATCAAGTTGGGCGGTCAAATCCATATCATGCCGAAGCCAGCGCTCGGGCAGGAGATAAAGTTCTTCTATCAGAGCAACCGCTTTGCCAAGGATGAGAACGGCACGCCAAAAGCCAGCTTCGAAAAAGACAATGACAGCTTTCTCTTGGATGAGGAATTGCTGACGCTGGGGCTTATCTGGCGTTACCGGCAGCAAAAGCGCATCGACTACACTGACGATCAGGTGTTGTTCGAAAAAAGGTTCGATGAACTGGCCGGGGAGGACAAGGGCGCGCGCGTCTTTGTGGAAGGCGGGCGCGGCATAAGCAATAATGCTTATCCCCCTTACTGGGGAGTTCTCGGATGAGATGGCCCCGTTCGGCGCGCAAGCCGCGCATGTCTCAGCCCAAGCGCTATACGTCTCCTATCGGTGGATGGGTGGCAAACCGAAACGTTGCAGAAGCGCAGGCTCCCGGCCAGCCGCAGGCGGCGGCGGTGCTCGATAATTGGTTCCCCTATGCGACGACAGTTATCATGCGGCGGGGGAGTGAACTGCATGCCACGCTTGGCGATGCGAACAAGCCGGTAAAATCGCTGTTCAAGTACGTCAATGGCGGCAATCAGCGGCTCTTTGGGGCAACGGATAGCCAAATTTTCGATATCACGCTTGTTCAGAACGCCAATAGCTGGCGCATCGGAACCAGCAGCGCCGACGATATCAAGACTGATCAGGATGACCTTTTGGGCGAGCTTTCGACCAAAGGGCTTGACGTTTTGAACGATCAGAAAAGCGGTGATTGGTCGGTGGTACAATTCGCGACGGCAGGCGGCGGGATATTCCTTCGCGGCGTCAACGGCGAGGATAAGCCGTTCGTCTATAACGGGACCGCGTTCGTTACCGATCCAGAGCTCACCATGCCCTCGGGTGAAACCGTGGTGAAGCCAGAAGATATGTCCTTCGTATGGGCATATAAGAACCGTCTTTTCTTCGTGCAGCGCAATAGCCTGAATTTCTGGTATCTGCCAGTTGACCAGATCGGCGGCGAACTGAAGAAATTCCCTCTCGGTGGGATTTTTGGCGAGGGTGGATCGCTCTTGTTCGGTGCGTCTTGGTCGCTCGATAGCGGTTCTTCAGGCGGGCTGTCTGAGCAATGTGTGTTTGTGAGCACTGAGGGCGAGGTTGCAGTTTTCCAAGGCAACAATCCCGCGACCGCAGAAACGTGGGATAAGGTCGGCGTCTACAAGATCGGCAAACCGCTGGGCAAGAAAGCGATGATCCGGGCCGGTGGCGATATCATTATTGCTACCACAACCGGCTTTGTGCCGTTGTCGCAGGCTATTCAGCGTGATGTTGCAGCGCTTTCTCCAGCAACTGTTTCCTATCCAATTGTAGACGCTTGGAATGAGGCCTGCTTACTGCGCGGAAACGAAGGCTGGCACGCCATGCTCTGGCCAGAACGCCAGATGGTACTTGTCGTACCGCCTCATCTGAACGGTTCTTCGCCGGTTATGTTTGTCGCCAATGCCTTGACCGGCAAATGGTGTCGTTTCACCGGATGGACTTCGAACTGCATGGAGGTTTTTCAGGGGCAGCTTTATTTCGGCTCGCTCGGGGGTGAGGTGATCAAGGCCAATATTGGCGGCAGCGATAAGGGGAACACCTACACAGCAGCCTATTTGCCTCTTTTCGAGGATTACGGTCAGCCCGCATTCATGAAACTCGCAAAGATTGCCCGGTTCACTATCCGCGCCTCGGCGAAGCTGAATATGGCCGTCAAGCTCCATGTCGAATACGACAAGGAATTACCACCGGCACCGAATGCCACGGCAGTCACTTCCACTCAGGAATGGGGAACCGCGATCTGGGGTGAAAGCACGTGGGGCGCTGCTTCTCAGGTCATACTCAACAACGACTGGCAAGCCATCGGTGGCGGCGGTTATGTCGTTGCGCCGTCCTGTCAGGTCACAAGCGGCTATATCGTGCCTCTGGATGCTGAAATCATGAGCACCGACCTGACATATGAAATGACGGACGTACCGGCATGATTGAAACCTGCCTTTACGGCTGGCAACCGATCCGTGGGCCGCATTCAATCATAGGGGAGTTTGTCTGCAACATCGTCTTTGGCGACCCGATGGCGCTCGACCGATACGCGGCGCTTGGCTTCTTCGAAGATGGCGACCTAATTGCAGGAGTCCTTTATCACAATTGGCATCCAGAGAACGGCGTCATTGAAATGACGGCAGGTGCATCCTCCAAGCGATGGCTGACCCGGCGCACGGTGCAGCAGCTTATGACGCTCGCTTTCGACGGCTTCAACAACCAGATGGCCGTAATGCGCGTTTCTGAAAAGAACGAAAGCATGATCCGCATCGCCCGGGCCTATGGCTTCTCGGAAACCTTTATTCCGCGTCTGAGAGGCAGGGACGAAGGCGAATTCATCTTCACATTGACCGATGACGAATGGCGCACCGGTCGTTTTTTCAAAGCTTCACAAGGCAGGTAGGTAACGATGGGAAAATCAGCGCCAAAGGCCCCTGATCCGAAAGAAACCGCAAGCGCTCAGGCGGCGGCGAACCGTTCGACCGCGATCACGCAACAAAACCTCAATATGGTCAATCAGAACAACCCATGGGGAAGCGTGAACTATGAACAGACCGGCTCACGCAAGCATTTCGATGAGATGAGCGGCAAATGGGTTGAAACACCGACCTTTACCCAGACGACGACACTCAGCCCTGAACAGCAGGCGATTTTCAACCAGACACAGAATGCGCAGGGCAATCTCGCTGGTATTGCTGAAGAACAGTCGGCCAAGATCCGTGAACTCCTGAATACTCCTTTCGAGTTTAACAATCAGGACGCTGCGAACTGGGCATATGATCTGGGCGCACAGCGTTTGGACCCGCGCTATGCGCAGGATGAGGATAAGCTTCGTACCACGCTGAAAAACAAGGGCATCCAAGAAGGAACCGACGCTTGGAATAATGAAATGTCCCGCATGACGCAGGCGAAAAACGACGCCTATAACCAGTTGATGTTGACGGGCCGCTCTCAGGCATTTGGCGAGGCGCTGGCGCAGAGAAATCAGCCATTGAATGAAATCATTGGCCTGATGAGTGGTTCCCAGATCCAAAACCCTGCCCAAATGTCCGGTGCAACGCCACAAACTGGCGTCGGCGGCGTCGATTACACGGGCTTGGTGAACCAGAAATATCAATCGGAACTCAGCAATTACCAGTCCAAAATGGGCGGACTGTTCGGGCTGGGATCGGCTGCAATGGGGATGTTCAGCTTCTCGGATAGACGCCTGAAGACAGACATTGAGCGCGTCGGTGAGACCGATGAAGGTACACCAATCTACACCTACCGCTATAAGGACGGCGGTCCGAAACAGATGGGCGTCATGGCTCAGGACGTTGAGAAGAAGCAGCCTGAAGCTGTTGCAAGACACCCGAGCGGCTTCCGTATGGTCGATTATGGAAAGGTCCACTGATGATCTTTACCCGCAACCGACAGCAGCCTCTTGAGCAGTTTTCGAACCTCCTGCCCATCGTAGAGGCACAGCAAGCGCCGCGTTCGTCTGCTGCCGTCTCGACACAGCCAATCGCTGACCCAATGCAGGGTTGGGCGCAAATTGCCGATGCAGCGTCGGACAAGATGACGATGGCCAACAAGATCAAGCTCGGCAGCTTGTTTGGCATTGGACCGAAAGGGCTTTACTGATGGCTTTGCAAGATTTCTTTGTCTGGGGTGAAGGCGGCAGCAAGAAGACGCCGGAACAGCTGGACCGTGAGCGCCGTCTGGCGCAGGCAATGATTGCCTCCGGAGTTGATATGTCTCCGGTCGGCCACTGGACGCAGGGCGCGGCACGCATGGCGAACGCGCTGGTGGGAAACATCAAGCAGGCTCGGGCTGACAAAGCCGAAAGGGCTGGCATCGAAGGCGCTGCGAAGAAGTTCGGGAACCTCGATCTGGCAAACCTGCTCGGCGGTGGCTCGGCTTATCCTGCCAGCGTTGCGGCTGGAGGTTCCCCGACCAGTGCGGCGGCGACCGGTACGGTTCCTCAAGGCAGGTTCAATTTCGGTGAGAATGCTGATGCTCTGCGAAATGGGATCGTTGAAACAGCGCAGGCCATTGGCGCTGATCCAGTGGACCTTGCAACGGCCATTTCCTATGAGACAGCTGGCACTTTCGACCCCACTAAAGCCGGACCTCGCACCCAGTACGGCCAGCATCGCGGGCTTATCCAGTTCGGGGAGCCGCAGGCTGAAAAGTACGGGGTAGACTGGAATAACCCGCTTGCATCGCAGCTTGGCGCGAATGGTGCTGTGGCAAACTACTTCCGTTCGTCCGGCTTTAAGCCAGGCATGAGTGGCCTCGACCTCTATTCGACCATCAATGCCGGTTCTCCGGGCCGCTATACCGCGTCGGACGCCAATAATGGCGGTGCTCCGGGCGATGTTCGCGACAAGTGGGAAAACCAGATGGCGGGGCATCGTCAGAAGGCTCTCGCGTTGCTTGGTGGCGGCTCATCTGCCGCACCGGTACAGGTGGCAAGCAATGATCCGTCTATAGGTCTGGCGAGTGCCGTTCAACGCCTGCCGTCGCAGCCGGTGGATATGACCGGTGCCGCCCAGACAATGCCGGATCGCCTTGGAATTCCCGCTGGTGTCACTATGACAAGCGCAGCGCAGCCGATGGGCGGCGCAACGATCCGCGCAGGCGATTACGATCCGGCGCTACATCGCGGCAATGCTCCAGCAAATGGCGCATATGCAAGCATCGACAGTTATACCCGGCCAACTGCTCCAGCTCCGTCCGAAGCTGAAGCTCTGTTCGGCCCGAATGCGGATGTTTCCGAAGCCGATATCGCCTTTGCAAAGCAGGCGACCGGTGGGAATGCAGCAGCGGGAGCGATTGACCAGATTGCACCGCGAGACATGGCCGCAGTTCCAACGCCGTCAGCAGCCCAACCACAAGCGGCAGGACCTTCTGCAGAATTGCTGCGACAGAACGATATCGCCTTCGGTGGCGCGCTTGCGCCGCAGGGATCGGCACCGGTGCAGGTTGCTGACGCATCGGGCTATTTCCCGGCTGCACCTTCAGCAGATCGCGCCCCGATCATGGGGAGCTATGCCGCACCGGTTGCTCAGCGTCAGGGTGGCGCGAATATCTCGCAGTTACTTGAGGCTGCGTCGGACCCTTGGATGAATGAAAGCCAACGGGGTATAATCGGAATGGCTGTGCAAAAGCAGCTTCAGCAAAATGACCCGCTGCGCGCCCTTCAAGCAGCCAAAGCGCAAGCGGAACTGGACGCGCTTCGAAATCCGAAACCTATCGAGGTGAACGGGCGTCTGGTTGACCCGCGAACCTATCGCACGATTGCCGATTTTTCGGACCCGAAAACGGCGGTTGTGGGCGATAGCGTCATCAACACGCAGAATGGCACCACGATTTACCAAGGCCAGCCAAAACCAACCAGCACCATGCAGGAATATGGAGCTTATGCCGCTGACGAACGTGCAGCTGGTCGTGTACCGCTTGGACGGCTCGAATATGAGCAATCGCTTAAAAAAGCGGGTGCAAGCCAGACCAACGTCAACGTTGGCGATGGCGAAGGGAAGGACTTCTACAAGAAGCTGGATGAAAAGGGCGCTGACATGTTTGGCACGCTATTGGAAGATGGAACCAATGCGCGTTCAACCCTGATGCGTATTGACCGCCTCGACCAGCTTTTGCAATCGGTCCCGACCGGTGGTGTGGCAAACTTTAAGCAGATTGCTGCGAATTACGGCCTGAGACTTGGCGATGATGTTGATAACATTCAGGCTGCACAGGCTCTGATTAACCAGATCGTGCCTCAGCAGCGTCCAGCTGGCTCCGGCCCAATGTCTGACGCTGACCTTGAACTGTTCAAGCAGTCTGTTCCACGCATTATTAACTCTCCCGGTGGCAACAAGATCATCATCGATACGATGCGCGGAATTGCTCAGTACACAGCGGCGCAAGGAGATATTGCCGCTCGCGTGGCAAATCGTGAAATCAAACCCGACGAGGGCCGCAGATTGCTCGCACAGTTGCCGAACCCGCTTGCAGCAAAAACGCCAACGAAGATCAATAGCCGCGAAGAATTCAATGCTCTGCCTAGTGGGGCCGAATTTATCGCACCTGACGGCAGCGTCCGGAGGAAACCATAAATGGCAGAATGGTGGGAAAGCGCGCCGCTCGTTGAGAAATCCGATGCTGGTGATGATTGGTGGAATGCTGCGCCGCTCGTTAATGCGGGTAGCGCTGAGCAAGCGCCAGTCATGCAGGACGGAAGCCTTAATGCGGAAAATACCGTTCGGGCGCTGGCAACAGGCGTTCCCGTCGCTGGTGGGTTGTTGAACAGGCTCAACGCTGTCACGAATGCAACGCTCGCACCGGTCATCGATCCATTACTACCTGATAGCTTCCAAAAGCTGCCCGGGGAAACGTGGAGTGACCGATATCAGCAAGCGCTCGATATTCAGGAAGGGAAAGACGCCGCATTTCAGCAGGAACACCCTTACGTCAACACTGGCCTCAACGTTGCCGGTGGGGTGGCCGGTACGGTACCTATGATTATGGCCGCTCCTGCTGCATTCGGTGCGACCGGAACCCTCAAAGCGAAAACCGCAGCCTCGGCGCTGTCTGGCCTTGCGCTAGGTACCGCCGATAGCGGTGTCCGATCAGATTTTGACAAAGATGCGATGATCTGGGGAGGTGGTGCTGGTCTGGCGACCGGTATTGCGGGCCCCGCAGTAGGCCAGATGACAGGCGCTGGTGTCCGTAAAATCGCTGATGTTCTGGCAAACAGGAGTGCTGCACAATCCGCTGGCATGGTTCCGTCAGCGCTTAATCGCCTCACACGCGCTATTGCTGATGACGGATTGGATGCTGCAACGATCCGAACCCAGCTGGCGGACCTTGGGCCAGAAGGTATGATTATGGACCTCGGGCCAAATCTTCAGCGGCAGGCGGGTGCACTCGCGGCGACACCGGGACGTGGGCAGGAGATTGTTCGAGACGCCATCACGTCGCGGAATGTTGGCGCAAATCAGCGTGTCATCAGCGGACTCGATGACGCTCTTGGCCCTGTAGTTACTCCTCGTGCAGTCAACGAAACAATTCGACAGGGCCAGCGCGACCTTGCTCCCGCATATGAAGAAGCATTTCGAAATGCCTTGCCTGTGGATAATACCATTTTGGCGGGCAACCTCGAAACGCAAGCGACGTTGCGCCGGGGGCCGGGACAGAAGGCAGCACGTGAAATCCGTAACTGGCTCGACGTTTCTCAAGGCGGGGTATTGGACAGCAATCCATACACTCTTTTTCAGACAAGAAACGCCATCGACGGAAGGCTTGCGACTGAAACTGATCCTCAGGCAATCGCGCTCTACACGAATGCACGAAAGCAGATCGATGACACCCTTGCTCGCAATGTGCCGGGCATCAAAATGGCCGATGCGCAATATGAGGAACTTGCTCGCCAAAACGAAGGCCTTCGCATGGGTGTAAAGGCTCTCGACAGTGGGCGGGAAGCATTGCGGCCTGATGAGCTTCGTCAAGCAATTACAGAAGGTGTCAACCCGCAAGGGCTTATGGTTGGGCCTTCCGGCCAGACATTTCGGATGAAACAGGCGGCACGCGCTGACATTGACCGTCAGGTGGGCACAAAGGCTAATGATGTTGTGGCCCTGAAAAACGTGCTCAAAGGTGAGGGAGACTGGAACCGTGACCGCATTGGAATGCTTTTCGGCCCAGACCGAGCGGAGAATGCGCTAAACCTTCTGGAGCGTGAAGCACGATTTGCTGATACCAGCCATATTGTGACCCGCAATAGCGAAACAGCTGCTCGAAATGCGGCAATGCAGGAACTTGGGGCGGACGCTGCTCCTAAGTTCGGAACCCGAGAGGGTTTTATGGCAGGTGGTGTAACCGGTGCTGCTCGGTCTTCGGCTGTGCGAGCCGTTGAACGTGTTGCCGATGCCCTGATGAAAAATGGCTCGAATGCTCGCAATGCCAGTCTTGCTGAAGCCATTTCGGGAAATCGAACCGCTGTTGTGGATGCTATTGCCCGTGTTCAGCAGAAAACGCCACTTCCGACAGCCGAAATTGACCGGCTTACGAGGGCACTTCTGCTCAATGGAGGATTAACGGCTACGCGATGAGTTGCGGGCTTCGAACCGGTGGATCAAATAAAAAATCCCCATGGTGAAAAGTGCCCCAACGATAAATCCTAACGGGAAGTCGCTGGAGAACCAGTTCTGCAACGACAAAAACCCCTGATGGATACCCACCATGATCGCGATGAAGATAACCACACAGGCGATTTGAGCGAAACGGTTCATGGCCGTCACCATGCCTCAAGACGTTTGAAAAGAAAAGATACCAGATCCGAGCGAATTCGCAGCCGTCCACAAGGGCGGCTTTTTTATTGGAGAAACGCATGCCCTTCGATAGCAACGGCAAATACAGCCTGCCGCCAATTTATAAGGCGACGACAGGCGAAAAGGTGCTGGCCGAACAGCACAATATTCCTTTCGAGGATGTTGCGCAGGCGCTTTCTCAGTGCCTGAAGCGCGACGGTTCCACACCAGCCATTCGCAATCTCTCCATGAGTGGCTTTCTCATCACTGACCTTGGCGATGCAAAGAACCCGGGCGATGCGGTCAGTAAGAAGCTGCTCGATGCAGCCGTACCAATTGGCGAAATTAAAGCATTCCCGACCGATACCCCGCCGCAAGGTTGGCTCCTTTGCTATGGGCAAGCAATTTCGCGGACAACGTATGCCGCACTTTTTGCGGTGATTGGGACACGTTTCGGCGCTGGTGACGGTGGTTCAACATTCAATCTGCCTGATCTGCGTGGCCGGGTCTTAGTTGGTCGCGACGACATGGGCGGCCCAGCCGCAAACAGAGTGACCGCATCGGGTTCCGGCATCGCTGCGACCGTGATCGGCGCATCAGGCGGCGCTCAAACCCACACGTTGTCGGAAGGACAAATGCCGCCGCATACACATGAAGGTGAAACAAACGATGCTGGCGACCACTTCCACGACAACATTACGGGCCGCGTTAATACGCCCGGAGCAGGAAACGGCTTCGTCAATTCGAACGGGGCAAACGGGCCAGTTACTATGGCTGGTAGGACCGGGAACGCCGGATGGCATCGGCATGCGGTTTACACGAATTCGAAGGGCGGCGGGCAACCGCACAATAACATGCAGCCATCAATCATCATGAACTTTATCATCAGGACGGGCGTGTAATGGCCGATCTTCGACTGAGAATAAATGAGCTCCCGGAAGAACTCACTCCGGCTCCGATTGACAATATTGCCATCGATGGCCCCACGACCCGCCGCACAACGTTGCAGCGGGCGGCGGATGCAGTGCGGCCTTACTCGACCGAAGCGATGGCACGAGAAGGCCTCAATAACGCTACAGCCATGACGCCATTGCGAGTGTCTCAGGCTATTGAAACTCTGGGCGGTCAGCGCTTCGCAACTGCTCAACAGGGGAACAAGGCTGACACAGCCGTCCAGCCCACACTTACGATTACGGCGGGCACTGGCCTGACCGGTGGCGGCACTTTGGCCGCAAATCGCACACTCGCGCTGAGCTCCACTTCACTTGCAAGCCTTGCACTTGCTGACAGCGCCGTCCAACCGGCTCGCCAAGTGATTGCAGGTGCTGGCCTAACCGGTGGCGGTTCTCTGGCGGCGGATCGCACTATTTCGCTCGATACAGCAACGCAGGCCAGCTTGGGGCGCGCTGACAGTGCGGTACAGCCTGCAAGAGCGGTTTCAGCCGGAACCGGCTTGACGGGTGGCGGAAATCTTTCCGCAGATCGTACGATAGCGCTGAATGCAGCCACAATCGCGTCGCTTGCAAAAGCTGATAGTGCCGTGCAGCCATCCCGCTCAATAAACCCGGGCGCTGGTCTGTCAGGTGGAGGTGATCTTTCTGCTGATCGTGCGCTTTCCTTGTCGTCTGCGACACAGGCTTCGCTCGCCAAGGCCGATAGCGCTATCCAAGCGCCGGGCGGTACGGCAGGCCAAATTCTGGCCAAAGCGAGCGATGAACCCGGCGCGGTGGGCTGGGTCACTGTTGAAGGCGTAACCGCTGTTTCATATGGGCCTCAAACCTTGACGGGGCCGCAGCAACAGCAAGCAAGGGAGAACATATCAGCCTTTGCGCAGCCGACTGGCACCCCAGCACAGTATATTCGGGGCGATGGTAGCCCCGCAACGCTAGATAAAACGGCGGTAGGTCTAAGCAATGTAGATAACACGTCTGACCTGAATAAGCCTATCAGTACAGCGACGCAGGCGGCATTGAACGGCAAGCAGGCTAGCCTTGGCTTTACCCCCGTTCGGCAAGGCGGGTTTGCCGGTTCTGGAACCAATACTGTTCATATTGGCTGGGGAACTTCAAGCAGCCTAGTCGTCAACGTGGATGCTACGAATTTTGGCGATAACTGGCCCATCAGCATCCGGGGCAGAGCCAACGGCGGCGCAAGTTGGGCCGATGGAGCGACATATGCTGACAGACTTGGGCCGGGGGGATGGACGTTAGCAACGTTGATGGACCAACTTAACTGGCGGGTAACAGATACCCAGTTTGCAGGGTTTATCACGAACGACATTTATACAACGGGAACGAGAACCACCCCACCGGGCGGGGCGTCGGGCTATGTCGTAACCACTTTTGAAAAGCTTAATGTGGAAGCGATGCGGATACACTACCGGCAACCACAAAGATACATTCCCAATCAAGGCTGGCGCGCATTAGGAGGCTGGTAATGAAAGATTTCGGCTTGTTTACTTCGTTTTCTGAGAAGGTTGACGTTGATGGTATTTCCACGAGCGTTCTAATTTTTCGGAATAAGGATGGTGTTGACTGGTTTGATATCGCTAGGTCTGATCCTCATCCGTATTACATCGCGATTGATGACGATGGCCGCATCTACTCAATGGAAGAAGACTTCCAATGTTCGCAGATCGCTGGCCGCTTGATCGGCATAGATAGCGACTACGGATATACTCGCGGTCCAGGTGGAACGGTCTACGGGAAAATCTGGAATGGATCAGCCATAGTTGAGCCCGGGCCAGAGACCCAACCCATTCCGGATGAAATCAGTCGTCGCCAATTTTTCCAGCATCTGGCAGCAATGGGGATCATCAGCAAGGCTGAAGCACTCGCGGCCATGCAGGGCGGGGTTATTCCAGCGCCTCTGCAAGTGATTATCGACCAGTTGCCGACCGAAGACGACAGATTTGAAGCCCAAATGTTTGTGGTAGGCGCTCAAAACTTCAATCGTTTGCACTGGCTAACCGATAAAGTGCGTCAGGCTATGGCGTGGACATTCGAACAAAGAGACGAGTTCTGGCGTGACGCTGCAAAGCTTTAACGGCTGTCAGAACTGGAAATAAATAAAACTGACTGGGTTTTCGCCTCCGATCACCATCAAGCAGTAAACCCAAAGACCGGCCCAAACGATTGCTCCTGTACGCCAAGGCAGAAGGTAGCGTTCGACAAAGCTCAGGCTGGTTGGCCCAACAACTGCGACGATGGCTCCCACGGCAATTATCCAGTCAGATTTATCAAGTCCGCCGATCCCGTCCGAACCGGCAAGGCCGCTGAATACTGAAAGTGCCGTCGAGAAGTCTGGGGAACGGAATAGTACCCAACCGGCCATGACGAATAACATTGTAAGGAGCCAACCGACTACAGCGGGCAGTTGAACTGCACTCGCTTGCCAATAGCGGCAGACAATAAGGCCGATGCCATGCATTGCGCCCCACACCACGAACGTCCATCCCGCACCATGCCAAAGACCGCAGAGCGTCATCGAAACCATTGTGGCGACGATGAACATTGCCTGACCGGCACGTGATCCGCCCATCGGGATATATAAGTAGTCGCGGATATAACGCGAAAGCGTCATATGCCAACGCCGCCAAAAATCACGGATTGAAGTGGCCCGATAAGGCACATTAAAATTGATGGGAAGTTTCAAACCCATCATCAGCGACATGCCGATTGCCATGTCAGTGTAGGCCGAAAAGTCGAAATACAGTTGGAGCGAAAAGGCAAGGACGCCCATCCAGCTATCAAGCAATGGTTGGGGCGACATGGCGGAGGCTGCGAACATCGGATCGGCAATCGTTGCCAACGGATCAGCGATCAGGAGCTTTTTTGCAAGACCGAGCGTCAAAAGAACAAAGCCGCGCCCGAGTCTTTCATCTGCACCGGGCCTTAGCGGGTCTTTCTCAAACTGCTCCACGATCTCATCATGACGTACAATCGGACCAGCAATGAGACGCGGGAAAAAAAGCACGAAAAGCATGAAGCGGCTAAAGCGATAATGCTTCTGGTGGCCGCGCATCTGGTCAGCAAGGTAGGAAACGAGCTCGAAGGTGAAGAACGAAATACCAATCGGAAGAACCCAAGACGAATGCGGCAATGAAAAGCCGATAAGCGCTTCGACATTCGATATAAGAAAGTCCGAGTATTTGAATAGGCAGAGCACGCTCAGGTTAATGGCTATCCCGATCCAAAGCACAGCACGCAGTCTGGATCTGAAGAAGATTTCCGCACATAGCCACGTAAGAATAGCCTGCCCGAGCAATAGCGGCACGAAACGCGCATCCCACCAACCGTAAAAGATTAGCGAGGCGACAATCAAAACTCCTATGCGCACTTCGGTTCTGTGTGCAGCCAAGAAATAGAAAGTCAGGGTCAGCGGCAGAAAAATTAATAGGAAAAGCTGTGTCTGAAATAGCATCTGATTAATTCTTTGCAGCTGTCACGTGGAGAATGTCGGTTGATTTTCCGTCTCTATACGCTTGCCCCATGGCCTTTATGATCTGCGTTCCAAGTGGAAGCCGGTAATGCATCCGATCCCAATAATTTAAATCATTGGTCGTGAAAGGCGAAGCAAACGCCATGTCGAGTACAGAGACCCGCTTCTTTTCTGCAATGCTCTTGATACGCAGAGCGCATTCGTTTTCAGCTTGGGCGGCTATTGTTCCGGGAGCTGCTTGAGCCATGACGTTGACAGGCATATGTACAATCAGCGTGCGGGTATCATGAGGGATTTGGTTCAGCGTATCTACCAGCCAGCCAAGGGCGGGGAAATTCAGTTTCGCCAGTGCGTCAGGATCAAGAAGCGAGCTATCTGGCTGAGCCAATGGCTTTTCATGGATATGTGCAAAAGCGCGTTCCGGATCGTAATTTTCTTCTCCGGGTGTGAAGTCGCCAAAGCCCGCTTCATCTTGGTACTTATCTCTTGAACCGGTCGCCACCTTTACTGATTTGCGAAGGGCGTCCCAGAGCTCAAGGTTCAGTATGTCTGCTACATCGTTGAACGGGTTCTCATCGTAAAAGGTCTCTGGGAAAAGCCGAAAAGTAACACGCTGCTTATCAGCTGCTTGATTGCACCAGATCATTTTATCCAGCGAAAGAATAACGGTTTTGGGCTGGCTGACGTGCCGCAAGAACAGGCGTGTCAACTGGGTTTGCTCCCACGCTGTAGCAGCATCCATGGAGAGGTTAGCGAATTTGCCGCCGAATTCTTGCTCCAAATCTTGCGGGTTGAGCAGGCGCGAGGAGGACGTGCCAAAAATCGCTGACTGATAATGACCAGACCGAACTATCGAAGGATATGAATACCGCTGATTATTGTCGGAAAAGACCTGTGAAAACCGGGTTATTGGGAAATTCCCGAAAGGATTGAGAACGAAAACAGCCAAGAAAAGGAGGGTTACGCTCCCGTAAGCGCTGAACAGAACCCAGCGTGAAAACGCACCCCACTGCCGGGACGGTAGGCTATCTGCGTTAGCCTCAAAACGGTCATCGCTTCTTACAAAAGACTGCAAATACACAGAGACGGCGCTTAAGGCCCGCATAATTCCCCCAACTCAAAGAGCCCAACCGACTTCCAAACACTCCGCAGTTAACACAGCAGCGTCGGTTTTGGAAACATTCAGACATAATTGTCCAAGCTCCTGTTCGCTCCTTACGGCGTTTTGACGCGCCGCGTCAGGGCTCTGGATTATGAGCAGATCAATGCAACCGCCCGAGTGGCGGTTTTTTTACGCCCGAAAGGAAAACCAATGGATAAAACCGTGCCAGCCGGTGCGGCGCTTTTGCTCGACTTCATTTACCGAACTGATGCAGGGAAAGCGCCTCCTGATTGTTATCAGGTCATTTTCGGCAACCGGCAGAACCGGCTTGCAAGGCCAATCACCAAGATGACGCTTGGCGATCTCGTTGACGCACAGAAAAACTGGTCAAGCAAGGCGTGGGTAAAGGCGAACTGGGGCTATACAACCGCGTCGTCAGCGGCTGGCGCGGCTCAGTTCATGCGCGCCACGCTTCAGGATCTCGCCAAGGAGCTTGGCCTGAAGGGAACCCAGATATTCGATGCGAACTTTCAGGACCGGCTTGCTTTCCATTTGCTGAAGCGGCGCGGCTATGAAGATTTCATGGCCGGAAAGATCAGCCGCACTGAATTCGGCAAGCGGCTTGCTCAGGAATGGGCGTCATTCCCAGTTCTGGCCGCAGTGCAAGGCGCGCACCGAAAGCTCAAGCGCGGCGAAACTTACTATGCGGGCGACGAACTGAATAAGGCGCTGGTCAAGCCGGAAACTGTCGAGGCGCTTTTGGACAAGGTGAAGGTCGCAGGAAATGCCGTCGCGCCGCCTCCAAATGCCCCAAGTGACAACGCGGAAGCTCCTAGTACGCCCGGAACCGCTGTCAGCACGACAGCTACCACAAGTTTTTGGGCTGATTTCTTCAAAGCAATTCTCTCGTTTTTCGGAAAGGGCAAATGATGGACATCGCTTTGCTCATTCCGGTTATCCGACAAGTTTTGCAGATCGCGGGCGGTTTTCTGATCGCTCGCGGTTGGCTGGACGATGGCGCAGCTGACGCCCTGATAGGCATCATCGTAAACGCAATCGTCTTTGGCTGGTGGCTGATCGACCGTCACCGGATCAACAAGAAGAACCGCGAGCTCAAACAAGGGAAGGGAGGGGAAGGCGATGCTTGAAGCCATATTCGCTCTAGTCGCCGCTTCGAATGGATGGGTGGCGTATATCGCGCTGGCTTTTGCTGGGGCGCTCGGCCTGTACTTAAAGGGCCGTGCAGACGGCAAGGGTGTCGAAAAGACGCGGCAGAAAGATGAAAACTCAGCTGCCCGATCTGTTGCCGATGAAATTGACGCAGCGGTGGCGGGCCGGGACGCAGAGACGAACCGGGAAAGGCTGTCCAAATGGTCAAGGTGATTACACTTGGCGCGCTATGTCTGCTCTCGGCATGCGCCAGCCCACAAGGCTCGTTCTGTTTGGTCGCGAGTCCTTTGCGGCCTTCTCCTGTCGCTCTGGCGGCTATGACTGATCGGGAGGTATCAGCGATGTTGGCTCATAATGAACGTGGTGCAAGAATGTGCGGATGGAAGGCATGACGCCAATGGACACAGAAGCACCGACCGTAAACCGCATGATCGAGCTTCCAGACCATACGAAAGAGTTCCTTTCGAAGCTGGATGACAAGGATATCTCGAACCTCGAAGGCGTAATGACCCTTTGGGAAACGCTGCAAACATTGGGGCGCGTTGGTAAATGGGTAGCAATTACCGTTCTCGCGATCATCGTTGGCATTGCTTCGCTCTACGAGAACACCCTCAAACTCTGGGGCTATTTTCATAAGTGAGCGGAAATCGTGTAGCGCGCTGCCAAGTGAAGTTGCGCGCTACGCCATTCTATCCCCAAGAGTCACCCATGGTTATATGTGTCACGAGGCATATGCGCTCGTGGTGACACTTTGGTGACACGAGATTATATGAAGTGTTGAGAACAAGTGCTAAGTGTTTGATTTTACTGGTGCCGCTTGCGTGACTCGAACACGCGACCCCATCATTACGAATGATGTGCTCTACCAACTGAGCTAAAGCGGCCCGGAACATTGCGTTCCAATTTCCCGAAGGAGGCCAACCGTTTCCGGCTGGACGGTGCGCTGATAACCAAAAGCAGGAAGGAAAGCAAGGCCCAAATCAAACAATCTCTACGTTTGTTCAAAAGCTTTTACCGCACGGACATCACAGGCGTCCGGCAATGTGGAAACAAGGCCATTCTGGAAGATGCAAGCGGCATTGCATTGTGAATGTGGACGGTAAGGGTCCCGCGCCAGCCGTCTCGCCAGCGCGGTACCGAAATAAGCCGGGAATCATATACCCGCGCAGAGACGCTGGCGCGCTTCCTTATATTCGCGCTCAAGGCGATCGATCAGTTTTCCGGCAGGCGCAACTTCATGGATCGCGCCGATGCCCTGGCCGCAGCCCCAGATATCTTTCCAGGCCTTGGCGCCTTCGTGTTGCGCCGTCTCGAAATCCATCTTGGAAGGATCGGCTTCCGGAAGATTGTCGGGGTCCATGCCCGAATTGGCGATGGACGGCTTCAGGTAGTTGCCCGCAATGCCGGTGAAGTAGTTTGAATAGACGATGTCGGAGGAAGTCGAGTCGACGATCATCTGCTTATATGCATCCGTTGCACGCGCCTCCGTCGTGGCAATGAAGGGCGAGCCGATATAGGCGAGGTCGGCGCCCATGGCCTGCGCGGCAAGGATCGAGCCGCCATTGGCGATGGCGCCTGAAAGGAGCAGGGGGCCGTCGAACCAGGAGCGGATTTCCTGTACGAGCGCGAAGGGCGACAGCGAACCGGCATGGCCGCCCGCACCGGCCGCCACCGCGATGAGGCCATCCGCACCCTTGCGGATCGCCGAATTGGCGTGACGGTTGTTGATGACGTCATGAAGGACGATGCCGCCATAGGAATGGATTGCCGCATTCACCTCCGGCACGGCACCGAGCGAGGAGATGACGATCGGCACCTTGTATTTCACGCAAAGGCCAAGATCGTGCTCGAGGCGCTTGTTGGAACGGTGCACGATCTGATTGACGGCAAAAGGTGCCGATGGCTGGTCCGGATTGGCCTTGTCGTAAGCGGCAAGCCCTTCGGTGATCTCCGCCAGCCACTCATCGAGCTGCGCTTCAGGACGGGCATTGAGCGCGGGAAACGAACCGACGACGCCTGCCTTGCACTGCGCCATAACCAGAGCCGGATGCGAAATGATGAATAGGGGAGCGCCCACCACCGGGATGCGCAATCTGCTTTTCAGAATATCCGGCAAGGCCATCTTCAATCGTCCTCCATGATTGACGTTTCCGTAAACGTAATAGTTCTAGCATCTCCATGCCCAACGGCAATATCAAAAGCGTGCGAACCGGTCTGTCGTCGTCAGTCATCTTTCGGACATTGCAATAGAACATGCCGAACCGGGTCTATATGGGGATTCCCTCTTTATGGCGCCACCTCCAAAGGAATCGCCGCTATAGTTGAGGATGTTTCGCGCACCTGCAATGGGTGCAGTTTGGTATTGCAGAACTATACGGATGGGGGAAAACCGCATTCAGAGTTAATATTTGGTGTCTCTGTTAAGCTTATCGGCTAGTCAAAGCGGGTGATGAACAGGTAAATGCCTTGATTCAGACGTTAATTTCGCTGAGGCTTATGAAATCGTCTGCATCGGGAACCGCCAGCTCCTGTTGAGGGCGTGATGAAACGGCGGGAAAAACGAACAAGGGAAGAGCAGCCTTTGGAAAGTATCGAGCGCGCGATCAGGAATGCATTTGCCAAGGCTGACGCATATAATCCGGCGACCCGCCAGCGAATCTATGAATCGGCCTGGGGTGCGCATGAGCGCGCGCTCGCGACGAACACCGCGCTCAGCGACGCGCAAAAGGAACAGCGTCGCCAGAAGCTGAAGGACGCAATCTCCGGCATTGAACAGGAATTCAAGACTGGCGAAGATAAGAGCGCTCGTCACGAGCCGACGCTCGATGCTCCGCTGAGGGAAGACCCGGTTTTGGGCGACAGGGTGGAGCAAACGTCGCCCGCGCTCGATACCGGCGATATTCGTTCGACTTCGCGGCAGAAAAAGCGCAGCAATTCAGACCTTGGCTATGAAGGCGGCGTCTCGCGGAAGGATCGCCGGAAGAAGAAGCGCCATTCGCCTTTCTACAGCTACGGCATTCCGGCGCTTGTGCTCGCTGTGGCGGCTTTCATCGGCTATTCGCTTTATAACAGCTTTATCGATCTGAGCCGTGGACCGGCGAACAATCCGCTGCATGGCGAAGGCAATATTGCGCCTTTGAAAGAAGGCGAGGAGCCGGGCGGGTTGAAATGGATAACCATCTTCCAGCCCTCTGAGGCCACACGCATGGCCGTCAAGGGGCGCGCCACGGCTGAAATCAGGCAGGAGGGCACGCGCAGTTTTGCCCGTATCCAATCCGCCGGTGCTGAAGATACGGTCACGTTCGATGTGGGTGAAGGCATTTTGGATCAACTCGCGGGAAAGACGGCGACCTTCGATATCGTGGCGCGTGCTGATGATGGCAAGATGACCCAGATGTCGGTCAACTGCGATTTCGGCGGTCTCGGCGATTGCGGACGCAGACGCTATGACGTGCGCGATTCCGCGAGCGATTTCCTTTTCGACATGGATATGCCATCGGGCAAGAAGGCAGGCCGTGCAGGCACGATCACGGTCAATTCGGACCTCAGCGGTTCCGGCAAGCCGGTCAACATCTACGAAATCCGCGTTTCCACGGCGGCCGAATAATCAGGTCAGCAGTTTTTCCAGTGTTTCAAGCCGGTCCGCTTCGCGGGGCGGCTTGTCCCAGCGAAGCCGCGAGAACCGCGGAAAGCGCATGGCGACGCCCGATTTGTGGCGCGTGGAGCGGTTAAGGCCTTCAAAGGCGACCTCCACCACAAGTCCATGATCGGGTTCGGCGCGTACGGATCGCACCGGCCCGAAGCGTTCTGTGGTATTTTCGCGCACAAACTTGTCCAGCAATTTCAGTTCTTCGTCGGTAAAGCCGAAATAGGCCTTGCCGACCGGCACGAGCACGGGCTCATCTTCCGGCCCTGTCCAGACAGCAAAGGTGAAATCGGAATAATAGCTGGACCGCTTGCCATGTCCGCGCTGGGCATAGACGATCACCGCATCGACGGTGAAGGGATCGCGCTTCCATTTGAACCACGGCCCCTTTGGGCGGCCGGGAAGATAGGCGCTGTCATGGCGTTTCAGCATGACGCCTTCGATGACCGGATGGGGCGGATTGGCGCGAAACCGCGCCAGTTCCCCAAAGTCGGCGAAAGGTAGGACGGGTGAGAGGTCGAACCGGCGCGGATCTAGCCTGCTGACGAAACTTTGCAGGCGGGCGCGGCGCTCCAAGAAGGGAAGGGGGCGCAAATCGGCACCGGTCTGCTGGTTGCCTTCCTGCAACAGATCATAGGCCCGCACGAAAGCCGGATAGTCGCGTAGCTGCTTTGCGCTTACGGTCTTGCGGTTCAGCCTTTGCTGGAGGTCGGAAAAGCTAGCGGTTTCTATGCCGGTTTCGCCGTGATGGCCGACGAGCAACTCGCCGTCGATTGCACCTTCGAAATCCATGGCTTCCAGAATATCCGGAAACGCGCCGGAAATATCGTCCCCGGTGCGTGAATAGAGACGGCGTATACCGTTTTCGGCGACGGCCTGAACGCGAATGCCGTCCCATTTCCACTCGGCGGTAAAGGCGGATGCGTCGAGCGCGGGAATTTCCGCTTCATCAAGGGCCGTCGCCAGCATGACTGGGCGAAACGGCGCGGCTGCGGTGGCTGCCGGTTTTTCACCGCGACCTTCCAGCCAGGCGAAAAGCGCTTCATAGGGCGGTGACTGGCCGTGCCAGAGTTCTTCTATTTCCACGACGTCGACGCCACCGAAATCCGCCAGCGCCTGTTTGGCGAGACGGGCGGAAACACCGACGCGCAAGCCGCCGGTGACCAGCTTCAACAGCGCATAACGTTCAGAAATGCCAAGTATGTCGAGCCACCCGGCTACGAGCATCGGGCCTTCGCGGCGCGACGCACTCTGTAATTCGTGCACCAGAATGCCAAGCGGCAGATCGGTGCCCGGAGCCGTTTCGCTGGGGCCGGGCCAGATCAGCGAAATCGTTTCGGCAAGGTCACCGACATAGTCGTAGGAATAGGCAAATAATGTCGGGTCTGTCCGCTCGGCGATGAGCGCCCGCAACATGGCCGGTTTTACGCTTTGCAGTTCAAGATCGCGGGTGATCGCGGCCAGCGCCACCCCGCGATCAGGATCCGGCGCGGTGCGGAAATAGTCGATGAGCAATCGCAGTTTGCCGTTGCGCTGCGGCGTCAGAACCAGCCGGTCGAGAAGTTCGGCGAAAGCGCGCATCAGTCGCCCTCATCCTCATAGCCGACGAGGTGCAGCGGCTTTGCCGCTATGTTCTGCAACTCGCACCAGCGAACAAGGGCTTCTTCCCGCCCATGTGTGACCCACACTTCCGCGGGGGCGATTTCCGTTATGGTTGCCGTCAGCTCATCCCAGTCGCAATGGTCGGAAATGATCAGCGGCAGTTCCACGCCTTGCTGCCTGGCGCGCTGGCGAATGCGCATCCAGCCGGAGGCGAAGGCTGGAACGGGATCGGGAAACCGCCGCGCCCAGCGGTCGGAAAACGCCGATGGCGGGCCGACGATGATCTTTCCTGCAAAATCCGGCTGTGCCTCGTTGCGTTCCAGTGTCGCCGGTTCGAGAGGCCCGAGATCGATACCTTGCGTTTGATAATACTCGCAGATCTTTTCCAGCGCGCCGTGGATATAGATCGGTTCCCAATAGCCTGCATTGCGTATGAGCTTGATGACCCGCTGCGCCTTGCCCAGCGAATAAGCCCCGACAAGATGCGCACGCTCGGGAAATTGCCGGATTGATTTGAGAAGCGTCGCGATCTCGTGGGATGCATCCGGATGACGAAATACCGGCAGGGCAAAGGTTGCTTCGGTGATGAAGACATCGCAGGCGACAGGTTCGAAAGGCGCGCAAGTTGGATCGGCTGCGCGCTTGTAATCGCCGGAAGCGACGATGCGGATGCCGTCCATTTCCACCGCGATCTGGGCCGAGCCAAGCACATGGCCCGCACCATGAAAACTTATCCGGACGCCGTTGATCGTCAGGCTCTCGCCGAGGTTTATCGGTTGCGTCGCTTCCGCGAAGTTTGCGCCGTAGCGCAGCGCCATGATGTCGAGAGTTTCGGGGGTTGCCAGCACATGCGAGTGGCCCGAGCGTGCGTGATCGGAGTGCCCATGGGTGATGAGCGCGCGTTTCACCGGGCGCACCGGATCGATGTAGAAATCGCCGGGCGGGCAATAAAGGCCTTTGGGAGAGGAGCAAAGAAGCTGATTGAAGCGCATGGCTTCAAGATAGGTCACGAAGTTTGCGACGAAAAGGGAGGGAACCCTTTGCTGCTGACAAAATGAGAACAAAAGTGAACAAACATCTTGGCGGCTTGCCTTGCTGCGATTAGATTGGCGGTGTGACACTGAACCTGAAACCCGCCGCCGCATCTGCCGCTTTCCCCTTGCCGGACCGTTTTCTCGAATGGTTTGCGGCCAAGGGCTGGTCGCCGCGCGCGCATCAGTTGGAGCTTTTGGCGCGTGCCGAACAGGGGCAGTCCACGCTTCTGATCGCGCCGACCGGAGCTGGCAAGACGCTGGCTGGCTTTCTGCCTGCACTGGTGGACTTGGAACGGAATGGCCGAAAAAAACCGGGTATGGCGAAGCGCGGCGTGCATACGCTTTATATCTCGCCGCTAAAGGCGCTTGCGGTCGATATTCATCGCAATCTCACAGTGCCCGTCGAGGAAATGGGCCTCGACATCACCATCGAGACGCGCACCGGCGACACGCCAGCGCACAAGCGCCAGCGCCAGAAGCTGGCTCCGCCAGATATTCTGCTGACGACGCCTGAGCAGCTTGCGCTATTGATCGCATCCAAGGGTGCGGAACAGTTCTTCAAGGGGCTGCGCTATGTGGTGCTGGACGAGTTGCACTCGCTGGTCATTTCCAAACGCGGGCATTTGTTGGCGCTTGGGCTGGCGCGGCTGCGCCGCTTGCAACCACAATTGCAGACCATCGGCCTTTCCGCCACGGTGGCTGAGCCCGATGAGTTGCGCCGCTGGCTGGTGGAGCAGGATGGCACCGGCTCCATGGCTGGCCTTGTGACGGTCGATGGCGGCGCCAAGCCCGAGATCACCATTCTCGATTCCGAGGAGCGTGTGCCATGGGCGGGGCATTCCTCGCGCTACGCGATACCCGATATTTACGAGGCGATCCGCCAGCACCGCACGACGCTTTTGTTCGTCAATACGCGCAGCCAGGCGGAGATGCTGTTTCAGGAACTCTGGCGGGTCAATGAGGACACGCTGCCGATTGCGCTGCATCACGGCTCACTTGATGCAAGCCAGCGTCGCAAGGTCGAGCAGGCCATGGCCGCCAACACATTGCGCGCTGTCGTTGCGACCTCGACGCTCGATCTCGGGATCGACTGGGGCGATGTCGATCTGGTCATCCATGTCGGCGCGCCAAAGGGCGCGAGCCGCCTTGCGCAGCGTATCGGCCGCGCCAACCATCGGATGGATGAGCCAAGCCGGGCCATTCTCGTGCCCGCCAACCGCTTCGAGGTGATGGAGTGCCGTGCCGCACTCGATGCCAATTATCTGGGCGCGCAGGACACGCCGCCCTTGATCAACGGCGCGCTGGACGTGCTGGCGCAGCACGTCCTCGGCATGGCCTGTGCCGAACCTTTCAATGCCGATCAGCTTTATCGTGAGGTGCTAAGTGCTGCGCCTTATTCGACCCTTCCGCGGGACACGTTCGACCGCATTCTGGATTTCGTGGCGACCGGCGGCTATGCGCTCAAGACCTATGAGCGATTTGCGAAAATCCGCAAGACGGTGGACGGCACATGGCGGGTGTCCAATCCGCGCATCGCGCAGCAATATAGGCTCAATATTGGCACGATCGTCGAAGCGCCGGAATTGAATGTGCGGCTTACACGCGGCGGAAAGGGCGGAAATGCCAGGGGCGGACGGGTTCTTGGCCGCATCGAGGAATATTTCCTGGAAACGCTGACGCAAGGCGACACTTTCCTTTTCGCGGGCAAGGTGCTGCGTTTCGAAGGCATCCGCGAAAACGAATGCATCGCCTCCAATGCTGCGGGGCAGGACGCGAAAATTCCCGTCTATGCAGGCGGCAAGTTTCCGCTTTCCACCTATCTCGCCGCGCAGGTGCGCGCCATGCTTGCCGATCGCACACGGTGGCAGTTTTTGCCGGAACAGGTGCGGGAATGGCTGGAAGTGCAGCAATGGAAATCCGTGTTGCCAGCAACGGATGAGCTGTTGATAGAAACCTTTCCGCGCGGCAATCGCTTCTACATGGTTGCCTATCCGTTTGAGGGCAGGCTTGCGCACCAGACGCTCGGCATGTTGCTGACGCGCCGTCTGGAACGCATGGGCGCGCATCCGCTCGGCTTTGTCGCGACCGATTATTCGCTGGGGCTATGGGGCCTCAAGGATATGGGTGCGATGATCGGTACGGGAAAACTCAGCCTCACCCGGCTGTTCGACGAGGACATGCTGGGCGACGATCTCGAAGCCTGGCTCGATGAAAGCTATCTCCTGAAACGCACTTTCCGCAATTGCGCCGTGATTTCCGGGCTTATCGAGCGCCGTCATCCGGGACAGGAGAAGACAGGCCGTCAGGTTACGGTTTCCACCGACCTGATCTATGACGTGCTCAGGACCCACGAGCCGGATCACATTCTGTTGCAGGCGACGCGCGCGGACGCAGCGACCGGACTTCTGGATATCAAGCGTCTCGGCGACATGCTGGCGCGGGTGAAAGGCCATCTGCTGCACAAGCCGCTCGACAGGATTTCGCCATTGGCGCTGCCGGTGATGCTCGAAATCGGACGCGAGCGCGTGGCAGGCGAGGGCGATGAAATGCTGCTTGAAGAAGCTGCGGACGATCTGATCAGGGAAGCAATGCAATGAAGACTGCGGTGTGGGGAAATGGAGAGGCCTACAATATGGCCCATGCCGAAGTGCGCGGCGTCGCGGCTCTATGCGATCCATCCGGCGCGCTGTTCCTGCCCGACCTGCATATACTCATCGTTTCCGACCTGCATCTGGAAAAAGGCTCGTCCTTTGCCCGGCGCGGCCAGCTTATCCCGCCCTACGATACGGCAGCAACGCTCGACATGCTGGCACTTGCAATCGCGCGCTATCAGCCGCGAACCGTCATCAGCCTTGGCGACAGTTTTCACGATGCCAGGGCCAGCGAACGCCTGCCGTCGCTTTATGCCATCCGGCTGAAGTCGCTGATGGAGCATCGCGACTGGTTCTGGATTACCGGCAATCATGATCCCGATCGCCCGGTCGATCTGCCGGGCGATTGCGTGGAGGAACTGGCAGCCGGGCCGCTCACTTTCCGGCACGAGCCGTCACGCAAGGCGGGACAGGGCGAGATTGCAGGCCACCTTCATCCCGCCGCCCGCATCGT
>Ga0182748_1001102_pt1 | contig 27082 bp, 22 predicted proteins | sample eDN3rd37CKraftOP_FD_128877 | JGI IMG/M metagenome (GOLD analysis project Ga0182748, IMG submission 128877) | Enriched Organic Plus compost microbial communities from Emeryville, California, USA - eDNA 3rd pass 37_C Kraft OP (version 2) (version 2) ...
CCGCAGCCGCGCTCGCCGGATAGACTCGACGGACCTGCCTCTGTAGCTCAATGGAAGAGCAGCTCCGTCCTAAGGAGAGGGTTGGGGGTTCGAGTCCCTCCAGGGGCACCGTGTCTTTTTGCCTCTGACCAGGACTTTTTTCTGTGGTCAGACCACACGAAAGTCGTTTTTGCCCGCTTTTTGCCCGCATTCTGAAAATTCGGTGAGCCGAAAACGACCGTCGGCAGCGGGCTGCGCGCGACGTCTGAGGGCACCAAAATCGAGCGTTTCGGGCGAAATCTGCCTCGTCGAAAAACTGAGCAATCTGCTCTCGGCGGTCACTGAGGTCGCGCGTAGCGAGTCTGCGGTCCTGACGGCAGCGCCACCAGCGGCATCTGGTCGTTCAGTCGCGTCGCGACGGCATCCAGATCGTCGTCGAAGAGATCCGCGTACGCGTCAAGCGTCATCGCTGCGGACGCGTGCCCGAGCATGCGCTGCACGGCCTTCACGTTCGCGCCCGAGCTGATCGCGAGCGACGCGGCGGTGTGACGGAGGTCGTGCGGAGTGAGTCGAGGGATGGATGGATCGAACTCCTGCGCACGCCGGACCGCATTCGCGAACCATCCCTTGCTGCCCGGGTTGCGCATGTGATTGACCCCGTCGCCGAACAGCAGACCCTCGGGGCCCTTGCCGGCGCACGCCTGCTCGATCATCGGTGCGAGACGCTCGGGGTACGGGACCGAGCGCTTCTCGTGCGTCTTCGGCGTGCCGACGTGGATCTCGTAGGCGATCATCACCGCGTTCTCCTCGATGACGAAGCGCCGGCGCAGCCGGTTCACGCTGCGCACCCGCAGTCCCGTCGCCTCGCCCAAGCGGAGGCCGGTGTACGCCAGGGTCAGGACGAGCGTCGGGTACGCCGAGCATGCCGCCAGCGTCGCGACCTGGTCGTGCGAAAGGTAGACGCGACGCTTCCCCGGCCGGTGCCGAGGCAGGTTGCGCACGTTGCGGGCCGGGTTGCTGGCCAGGCGACGATCGTCGATCGCGACGTCGAGGATGCCGGCGAGGACTCCCAGTGCTCGAAGGACGACCGTGCGCGACTTCTGCGTCGCGAGGTCGGACACCCAATCCTGAACTTCAGAGCGCCGGATTGACGAGATCTCCCTGTCGGCCCAGACCGGCGCGACGTGGTTCTTCCACGCCCGCTCGAGTGTCATGTAGTACGAGGGCTTCGACATCGGCGGCTGCTTCGAGCGCAACCAGCTGTCGGCGAACATCCGGACCGGGACCCGCGAGGTGGATGGGTCGATGTACTCACCCTTCGACTTCGACACGGTGACCATGGAGAGGTAGAGCTTCGCCTCGCGCATCGTCGTGAAGCCGCGCTTCTCGGCCTCGGTGCGATCAGGCTTGCGATAGCGCACGCGGTAGCGGCGGCCCTTCGCCGATTCGTAGGGGGTGATGCTGCCCATCTCGACCTCCTACACCGGGTTCGCGGGTCAGTATCGGGCCAGTGTCGGACACTGATCGGATGCCGTCAACGCGCCCGATGACGGATGTGGAGAGATGACGGAAGATGCCGTCAACTGGCGTTGAGGTGGAGGTGCGCTTCCCTCCGACGCCGAGAGTGTAGCGATCGTTCGCGGCTCCGTTCCCGCCGCCCACTCCTTGCAGACTCCGCGCTTGGCGCGCGTCGAGTAGCAGCCGTTCGACGACGAGCACTGCGCCGCGCCCGATCCCTGGCAGGCTAATTGGCGGAGGAACGGCAACGACTGGTACACCGAGCCATCGGTTACTAAAGATGAGGCGTGGCGCGAACTCCCGCACATCGTTCTCCAGGCGGTCGATAGGATCACGAACGTGACCGATGCCGTCCTTCCTGGGTTCGAACCGACGCACGATCCGGCTCTCGATGAGGTCGCAGACACACTGCTGCGGATGGATCCGACAGGCACGAGATGGGCGAACGTTATCCGCCACACCTACGACATGATCTACAACGGTGCTGAGACGGGTCGTTACCGATGGGACGATCTCGCCAAGACAGAGAAGACGCACTTCGGAACTCTTTTCGAGATCAATGCTCAGCGCGAGTTCGGGTTTGCGGACGGCTCAGGAGACCCCGACGACCCACTCGATCGTGGCCTCGATTACAACATCGCCGGGCAGGATGTTGATGCCAAATGGAGTCAGGATGACGGACGGTGGATGCTGCCGCCAGAGGTCTTCGGAAAGCTCGCGCTGGTCGCGACGGGGAGCGACCAACGATCCGAGTTCTCGATAGGCCTGATCCGTGTGCACCCGGAGTTCCTCACGACACGCAGCAAGGGGAATCGAGACCAGAAAAGCTGGCTGAGCGCCTTCGGTCGGCAGCATGTTCGGTGGTTGTGGCGGCACGCGCCGATGCCCCAAAACGTCCTGTTGCGCCTCCCTCAGTCCAGCATCAACCGCATTCTGGACAGCAGGTCTGGAGCTGAGCGGGTCGCGAGACTCTTCGTTGAAGCCGAGGGTCTCCGGATTCACCGCTCAACCGTCGCTACCATCGCGCGTCAGCTGGATCATCAGAAGCGCGCCCGCGGGAATGGCGGTGCCCGCGACCTGCTCCGCCCTGACGGGTATCTGATCATGAGCGGCGCATATCACTCTGACGTTGCGGCAACGCTTGGCGTCCCCGTGCCGAGCCGAGCGGAATACGTTGCGGCGCGTGTAGTGCCGAGCACCGATGGGCAGGGTGCGCTCCTCGAGGGACAGCTGTGGCGACTAGCGACCGCCGGAGAAGCATCGAGTGTGCCCGCACCGCTTCTGCCAGACGAAGAGAGGCGACGGACGCGACGCTCGAGGGAAAGTCGCGCCTGACGTCACGCCACGACCGCCAGCCGGCGACGGTTCATCGCTTCTGCGCCGATAGCGCGTTTGATCGCCGTACCAACGCCTTCCGCAACTGGCGGTGGAAATGCGTTGCCGATCTGCCGGTAAACGGAAGTCTTTCGCCCAGAGAACACCCAAGACTCGTCAAACCCCTGAATTCGAGCCACCATCTCGTTCGTAAGTCTTGGCACGTGCCGGATGGGATGCTGCGCCGACGGCGCCTCATCTGCCACGCCCTTGGCATCCACACCGAGCGCCAGCCAGGCGGCCTTGGCCCGTGTTGGCCCAAGATCCGCGCCGCCGTGCTTCTTGGAGCCCCCGACGATAGTCGGCGCGATCGAGTTGGCCCGCTTCGCCCACGCCGTTGCTCCCGGCCAACCGTTGGCGCTCATTAGTGGAAGCAACGTCTCGCCGACCATACGAGGCGTGCCGACCGCTCCGGGCCACTCGAACTTCTTGAACTTTGCTCCTCTAATGGCAACGAGGATAAAGCGCGGTCGAAGTTGCGGAACCCCAAACTCCGAGCTCAGAAGCAACTGCCAGTCCGTCTGATATCCGAGCTTCTCGAGTTCGCCGCGGATGGAATCGCGGTACGTCTGAAAGCGTGCTGAAGCTAGGCCTTTGACGTTCTCCAGCATCACTGCGGCAGGGCGGGCCTCTCGCACCAACCGGATTGCTTCAGGAAACAAGTCTCGTTCGTCCTCGGAGCCGAGCTGCTTGCCCGCAACGCTGAATGGCGGGCAAGGAACCCCGCCTGCCAGTAGATCGATGCCTCGGTAATCTCGCCCGTCTATCTCACGGACATCGCCCTCGTGCACATTCCACTCGGGCCGGTTGAGTCGCAGTGTTGACGCTGCATCGCGGTCAATCTCCACAGCTAGCTCGTGCCCGAAGCCGGCCTGCTCAAGCCCGTATGACTGCCCGCCGGCCCCTGCGCAGATCTCCAAGGTGGTGAGCTGGTGGCTCATCTTGAACTCCTCCGGAAGCGTCGGGCCGGGCTTGAAACCGTGGCGGTTGGACCACCCTAGCTTGACTCGAGGGTCGGACATCGGGGCCACGCCGAGCCTGGACCTATGTTCGATCCGCTACAGCTTCAAGAATTTCTGCAGCTATCTCCTCCGGCGGAGTGTGTTCCCAGGCGCGGACCACGATCCAGCCATCAGCTTTGAGCGATTCGTTGTTTTCTGCGTCGCGTTCGCGGTTACGAGCGAGCTTCGGATCCCAGTAGCTCGTGTTCCTTCTTGGGGCTGCACCGTGCAGGGGGCACGAGTGCCAGAAGCAACCATCGATGAACACGGCAACCTTCCGACGGGTAAAGACGATGTCGGGCCGCACTGAGCGCTCCCCGATCTTCAAACGCAGATCGCAACGGTAGCGGAGCCCAGAAGCATGCAGAAGAGTGCGGACTGCCAGCTCGGGCTTCGTGTCCTTCCTGCGGTTGGCCTGCATGTTCCGCCGACGAGGATTTGGTTCCGGGCCGCCTTGCTCAGTTGGACGGACCATAGGGCCATTATCGGCCACTGCGACCGCGAGACGAACTTGAGCGAACGACACGGGCCAACACAACCCGCTGAGGTCAGGGGGGATCGATAACGTCGTCCTTGTCGGCTGGGAGGCGGAACTCATGGTGGAAAGCACACGATTGGGGGCTGCGCGCCCGGTGTTTTCTCTTGCGGAGAACGATGACTCCGTATCCGTGCCGGTCGCATGGGCTGGAAGTTATCTCGCGCTCGGCGCTCGACTCGCCCGGCACGTCGGCTCGCTCAATGGCCGGCAGCTCGTAATCACGCTGTCAGTGCCACGGCGGGACTATGTCGCGTGTCTGATCGGGTCAGGCTGGACGCTGACCCGCCCTCCGCTAGATGGAGCCGGCGACCCGCTTCAGGTAGCGAGGGAACTCGGACCGCGCCGTTGGTGTCGCGCGCTCAACGCCACTTACGTTTACGTCGGCGAGCTTCGCGAGCTAAATGAAACAGTTCAGCCGGCCCGGGTGCGCTACGCGGGGTCGCACTTCCAGGTGCGCAGTTTCCTGAAGATGGCACCATGTGCGCCTCTCGACGGTGAGCACCGTCAGGAACGGACTAATCCTGGCAGCGTCGTTCGATACACAGGCGCAACCCGCGACTGGGAACACCGACTTGTCGCGCCCGCACAGGACCTTGCCCTTGTTGGCATCGAGTCACGACTTCGAGCTGATCTCGAGGCAGTGATCTGTCGAATCGGTGATGAGGATGGCGACCGTCTCGAGACCCTGCTCATGCCATGGCGACGTGGCGCCGCGACATGGTTCAGCAGGATCTATTCGTCAGCCACCCTCGAGGAAGCGCCGGCTGACTACAACGGGGTTGTGCTGGATGGCCAAGGAGCCATCAAGTTCATCGGCGAGACGTTCTCGCCCGTTGTGGTCTGCGTCGTTGACCGTTCGGTAGCGGATGAGACACAAGCTGAGAATCTGGTCAACATGCGGCGCACAGAAGGTACCGCGGTCGATGTGCCGAAGCTGCTCGGCTGGCATCCACCGGTGGGCATCGAGATCATGGGGTTCGAGGTGAGGTTATGAGCAGAGTGGCTGCAGTCAATGAGCGGTATCGCTCGACTGAGTCCGTTGCCCGCCATGGCGTTAGCCTCCTCGTTGTCGGCGACGAGGCCGGCGCAGCGCTTAACAGCGCGATCCGGGCAGTGGCGCGTGCAGCTGCGGAAGACGCGAGCGAGCTCTGGGAGAATGTGCTCGGCGCGGCGAAATCACTACGCTGGCGCCTCGCGTTCAGGCCACAACCGCTCGCGCTCAATCCCTCCATTCACATTGCCGCGACCGCAGTGCACACCCAAGCTGCAGCCATCCGCCCCGCTCTAGGAAGCGACGGAGTCGCCTTGCTTGACAGACTCTCGGCGGCCGCTCGAATTGTGGCCGCGAGCGACCCCGCAGTGGGCGCCCACTTGCTGGATACCATCCGGGAGACGGGCCCCGCGGACTGCTTGGTGGTGACGGACGGCACGCTTTCCCGTAGCGAGGTGGGCGCGTGGCTTGGTCCCTTGGGATTCCGCGTGCTCTCTCCAGGGATGCTGTCCGAGGCGGAGATCATCGCAGATGTGACATATGTGGTCGGACCACCTCGACTCATGCGCACGTCGCTCGTGACGGCGCCACCGACACCCGAAGTGTCGTTCTTCGTCCCGTCCTGGTACACCGACCGGGGGCTGCCCACAACGCTGATCGCTGACTATTCGCAGGGCGCAATCCGACCCGAGGTTCGCGTCTTTGAAATCGACGTAGTCGAGCGCAGCGCTGCAACGGACCTCGCAGAACCAGAACCGATCGAAGACTTCGCGCCGCCACCGGTGTGGGGACCTCAGCGGAGCGTCACGCGCGATCCCGGCGTCGATGAAGTAGCGGCACGCAAGGTGCTTCTCAGCGGTGGCTACGCCATCTGGATGGACGACGGTGACCGGATTCGAACGCTTGATCCATCGCAGCCCGCGGGCGAACGAGTCACCTATACAGATGTTTCGGCTGTTGAGCCGGGCACCTACCTGGTGCTGCGCTTGGGCGTGACGGAACGGGCGGTGCTGTACGACGCAACACTTCAGTCGATGGGCGCGCGGGGCGCAGTCGTCGAGGCCTCGCAAGACAGGTGGAAGCATGCGCTTCTGAACCGCCTGCGCAGCGCGGGGCGATGTGAGGTCGAGGCGGCCTTACGGCGTCTCGGTGTGCGCGCAGTGGAGCAGGTTGAGGCGTGGACGCAGCGAACTCTAGCCCGCCCTCAGCTCGATTCCGACTTCAGGCTTCTGTTGCAGTGGCTCGATGTCCCCGAGCACCCCACGTTCTCGCAGGCCACCGAGTTTCGACGGGCTCGATTTCGTGCGGCGTCCCGTATGCGAGAGCAACTCGAAGACGCCATGGCAAGCGCAGACATCGACGCGCTACGCATTGAGGGGCATGTAAGGGTCGATGGCGCCGGATTCGCCGACATCATCGCTACGCGCGTGCTCGCCATCTCACCCCACACCAACGTGGTGGCGCGCCACGATGCGCGTGAGCCGTTTCGAGATGAGGGTGGCCGATGGCTCGAATGATGCCGAACTACTGCGTCGAAAGCGCACCCCCTGGCGAGAAGGCACTCTTTGCTGCCCTCGCCGCGGACCCTGCAACCAACGACTGGATCGTGCTGCACTCGCTTGGAATCGCGCGCCACGTTCGTCAGGTGGAAGGCGAAGCCGATTTCGTGATCATCGCCCCCGGCCACGGTGTGCTCGTCATTGAGGTCAAGTCACATCAGAGCGTCGCCGTGCTCCCGGATGGCCGGTGGCGACTGGGGAACCATTCTCCGACGGCCCGCGGGCCGGTAAAGCAGGCTGATGAAGCGATGCACTCGCTCCGGGATTACCTTGTGCGCAATGGCGTCGACCTCCGCGGCGTGCCGATGATCTGCGCTGCGTGGTTCACACACACGCGCGCGCGCTCGCAACTCCCATCAAGCCCGGAGTGGCTCGATTGGCAGATCCTCGATTCAGTCGATCTGGAAAGAGGCGCTGTGGGAGCGATCTTGCGTACATTCCGCGATGGCATCGAACACCTCGACTCCGTACTTCACGTCTTTCGCGGCAGCGTCGGTCCCGATCGGGGAAGCGCGGAACGGATCGCGAACGCGCTCCGTCCGCGGTTTGAGTTTGCGACGACGTTCGGAGATCGGAGACGCTTCCGTCACGACGAGCTGATCCGGTTCATCGATGAGCAGTACCTGGCTCTCGATGCGATGGCAGAGAACAGAGCCGTCCTATTCACCGGTCCGGCCGGCACTGGCAAGACGCTGCTGGCAAGCGAAGCGGCGCGCCGCGAAGTCCTCCAGGGCCGAAGCGGAAGGCTCATGTGTTTCAATGCCTTCCTCGGGAGGCAGCTCAAGGACTCCTTCGCAGAAATTGACCGCGTGACCGCTGGCACATTCCATTCGCAACTTGTGGAGATTGCCGGGATCAAGACCGTGCCTCCAGAAGCAGGCACGGCGTTCTGGGATGGCGAGCTCGTCGACGCTGCGATCGAAGTCCTGCTCGAATGGGACGACGACGCGCGTGCCGACTTCATCGTTGTCGACGAGACTCAAGATCTTGCCCGTCCAGAGGTGCTCGATGTTATCGACCTCATGCTCAAAGGCGGGCTCGCGGGCGGACGCTTGCTTCTGTTCGGGGATTTTGACCGGCAGGCGATCTATGAGTCAGAAGACAATCGTCCGCTGCTGCGTGAACGGATTGGCGATCTGACAACATACGGCCTGAAGGTGAATTGCCGAAATCTGCCGCGGATCGCCCACGCAACCGAGACTTTCAATGTCTTCCCGGGATATCAGGGCTACCGGCGTCAAGATGACGGCATCGCGCCCACGTTTGTGCGTTACGACCGCGGCGCGGACCGGTCAGCCAAGCTTTCGAGCGCCATCAGATTGCTACGGGACGAGGGATACGAACTAGGCGAGATCGCGGTGCTCAGCACTCGCCGCGCCGATTCAGCCGCGCGGAGTGCTACGGAGCCGTGGCTCCGTCAAATACTTGTGCCCGCAGACGGCCGGCCCCGCCAGGCGGGCAAAGTCGTCCATTCGACAATCCATGCCTTCAAGGGGCTCGAGGCCAGCGCGGTTGTGCTGACGGACCTGGATCGTGACGTAGCGTCACCGTTTGAAGCACTGCTATATGTCGGGATCACGCGCGCCACCGACCGACTGGTGGTCCTGATCGAAACGAGCACTATGCGAGCACTACTGGGAGCGGCGTCATGAGCGGTGTGCAAGCGCGGGACCACGTGGAGCGCGCGGTACGTCGTGAGCTATTCGGCCCGACGGACGAGCTGTATGCCGGAACTGCGGTCGACTGCAGCGGAGCCGGAATCATCCTCTCGGAAGAGCAAGCCAAGGCCTTCGTCTATCACGACGCGGCGACGGGGCAAGAGATCCTGACGAAGATGGACCCACTGCGTCGGTACGGCGTCGGTGTGCTGTTCGGTGGCGGATCACCTGCGGCACCGGCCAGGGCCGGAACGACCCAAGGCTCCGAAGAGGTGCCTGACATTGACACGACCTGGGTGTCTGGGCTCGAGCTGAACGACATTGACCCGGCCGCACCAGACGTGACCTTCACCGGATCGGTTCATCAGGACAGACCGGATGATGACGACTTCGATCTCACTGACGCCAATAGCCTCAAGCCGTCCGCGATGGCAATCTCTTTCAAGGTGCGTGTTCCGGAAGGCTCGTCAATCGAGCTGCGCGTCGAGGGCGCTTCTTACAAGCGCTACGGAGTCACGATTCCAGGAGTTCACAACCAAGCCGAGTGGTGGCTTCGGCAACCCTTCAGCCTGGCGGGTACCGTCCCCGGCTCAACCCTCCTGTCGGCCACCTTCGAGCGGCTTGTAATCCCGATGGTTGCTGTCAATTCGGATGGATCGCCGGACAGCACGCTCCACCGACTTCTGCCGCAGGTCCAGCTGTACACCAGGCCAGTTCCTGGGGAACACGATCCAGAGTGCCGCCTTGTGACCGTGGCGCTTGTAAACGTCGACCCCGGTGCCGGAAACTCACACGCTCTCTTTCAGAATGCGTTTGAGGTTCGAGGGTCCGACGGCGTCAAAATCGAGCCGTACCCGTCCGTGCACCTGACCGAGCGGGACGATGAAGAGCGCTCGATCAATCTCCTGTACCGCAAGAAGTCCACGTTCGCGATCGGCCACGGGTGCGCGGCGCTCTGGGAAGAGACGTCTACCGGCTCGGCAGCGTGGGTGAAGAGCGATGCACTGCCCTCGTACGAGGTTGTGAGCCTCACACCCAACGTCTATCTCAAGGACGAACACGGCGCCTACCTCACCGATGACGTTGGCAAGCGTCGGGCGGTGACGGTTTCGATGCAGGAACTCGCGTCTGATACCGGACGCGGACGCCAGCAGGTCGATCTCGTCCTGCGACTTTACGGAGATTGGATCCTGGAGCAGCGGGGACTAATCCCGGATCTGCCAGACCGCTTTCAGGAGGCCGCCGGCCGCCACATGGATCTTTGCGATGACGCGCTCGACCGGATGAAGGCGGGCTGGGCCCTCGTGCAATCTAACCCGATTGCATCGCGCGCCTTTGCCCTTGCAAACGAGGCGATGCTCTATCAGCAACTTCGTTCCCGTCTGCCTGATCGCAAAGTGACGCTGACGAAGACGGGTCAGCTGATCGATGGTCCTACACCTGAAGTAGAGCCAACGCCGACACAGGGCCAGTGGCGTCCATTCCAGATCGCCTTCGTGTTGGCGAGCCTTTCCGAGCTTGTCCAGCCGTCGGATACGCACCGCGATATCGTCGATCTGATCTTCTTCCCAACCGGTGGCGGCAAGACCGAGGCGTACCTCGGTGCTGCGGCAGTGTCCCTACTATCCCGGCGCCTCCGCGATCCGGATGATGTTGGCACCGACACACTGATGCGGTACACGCTCCGCCTTCTAACTGCGCAGCAGTTCCTGAGAGCCGCGGCACTCATTTGCGTCCTCGAGGACATCCGTTCGCGCGCAGAAGATGAACTCGGAGTCGCCCCATTCGGCATCGGAATCTGGCTCGGACGATCCTCCACTCCGAACAACTGGAAGCAGGCAATCACAGCCCTTCGGAGGATGAAAAACGACGCAAGGCAGGAGAACCTGTTCCTCCTGTCGCGATGTCCTTGGTGTGGAACGCGCATGGGCAGGACTCCAGACAACGACAGCACGTTCATAGCGGGGTACATCGAGCTTCACGACCGTGTCGTTTTCCGCTGCCCGGACGCTGATTGTCGATTCGGAGGGCGATCGCGAGTGCTTCCGGTGCACGTCGTCGATCAGGACATCTACGAGACGCGGCCGAGCCTTGTGATTGGTACTGTAGACAAGTTCGCAATGCTGGCCTGGACTCCGGACGCGCGGTCACTCTTCGGATTGGGCGCCGACGGCAGCCGGGTCGTGTCGCCGCCGAGCCTGATCATTCAGGACGAACTGCACCTCATCTCCGGACCACTTGGCTCGATGGTCGGCCTCTACGAACCCGTCATCGACGATCTCTGCACCGACTATCGGGCAGACGTGCCGATCCGGCCGAAGATCATCGCGTCAACCGCGACCATCCGGCGATACGAAGACCAGATCCTTGGCGTCTTCGGCCGCACTCAAGTAGCGCTGTTTCCGCCGCACGGGCTTGAGGAAGGCCACTCGTTCTTCGCTGAGCCAGAAACGCTCGACGACGGCTCACCAGCGCCGGGTCGACGCTACCTCGGCATCATGAGTGGATCCCTCGGGTCCATGCAAACCGTCCAGGTACGCGTCACTGCCGCAACCCTCAACGGTGCTGCGAGCATCCCCGACGAAGCGGACCGCGATGGGTATTGGACGAACCTGAACTTCCTAAATTCGCTTCGCGAGCTCGGGAACACCGTCTACCTGCTCGAGTCGGATGTGCCTGACTACCTCACGGGACTTCGGTTCCGGGATGGGATCGAACATCCGCGCTGGCCGCGCGTAGTTATGGAGTTGACGTCGCGACGGCGAAGCGATGAAATCCCGGAGGCGATCGATCTGCTCAAGAAGCCCTACGGCGAAAATGGGTGCATAGACATCTGTCTTGCATCGAACATCATCGAGGTCGGCGTGGACATCGATCGCCTAGCCCTCATGACAATCGTGGGCCAACCCAAGACGACGGCGCAGTACATCCAGGTCAGTGGGCGCGTAGGTCGGAAGCCGGAGGTCGCTCCGGGTTTGGTGCTCACTGTGTACGGCGCAGCGAAGCCCCGGGACCGCAGCCACTACGAGCGCTTTCGGACCTATCACCAGCAGCTCTACGCGCAGGTGGAGCCGACGTCGGTAACGCCGTTCGCGAACCCCGTACTTCGCCGTGCGCTGCACGCCGTGATCGTCGCCCGCATCCGGCAGACAGCCCCTGCGCTGCCACCGAACCCGTTCCCTGAAGCGGAGTTCGATGCAGCAGTGGAGTTGCTTCGTCGCCGAGCCGAAGCCGTGAATGCCGAAGAGCTTCCTGCGTTCGATTCGCTCGTCAGCGAACGACGGAGAGAATGGAGCGCCTGGGAGCGGACGGAATGGTCGGCGAACGTCTATGGGGGAGATCCTGTCCAGGGCCTCATGCGGTCGGCAGGCGAACTTCCAGACCTAGGGAGCAAGGCAACTATGTGGGACGTCCCGATGAGCATGCGGAACGTCGACGCCGAGTGTTCGATCGAGATTTCGACCGCCTACGCAATCGCGGACGGACAGACGCAAGGAGGTGCCGAGTGAGCACGGGAAACATGCGCCGCGCGCAGCTTGTAACCCCATTCGGTGTTGGCGCCATGAGCGTACTGGTAAACGGGACCTCTGTCATCACGGCGGGGATCGACCACTGGTACCCCGGCCCGGGGGAGAACGCGAACTTTGAGCTCTCAGAGTTCGTGGAACACGATTGGCGCCTGCAGGATCGGCTTGGGGTTGCTGCGTTCCGGCTACCTCCCGACCACCGCCGAAGCTCCCCGCAGGGCGACCAGCGTAACCGTGGACTAAAAGTGCCGGTCTTGCGCTTCCCCCGTTGGAACTTCTGCCCGTACTGCAAGCGGATCGAAAAGAGCACCCTAACGATGCGTCAGCTTGAGCGATGCAAGGACCAGGCGCATGCCGACGCAAAGTACAAGCCGCGCATGACGCAGGTGCCATTCGTCGCGATCTGTGCCGACGGGCATCTCGACGACTTCCCCTTTTCGCAGTGGGTGCACCGCTCGCTCAACCCAAAATGTAACCGCGTGCTTCGTCTGAAGTCGTCAGGAGGAGGTGGTCTTGAGGGGCAGACCGTCAGCTGCGAGTGCGGCAAGACGCGCTCGCTCCGCGGTATCACCGACTCGCGAACAGAAGCCGGTGAAGAGCGCACGACCCTCTCCGACCGGCTCGCAGATGGTGAGGACATCTACGAATGCCCTGGAGCGAAACCGTGGCTCGCGATCGAGTCCAGCGCGTGCGGTCTACCCATCCGGGGGGCGCTGCGTGGGTCGGGCAACGTGTACTTCCCTAAGGTCCAATCTTCCATCTACATCCCGATCGAAGAGGGCGCCGTGAGTGCCGAGGTCCACGAGCTCCTGAGCCATCCCTCGGTCGACGGCGCGCTCAATGCCCTGCACGTGGCCTTCGGGGCCGGCCTGAGCGCCCCGACGCTGCGGGACGTGCTCACGCGCAGCGTGCCTCCGGAGAGAGTTCTTCCTGTGAGCGATGAGGAGCTGCTCGCGGCGTACCGCGATCGTTTTGGTATTGGCGGCGAGGATATCCAGCAGACGACTGGAGACGTTGCCGGCGATGTTCCGACTGCCGACGAGATCTGGCGGCTTCCAGAATTCCGTGCGATCCGTGAAACCCCTTCGGACGCTCGACTCGCGGCAACGGACCCCGGTCTCGATCCGTTGCTTGCGCCGTTTATGGCCCGTATTCGAAGCGTCAACGTTCTCCGTGAGACACGCGCCCTTTATGGCTTCACGAGAGTCCGTGACGACTCCCTGAAGGTATCGAAAGGCAAAACGCTGCTCCGCCGGTCACCGCTTGTTCCCGAGCAAGACTGGCTGCCGGCCTACGTGGTCAAGGGCGAGGGCATCTATCTCGAACTGGACCCCACAGCCATCGAAGCGTGGGAACAGCGCTCTGATGTGCAGGAACGAGCCGCCCTAATGCACGCGCGCTACGGCGTCGCAGCGCAGGATCGCGGGCTGCAGCCCCGGGAGATCTCGCCTCGATTCGTTATGCTCCACACGTTCGCCCACGTTCTCATCAACGAGCTCATCTTTACGTGCGGGTACAGCTCAGCCTCCCTACGGGAGCGGCTCTACGTCTCGCATACTGAAGGGGCAGAGATGGCGGCGGTCCTGATCTATACGGCCGCGGGAGATTCCGAAGGGACGATGGGCGGGCTCGTACGCATGGCGCGTCCTGAGAATCTCGCTCCAGTGGTCCAGTCGGCCGTCTCAGAGGCGCGCTGGTGCTCGACGGACCCCGTTTGTATGGATGCCGGCGAAAAAGGACAAGGCGTCAACTCGTGCAACGGTGCCGCCTGCCACGGATGTGCGCTTCTTCCGGAGACTAGCTGCGAGGAATACAACCAGTTCCTGGACAGAGGACTTCTAATAGGCACGTTTGATCAGCCAGACCTAGGGTTTTTGTCAAGCCTTTGATCGGAGCACGCGGGTTGTTGCTATCGAAGCCGCTCTCTCCGATCGAGTTAGAACGGCGTGGGATCGACTACGGAATCTAACTGCCGGAGAGTGACGTCAGAACTGACGCGGAACCCGAATCGACCAGTTCGAACTTTGGAGAGTCGGCTTGCCGCAGCCACAAGCCACTCGAGGGAGTCACGCGTAGCTCTGCAAGTACGGGCCCCTCCTCGTGCTCTTGGAAAGTGGCCGTCAAGACATCTTGTTCATCGGGATCGACGCTCAGAAGGATGCGGTCGCCACGCGACAGCATCGCCGCCGTCGTAGCTTTCAGTACCTCACTCACGCCCGGCGCAAGGCGATTCGATGCTTCAGCCAGGAAGTCTCGAATGGGCGCAGACTTGAGTTCGTTGCTGTGATTCAGCGCGCTATCCGCGCCTTCGTCGTTCGCGCCGAACGTCCAGCGATGCTGCTCCATCGCTGCTCCGGCGGCGTCGAACTGCACCCCGTCCGTTTCAAGCTGGTCGCGGTAGGTCGCAAGTGCATCGTCCGCCGAGTATCGACCATCAGCCTCCAACACGCGCCATGCGCCAGGTATGTCGTGCATCTTGAGCACCCGCCGAATGGTAGGGACTGTCAGTTGAGTGACGTTGGCAAGGTCCCCGTAGGACACCCACTTGCCGGCGGGCACCATCTCAAGCGCGTCGGCAACTTCTCCCGCGTCGTGTGAAGTAGAGTCCGCCGCGGTCTCGGCCGCTGCCACCGGGCCGGGCCAGGTCTTGATGATCATGTCGCTAAGGACCTTGCCCCGCTCGATGATGTCGGTGCGCCGCCAGTGCTCGCGAGCTGCGATCCACTTGTTCAGTTCGATATTGCTCTTGGCGACGAGCAGTTCGCGCTTCTCGCTGAACGGCTTATTACTGAGAGTCGAGTTATAGCCCGAAAGAGTGAGGTTCGCAAGCGTGTGCACGTATGTTTCGTGCACAGCCTCAGGTGACTCGAGGTCGCCTAGATCGCCATCCAGCTCCGCGCGCCACAAGTTGCTGAGCTTCTGTGGTAGGACGTGCTCGACTGTAGCCTTAGAGAGATCCGCAGGTTCGTTCCCCGCGAGCACATTCTCAAGCCATCCGAGCAAGGCCTTCTGCTGCTTGCGAGAACCGGATCGATAGAAGTTCACCGAGAGGACGGCATCACGGATCTGCTCATCAGTTGCAAAGTCCTTGTTGTCCCTGGTGAAGTAGTCACGTAGCGAGGCGGCGGGGTCTGCCTCATCAAGCGACCCGAATGCCCGCATGAGTATTCGTGAAAGCGCGTTGTGCGGTGCGCGCACGATTAGGCGGCGCACGAGGAACGCTTCGATGACGGCGAGAGCGTCGGCTGTCATGACAGCGTTGATGCTCCCGCGTTGCCGCATGCTGAGCAGGCCCAGGACCAGGGGATCGATGGATTCGATACCGAAGTCGACGAGTCGCTGAAGCGCACGCCGCACGCCCGGATCGGTCTCCTTGGTGGGCTGGCGCATAACTTCCAGAAGCACGGAAAGTTGGTTGAAGCGCTTCACCTCATCCCGCAACTGATCGGCGCTCAGCCCGCTCACGCGCGCCGCCTGCTCCTTGAACGTGTCATCCTTCTTGATCTCCGTGTTGACCCAGGTCATGTCGAGCCAGAACAGATGCGCGAGGTCCGAGCGCGAGAGCCGCTCCTGCATCGGATACCAGAACGAATCGTAAGTGGACTCAGCAAGGTCGCCGAGCCGCGAGAAGTAGAAGTTCCGCAGCAGGTCGCCCTGCGTCAACTTCAGCCCCGTGTTGTTCAACGATTCGAAGATCGCGTAAACGTTGTCCTGGGCCTCCGCCGTGATGGATACGAAGCGCAAGCCGTCAAGCACAGCGGTGTGAATCTCATCGATCTCAACCCCCGGATCTTTTGCAGCACTTTGGATTGCTTTTACAAAATGTAGATAGGCCTTGACCAGCCTGCTTTCGGAGGTGCGGTCGAGCGGGCCATCGATCACGCTCTTGAAAGCCGCGCGGTCACCCTGGGTTGGCCAGAGTCGGAATCGTTCGGGACCCGCGTGTTTCTTGCGGTGCACAAGCCGGTCCTCATGGATCTCGTCCGCGGCATCGCTGCCGGGGGCGTTCTCCCGGTAAACGTCGCGAAGCGCGGCAAGAAGCATGGTCAACGTCGTGAGCCGCTGCTGGCCGTCGACGACGAGGAAGGTGTTCTCATTCGGAGTCTGATGCCCCATGTCGAGAACGAGCGTGCCAAGAAAATGCTCAGCCGATCCGTTGACCCGTCGTGCGACGGCGAGGCTTAGCACATCGGCCCATAGCTGTTCGAGTTGCGGGGTGCCCCAGTCGTAGGTGCGTTGGTAGAGGGGGATCTGATACCGCGTCTTCGCACCGTCGATCACGTCGCCGAGTGTGGGCTTGTCGAGTTGCAATTTGCCTCCATCTAAGTCGCCGCAATCACACGGTCCGGGCGGCAAGCCTGGCCGTCGACTCGCCAAACTACAGGTTGCCATGCTCCCCAGCGCTCACCACAACGGGATGATGTGAAGACCCAGCCCATCTCCGGGCCGCCGCGACGAACGGAACGAGTTGACGATTGGGAACCCGCCGCTGCGGAGTTCGCCCGACCAAACGGCGATGCGCGCAGGCACCCACGGTGGACGACGCCGTTTGAAACCGCTTAACTACAGCTACCTGCAACGCAGAAAAATCCCTGGATAGCCGCAAAAACTTAGCCTACTCTGGCGCCATGCGCGGAGGCCTGGAGCGATGGAAGAGAGGCGTCGAATCCCGTGGGGTCCGGCAGGCGATCGCGTTCCGTCTCTCGGCTCGTCCCGGATGATCCGCCGGTGCACGTCAAGGCGTTCATGGCGACCGAGACCGTGCGCGGAAAAGGTGCGTCTCGCCGGCCGGTTGGACGCGCTCGCCCAACCGGGGCGCTCCCTGCTGCCGGGCGAATTGCACCGGCGCGCGCCGCACGCGGATCTGTCGGTTCTGGATGCGTCGCAACGCGTCGCCGCGTGCGCGATCGCCGGCACGGACGGGCTCGTGACGGTGACAGGCCCCGCCGGCGCGGGCAAGACGACCATGCTGCGCGCTGCGTTCGCGGCGCTTACGTCGCAACGGCGCCGGATGCTCGTTGTCGCTCCCGTACGGAAAGCGGCGTCGGTGGCGTCTCGCGAGGTCGGGGCCGCGGCATCCAGTATTCATGCCCTGCTCTCGGACCATGGCTACCGATGGGCCACCGAGGAGGCCGGCGCGAAGGTGTGGACCAGGCTTCGAGTGGCAGAAGTCGATCCCAGCACGGGCGCCGTATACGGCGGACCAACCAGTACGTGTTGCGCTCTCGCGATCGGATCGTCGTCGACGAAGCCGGCATGGTCGACCTGCAGACGGCGAACGTCCTCGTGGAGCTCGCGATCGAGCAGGGTGTCGGGCTGGCGTTCGTGGGTGACACGCACCAGGCGTTGCCGGTCGGACATGCGGGCGCGATGGGTTCTGCGATCCGGCACGCGAACGCTGCGCTCGAGCTCGACACGGTGCACCGGTTCCGCGATCCCGACTACGCGGCGCTCACACTGCGGCTCCGGGATGCGGGTGATCGCGAGCGTGCGCTCGTGGTTGCGGGCGAGCTTGCCGAACGCGGTCACGTCGCTCGGGTCGATCATCACGAAGCGGCGCGTGAGCGCATGATCGACGCGTACTTCGAGTGGCACGCGCGCGGCAAGCGGGTGACGTTGGTTTCCGGTACCAATGCTGAGGCGGATGCGATCAACGACGCGATCCAGCAGCGGCGAGTCGATCGGGGCGAGCTTGACGTTCGCGTCGTCGCGTGGGGAATCGGGCAGCAGCGGATCCTCGTCGGCGACACCGTCCAGACCCGTCGCAACGACCGGCTCACGGGAGTCGAGAATCGCGCGCAGTGGATCGTGCGCGGCATCGGCGAGTCGTTCGTCGATCTCGTCTCCGTGGGTGACAGCGGGGAGGTGGCGCGTGTGACCACCGAGTACGCGCGCGAGCACCTGCAGCTCGCCTACGCGGCCACCGTGCACGGCGTGCAGGGCGACACCGCCGACGCGTCAGTCGCCGGGCCGGATGTGGATGCCGCGGGACTCTACGTCGGCCTCACGCGTGGTCGGCTGAGTAACGTCGCGGTCGTCGTGGCGCGGACGGATGCCGCGGCCCGCGAGTGCCTCGCCGAGTCGATGCAGCGCGGCACTCCGGAGTTGACGATGCAGGATGCTGTGCGCGCGGCCGAGGCAGAGGTACGGCGTGCGGCGAGGAACCGGGAGGCGAGCATGGAGACCGGGCCGGTCGTTGGAGCGTCAAGTGCGGGGCGCGGGCTGCGGATGTAGGGCCTACCTACCGCGATGGAGGGTCCCAATCGTTCGGCCGCGAGCTGCTCGTCTGGTTCTCGCCACGGCCCGCATCGTCCCGCACTTACCGAGAGAATTGTAATACTGACGCGATGCAACGGCGGAGAGTAGATCAGGAAGCGGCAAACTCCACTTCGGCGGGCTCGTGCGAATGCAAAGGCTCGCCACGCGCATCGCTCGGTTTAATCGATATCAGCGTCGTGCGTGGATGTAGAACGATGACCGCCTCTTGAAGTTTGCGGCGTCCACCCCGCCCGCCTTCATCAGACCTCCCGCCGAGTGTGCTGTGCGTCGAGTCAACGAGGGTCGTTGTCACATGCCAGGACTCGGACGCCATCTCGACGATGGCATCCGAGCTCAGTCCGTTGCTGGCCTCCGCGTCGGGGAAGGTAACAATCACCCGGCACTCGCGTTCGCGTAATGTCTGAAGAAGTTCTCGGAAGGTCCTGCTCGCCGACCCGCGAAGACTAAAAGCGGACGACGACCGATCCTCGAGCGCAGGTGCCCTCCCTGCGCCGGTCACCTTCGCCCACCCGCCGCGCGCGATCCCCTCGAGCACGTGATAGAAGCGGCTGTACTGCACGGATGAATACGGCGGGTCGCAGAACACCACGTCCCCACCGTCCAGTTGCCTGGCCAGTTCGTGAGCGTCGGAGACGATGGCACGTCCTTTCACCCGAGCGTGCCGGTTTCCCATGATGTCTACGCCGCGTTCGACTTCTGCAATCACGTCTCGACTCCAGGCCTTCTGGATGTATGGCAGAAGGGTTACGGTCGGTTGGAACGGCTGTGCCGTGTGACCCGGCGCGGCAGCGCAGACACTCGCAGCCCTGAGGAGCGTCGCGTACGCAAGGGTGCGAGTGTCCGGAGCCTCGGGCATGGTCTGAAAGAGTCTGTCCAGCGCCATCGCTTGTCGAGGCGAGAAGTAGTGACCTCCGTAGTGTGCCGTGATGAACCCGCTGGCACCTTCAGCGATGGACGACGCTCGTGCGGACATCACGTCCCGCTCGTTCAGTGTCGCAGGCGTCGCGTCGATGCGAGCGTAGGCTTCGTCAGATTGGAGCGCGGTCTTCGCGCTCGATAGCCACTCGCCGATCACTTCAGACTTTGCCAGAGGCTCAGTGCGCTCGATGATTGCGGCTGACAGTATCTGCGAGTACTGCTGAAGGTCTGCGCTGAGAACAGGGACCTCAAGCTGCTCAGCCACGGCGTTCCCGACGGATCCGGAGCCTGAGAAGAGATCGACGAACTGATCGGCCTTCGAGGCCTCCGTCAGCACCAGGTCGCCAAGCGGCCCTTGGAGCAGCGCCGCCTTGCTCCCCATGTACTTCATCGGTGTGTTACCAATCTGTCGTGCCTCAGCTGGCGAAACTCCACACAGCTACACGCTCAGCCTGGCCGAGCACAGCGAGATATTCTTTCATGCTCCGGACAATCGTGTTGTAGCTCTCCTTCGGTGCGTGCTCGAGCTCTTCCTTCGCAGCGAGCGCATCCGCCCACAGATCGATGAGCGGGCTTGGGGCGTCGTCTTTCTCCCACAGCGCGCGGGCGTAACCTAGCCCATCCACCCACTTCGCGACGCTGTCGTCCGCGAGGCCGGACTCGCTGAGCAGCTCCACGCAGGCCCCTGTGGCGAGCCGTGTGAGCACGGTCGTTCGAAGGGTCATCTCCCGCAGGAACGCGCTTATGGGCCCTGAGCTACGCGTGAAGACGCCTTTGAGGGGCGCGTCCCGCATGTCATTGACGGGGGTCGCCTGTAGGTCGACGAAGTAAGGGTCGCTGATCGCGCCGGCCGGCGCGATAGCAGCGGTCCATCCAGTCCAGTCGCTCCAGTCTGTATTACCTGTGTCGTTGCCGTCATCGTCCAGGATCGCGTGAGAGGCGGCGTAGCTCTTCCGAAGGATGTGGCTCAACAGAAGGCGGTCGAGCACTGGGAACGTCCCGCGGCTCTCCGGCTCGAGGACGGTCCAGACGTCGTCCACGACCGACGATGCTTCAGTTGCGAGCAAGTCGTCTGGTTGAACTCGCGACGGCTGGTAGCTGACGTGGTTGCGGCGCTCCCGGTCGTCGGCGAATGAAGAGAGGTCGAACGCGATATCGCCGACGAGGTCCGCGATCACGTGTTGTATCCCGCCGGGCACGGCGTTGGCCCATTCGTGCAGCGGTGAACCAATTGGCCGGATGATCGCGCCGAACAGTTCGCGTGCCCGGCTGGAAGACCCCCACCTGTCGAGGCACTTCCAGGCCGCAACGTGTGTTCCATCGGTGGAGATCCTGGCCGTGCCGGAACTAGTGAGCGCGAGCGTGAGGCCGTTTCCCACATAGATGCCCTCCGCGCTCATCAGCGACAATGCTGCCCGAAGCTCGGCGTAGTAGCAGAGGTGCACGGCACCGTGAACGTCTCCAGAGAGGACGGCGCTCAGCGCGCGTCCGAGGTACGCCCAACTATCGGCAGCATGAATAAACGCCGCCGCGGCGATGTATTCAGCGAAGGCCTCCTCTTGCGTGGCGGGGACAGACTTGTGGTCAAGAGCCAGCTGTTCACTAGCCGATGGGGCATATACGTTCGTGGGGTGGAGCCACCGCTCTGTGCCCGATATGGGAAGGCGTCCGAGAGCGCTGACAACGCGCGCGCGGTCCGCCGATTCAAGAGCCGATGTGGCAGTCGCGTCGAGAGGGGTACGAGCGTTCACTGGGCCAGCGATGCGAGTTCGGCAGCGGTACGAACCGCGTCGGATTCTGCCAAGCGCAGGTGCGCCACGAGCCGGGTCCTCATCTCCTTATACCCGCTACTACCGCGGAGGGCCGAGGCTTTCAGCCGTTCCTCGGGACTCAGGCCTGGGAACCCGCTGGAGCGCCAGTCGAATGTCGCCAATGCCTGCGCCAGATCCTCCAGGAATTTGTGGACGGGCTGGTCTTTCAGCGTGTCTGCGGCGATGGCGAGGTGCTCCGGGGTGACTTCCGGGAAGTCGCTCTTGTCGCGCCATCCCGCAAGGTCGAGCTCCTTATGGCGGATATAGCAGAGGTCATTGACAACTGACTGGAATCCTCGAACTCCTTGGTCTGTTGCAAGCAAACTGAAGGTGCCGCCGAACGCAGGATCCTTCGCGCCCTTCCGCTCCTCGCCGGGCACGTCGAGCGTCGCCTCGTGCTCGCGCAAGCTACGCGCCCAAGGGTCTTCGGTGGCGTTAACCGCTTTCGCGAGAAGGCTCCATGCCGTGACCAGGAATGCACCTTGCTGGAGTCGCGACCACGCGAGACCCCCAGAGGAATCGGGCGTTCCGCCAAAGATGCCACCCACGCCGTTCCGAGGCGCCCATGACTTCACCATGCTCGCGATTAGGCTACGAATGAACGCGGCTTGTGTCACCGGGCCGTTCTCGGCTCGGGTTCCGCCAAGCATGTTGATGCGTCGATACCAGGGACTCTGCTCTGTTGACCAGAGCATCTCGGTCAGCTCCTGCGCCCGACTCTCTCGATAGACCTGGACGACCTCCCCGCTGTTCAACCATTCCTGCTCTCGGAGCAGCGGATAGAGGTCGAACGCCAGAGATGGGTTGATCTTCTTCGGCTTGATGTTGATGGTCCAGAACAGGTAGGCCTGCCACGAGATATCGAGACCATGGAAGGCGACGACGGGGAGGTAGTAGTCCTCGACATCCGCATCGGGGTCGTCGAACGCGAATAGGCGATGCTGGCCGTCAATTACTTCAATGGGCGGGATGCCGTCGGGTGTAACGCCTGCTTGCGGGAGATGCAAAGTTGCCATGCCTCCCTCGTGGTCAACGACGGATATGGCTGATTGGGCATCAACCGTGAGCCCAGAGCGCTCGTCCCCGGCTTCAAGGATGTTGACGACCACCGCAGTCGGAAGCCAACCCGGCTTCTTGAGACGGTCGTTCTCTGAGTCGGCCCGCTTCGCGGCGCTGAGTCCGGACCAGGGGTAGCCGCCCTTCACGTAGTGACGGATCTCGAGGCTGCGCTCCGGATCGTGCTTCCGCTGGATCCGTAGGTCCTCACGACGGGGGAGGCCCTCGTCTGTGTCACGACGGTAGATCCCAGACAGCGCTCGAAGCTGCACGGCGGGCATCGAGAACATGTAGAAGTGCGGCTTCGGGCGTGCCTGATTCTGTGTGCCGTCGTAAACGATGTCGTTCCACTGCTCAAGCCACTGGTGGACCTTGAGCGCCGCGACGGTCTGCGCTGACGACGACGACGATGACATACAAGCCCCTTTACAAGCATCGAACAAGTTGAGGCTACCGGAGGGAAGTGTGTTCGCCGCGTGGGGTCCAACCGTCGGTACTACTCAATGTCCGCATGATGGATCCGCCCCCAGCCGTAGCTGCGGCTAACCGTCCGAGGAGATCGACACACGAACCGGGGTATCTGCGGCGGGATCGCAGTGATGCGCTCACGACAGTCGTGATGCGGCGGCGTCGCTAGCTGAGATCAGAAGGTGGCCGCGTGGATGACGTCGATGAGGGTAGCCGGGATGGGTGAACCTGTGATCGCGCCCAGGGGCGGCAGTGTGCCGTCAAGGCGAAGCCCGTCCGCAAGCACCACCGTGTTCGGTCGGCGCCAAACGATCGCGTTGAAGGGCAATAGAGGGAGATCAGCAAGATTACCCTTGGGTGCGCGGTGAAGGAGTTCCCAAGCCGCACCGTCAATGACCAGCGGATGTTCGACCGCCCACCCGGGATGGTAGACGAGCGTCAAGCAGATGCCTTCGAGGGTAATCATCGTCATCGGGAACCGTGTGGTGCTGCCGTCGTCAGATTGAACGATCTTGGAAGCAGGACGCGCGCAAGGGGAGCCCCCTTCTGCTGCTCGGCGCGAAAGGCCCACAAGGAGAGGCCGGCGGGAGGGGAAGTGCCGTCAATTAGCCATGCAAGGTCTTCGGTCTCCCACTCTCCGATGATGCGGTGCTTGTTGATCTCCGGGTGCTGGTGCAGAGCACGTGGATGAGTAGCGAGGAGAAGATCTTCGCGAACCACTGTCCTACGGCAGCCCACTCATGCGCCTCAGCTTCACCGGTCCAGGAGTTTGGCACCAGCCGCCTGACGACCTTCTTTGCTGGCGCCTCGAAACGGGTGTTGAGTATTGCGTTACAGCTCTCACAGGCTGGCACGAGCACGCGTTGGCGCTGGGCGAGATGCAGGGGCGTATCGTCACGGTTGAGAAGGGCTTTGCCGTTGGACGACCACCCGAAGGACGGCGGCCCAGCCGCGTCGGCGTCTTTGAGGAACCACGCGGGCCAGACATGCTCTCCCTTGCCCACCGCAGGTCGAATCCCGCAGATTACGCAGTCCCCCATGCGGAGAAACTAGCGTGTTCGCCGTGGCCAGTGGATCGGTCCCACGTCCGTACGCACTTCGGTCGCCTCACGCATCGGTTCTACACCAGCGCACTGCCCACAGAGGGATGGATGGGATGGAGAATCGGACGAATCGTGACCGTCCACCCGCTAACGTCGTCACATGAGCGGTAGTAGGGCGAAACGGCAGCGCCAGGCCGCGAGGGAGCGCCCCACGGCAATCGTCAATTCCGAACACATCAGCCGTTCCGCAGACGCTGTTCTGGCTGTGAAATTCGACGAGGTGGTGCTCCGCAATCGGACGGTCCAAGTCATCGTCGGACTTGCCCGTGCGGCATTCGCTCAGAGCAAGGTGGTCGCTGCGCTGACCAATGCTGGCCTCCTCTCGGCTGCCGCTCCGAACCGCCGTCTCTTCATCGAGATAGCGCTTCGGCTTCATTGGTTACAGGGTTTGAGTTCGGACGAACGCCGCAGGGCCGTTGACACGATGCTGGACAAGGACAGGCAGGACACGAATCGGATACTGGAGTACTTGCGCGATGCCGAACACGAGGCAGATTTCGACCCGACTGAGATGAACGCCTTCGAGCTCGACAACGAAGCCAAGGGGGCCATCCATCAGCAGGCGACGAGGCTGCGCGCAGCTGTGGACGCGAGCGAGGTGAAGCCATGGTCTACGTACTCAATGTGGCTCGAAGAGACCAAGTTCGCCCACGCATCTGGCACTCTGGCCGGTAGCTACGCTCCGACACACGATGACCGCCACATGTCCAGTGGGACGCCCGACCCGATGGATCCAGACCTGGAAGGGCATCGACTCATCCAGGCTCAGATCGCCGTGGCGGCCGGCTTCATGCTCGCCGATGAAGGTATACCTGAGGTCGTTGCTAGTCGGATTGCCACCGCATTCTTCGGCGCCGCCAAGCGGCGAGCCCGTTGACTCGTCGACAGCTGATCCGTTCTCGGTGCCACGAACTCGGACCGCGAACCACCCTCACTCGCACCCAGACGCTCCCCAGCGGGCGATGTTCGCAAAGGGGCCCTAAGTTGTTCCGAACGAATCGGCGGGGAGTACGTCGAATCCTTGTAGGCGCAGCCTCTGGCTGTGCCACGGTCGGGTATTTGGCGCGAGCCCTGCGAGGGCCGATGGATCTACGCCTAGGTCGAGCATCTCCGCACGCTTGTCACGGTAAATGCGGTACATCGACACAAGGTCCACCCAAAACTCGGGTTGGATTCCCGGAAGGATGTAGCAGGCGTTCGGCGCGAACTCGACGAACGCTGTTCCAGCGCGAGTCACAGTGTCATCCCGCAGTAGTGACTGGAAGACGAGCTCGAATCCAGGTCCGAAGGCTCCGGGTGTCTCCCAAGACGCTTTGATCGATTGCACCTGATTGTCATCGATCATGATTCCGTTGACGCCTGCGCAAGCGTCGAAAAGTGGCTTCAAGACATTGTCGAGGTCGGCTGCAGTGTGTGTCTGGTAGCGAACATCCTCTTCCACAAACCAAGTCAGAGAAACCTCGACGTCATGGGTCATCAGGAAATCGGTGCTGGCAGCGACGGCGGACTTGAGAGCGGCCTTTAGTTGATCGATACGCCGTCGGGCAGCCTGCAGAGAGATCGGCGAGAGCGAAGACCGGACGACGACGCTTCCAGCAGACCGATTGCCGCTCACGACAAAGTCCGCGCTTAGCATGGCTCAAGGATCCGAAGGCTGAACTCGAGCGGGCCGGACGACTGTCCAAGGCCCAACGGGCGCCATCGATAGGGAGCTGCGCGATGACCGCCCCGGGTTCGCACACCGCGCGCACGGGATCGGACCGAGCCTGCTTCCTTCTTAGACCTTGGGCTGCACCGCCCGTCGCGCGGCTATCAGGCGTCGACGCCGAAGGCGCGCAGCAGCGGCACGCGGGGGATCATCCGACGCGGGCCGAGTTGGACCGTGGGGATGGTGCCGTTCTCGATGCCGAGTTTGATCGTGCGGTAGTCGACGCCGACGAGCTTCGCGGCATCCTTCATTGTCAGTGCCAGAGAATCTTGTGACCGGTTCATGGTTCCGCCCTTCTGTGAGCCAGCAGTGTCACTCTCCCTTCGTCGCAAGGTACCACAGGCTTGAGCCAAGATCGACACTCTTCTTCGCGAATCGTCGATGACCTGGAATAGTGGGCTCCATGGCAGACGTCGAGGCGTATGACTTCAGTGACGAACGCATCGATCTCGGCAGCGGCGTGACGCTGCCGAAGTCGTGGCATGCGCGCGTGTCGGGTGAGCAGGACGTGCCCGGCACGATCACCGTGCGCGTGGAGTGGGATGACACGCTCGGACGTACCGCCGTGGTCTTCGCTGCCCTCGAGCGCGAAGCGGAGGGCGTCGACATCACCAGCCAGGTGCTCCGCGAGGTGCGAACGCACTGGATCATGACGAGGTCAGCTCTGGATGTCGTTACCGTCGATGTCGACACTGAGGATGGCGGCGAGCTCGACCGCATACCGGTGCGCGATTTCCTCATTCGCGTGCGGGCGCAGGAGGAGCGCGAGCCGATGGAGTCCCTCCACGCCGCGATCTCCGTGTATCGCGTCGCGACAGCGATCAGTTATCCGCCGCTGAAGCTCGTCGCCGACACTCTCCAGATCAGCCAGAGCACCGCGACCCGCCTCATGAGTCGCGCGCGCGACTCGGGTCTGGCTCCAGAAGTCCGCATCCAGGAGCCGCGGCGCGCGCCGGCGGTCGACCCCTACAACCCGGGCGGGTCCTACGACCCCGCGGCGCCCCACCACGGGCCGTCCCAGCCCGGAGGCCCGTCGATCGGACGCTGAGCGGGCCGCCGGCGCGGCCGTTGGCGCCACTCGAAGGCCAGCGAGGTCAGATCTTGCCCGAGAGCACAATACTCACAAGTAGCGCGGCATGGCGTTCGATGCTTAGCAATGTGCTCATTTGGCTGTCGATGCCCATGTGCTCGATTTCGAGGTCCACCGAGCTCCCGTCTCCGACGCGCGTCACCCCTGATTTTCCGGGCATTCTTGCCCGCGTTTTGCCCGCAAACGGTTTGCCGCGACCTGTTTTCGGCGGTCGCTCAATGTTGCCCGAATCCTGGAAGAGCCGCGTGATTCCGCGGTCTTTGATGGTTCGGGTCGAATTGAGCATTATGCTCAGTCGTGTTCGAGTCCCTCCAGGGGTGCTTCTGGTAACAGCCCGCCGCTTCGTCGGTGTCGGTGTCTCCGTCTTGAAGAGTCGGCACACTCGAGCGCAACCCCCTCCTCGGCATCCGCGATGGCCCGTACGGTCGCGGGCATGACTACCCCTCATATCGACACTGCACATGCTCCTGCTCCTCGTACGGCGATCGTGACGGGTTCCGATTC
>Ga0182748_1001103_pt1 | contig 27074 bp, 19 predicted proteins | sample eDN3rd37CKraftOP_FD_128877 | JGI IMG/M metagenome (GOLD analysis project Ga0182748, IMG submission 128877) | Enriched Organic Plus compost microbial communities from Emeryville, California, USA - eDNA 3rd pass 37_C Kraft OP (version 2) (version 2) ...
CGAGCTTCACCGCCCTGCCCGGACGCGACCTCGCCGACCACCATACCGCCGGCATCATCATCGCGCCGTCGCTTGCGTATATGGACCGCGCCTATGACGACGCGCGCAAATTCGGCTGGAGCCGCGCGCCGATCGTGGAAATGCTGATTCCCTCGACGCTTGACGATTCGCTCGCGCCGAAGGGCGCGCATGTCGCGAGCCTGTTCTGCCAGCATGTCGCGCCGGAATTGCCGGACGGTGCGTCATGGGATGCCCATCGCGACGAGGTCGCGGACCTGATGATCGCGACGGTCGACAAATACGCTCCGGGATTCAAGCAGAGCGTGATTGCGCGCAAGGCGCTGACCCCGCTGGATCTCGAACGCGATTTCGGCCTGATCGGCGGCGACATCTTCCACGGCGCGATGACGCTCGACCAGATTTTTTCCGCACGGCCGATGCTCGGCTATGCCGACTATCGCTCGCCGGTCGCGGGGCTTTATCTCTGCGGCTCGGGCACGCATCCCGGCGGCGGCGTCACCGGCGCGCCGGGTCATAATGCGGCGAAGGTGATCGCGAGCGATTTGCGAAGGCGGCGTTGAATGTCGTTGCCGGGGCGCAACGAAGCTGCGTGACCCGGCAATCCACCACACAAAAAGATGGATGGCCGGGTCAAGCCCGGCCATGACAACAGAACCGGCCGGGTTACGCCCGGCAATGGCGGTGAATGAACATGCGGCCACATGGTTCGAGACGCGCCCGTCGGGCGCCTCTCACTATGAGGCCGGGAATGGTTTACGCGAAAGTGTTAGGCTGCCAGCATCTTCTGGACCTCGTTGACGAGGTCGCGCAGATGCACCGGCTTCGACAGCACCTTCGCGTGCTTGGGCGCCTGGGAATCGGCATTCAATGCAACGGCCGCAAAGCCGGTGATGAACATGATCTTGATGTCCGGATCGAGCTCCGAGGCGCGGCGCGCCAGTTCGATCCCGTCCATCTCGGGCATCACGATATCGGTCAGCAGCAATTCGAAAGGCTCTTCGCGCAGCCGCTGATAGGCCGAAAGCCCGTTGTCGTATGACACGACGTTGAAGCCGGCATTCTGCAACGCCTTCACGAGGAAGCGCCGCATGTCGGTATCATCTTCAGCAAGCAGGATTTTCGGCAGATCGTTACTCATAAACTCAACCGATCTCATGATCCGCCCGCTAGGGCGGCCAAGCTTCCATGTCCGGGGCCGAGTTTGCAAGATGGCGGCGCCGATATGCGCCCGCCGCTTTCTCCCTGCCCCTGATCCATTAGCGGGGTGCCCGGTAAATATCGGGTGAAAGCAAAGGCCCGCCGGACGAAACCCGTTCAAAAAACTGCATCGGACGGCGAAAAAAGATACCGGAAAGCGGTCCGGACGCCTATGTTGCGAACTCACAACGGCCAGAAGAATTATCGGTGTCGATGACGGTTTCCGACGATTTCGACCCCCCATTCGATGTGATCGAGCCGGATCAGTACCGCGGTCCGGTGGTCTTCAACTCACCGCATAGCGGCTCGGTTTACCCGCGCACGTTTCTGATGGCCGCCCGGCTGGATCATGCCACACTGCGGCGAAGCGAGGATTCATTCGTCGACGAATTGATCGCTGGCGTGGTGCCGCGCGGCTTTCCGATGATGCGTGCGCATTTTCCGCGCTGCTATGTCGATGTGAATCGCGAACCCTACGAACTCGATCCGCGCATGTTCGATGGCCGGCTGCCGTCCTTCGCCAATACGCGTTCGATGCGGGTTGCCGGCGGGCTTGGAACCGTGGCGCGCGTTGTCGGCGACGCCCAGGAAATCTACGACCAGCGCATCTCGGTCGATGACGCGCTGCGGCGCATCGAGAGCCTCTACAAGCCCTATCACCGGGCCCTGCGCCGCCTGTTTACGAAGGTGCATTCGGATTTCGGGACGGCCGTGCTGATCGATTGCCATTCGATGCCATCCGCGACCGGCTCGCGTGACGACCGGCCCCGTGCCGACGTCGTGATCGGCGATCGCTACGGAACGAGTTGCGTCGCGGCGGTGGCAGAGACCGCCGAACAGCTTCTGCGCTCGCTCGGCTACACGGTGAGCCGCAACAAGCCCTATGCCGGCGGCTTCATCACCGAGCATTACGGCAACCCGTCCGCGGGACTGCATGCGCTGCAGATCGAACTCAATCGCGCGCTCTACATGAACGAACGCAATCACGAGCGCACAGCGGGCTTTCGCCGGCTGGCCAAGGATCTCGAGACGCTGGCTGATGCTGTGGCCGCAATTCCACTGGAAGAATTGCGGCCTTATCGATCTGCCGCGGAGTGATGCGGTAGCGGAGGCCTTCGCGCCGTCACGTCCACATGCGCATCTGACAAGAAAAAGGGGCTGAAAAGAAAAAAGGGCCGCTAGTGATCTAGCGGCCCAAGTCTAGGGAGGAAACGCCCAAGGAGGGCGGCGGGAATGTGCGAAGCACATTGCCGCGCTGCAGCAATATTGCATTGCGCCGCACCAAAAGCAAGTGAAAACGTCAGTGTCACTGACCTATCCCCAAGAGGGGGGCGAACGCCGCGGATCGCGCGCCCACAAAAAGATTAATAGAGTCAATAAGATAAAGACTGCTTGGAACCCGAACACGGCTCGGTATGCATTTAATGCATACCCCTCTGTCGTGATGGGAAACAGATCGATAATGGCTCCGGTGATGCTTTGGCTCACGAACACCCCTCCCATCGTGCCCATATTCATGAGCGTCATGCCGCGTCCAACCAGCACCGGGGGAAACAGCGACTTGCCGTTGGCGATCACGACGGACAGCACCGCCGGGAACAGCCCGATCGCGACAAACCACAAGAACAGGGCAATCGGACTGAATATGCCGACGATCGCGGCAAGCCCCAGGGTCGCCGCAGTCAGCAGCAGGCCAATCAGGATCGGTATCTTGTAGCTGTTGAAAAGGCGATCGCTCGGTCCCCACAGCATAGAGCCGACGATCTGCGCGAGGACCGCGACGAACAGCATGTTGCCGCGTTCGGTAAGAGAATAGCCGTAGATATGCGTCAGGTACGGACCGCCCCATAATCCGACCACCACGACAAAGCTGGAATAGCTCGCGAGCTGGACCGCAAAGACCGGCCAGAAGGACGGCACGCGGATCGCTGCCAGGGTCCCCTTGAGGCTGTCCCGCAGGGTCTCGCGCGCACGCGGCGTGCCATCCTTGTCATCCTTCACGACGACGGAGACGAGGATCGCGGCCGCAACGACCATGCCCGCGATCACCACGAAACTCATGCGCCAGCCGATCAGCGCCACCGCGAACGCAAAGGGCGCGGTCGCAAGCAGGGTTCCGACGGTGCCGAGCCCGAGCTGCACGCCGACCAATGTCGCGAAGCGATCCGGCGGGAAACGCTTCGCATAGAGCGCCAGCGGCGCCATCAAATAGCAGGACGAGCCGAGCCCCATGAGAACGCGCGCGACCGTCAGCCAGAACGGGGAGGCCACCGCCGCAAACATCAGCGTGCCGACGATCGCGATGCCCGCGCAGACCAGCATGCAGCGGCGCGGCCCGTAGCGATCGAGCGCGACGCCGAGCGGAATCTGGGCCGCGGCGAACGAAAAGAAGAAGACGCTCGATAAAAGGCCGACTTCGGACGCCGACAGATTGAGTTCGGTCGCCAGATTCGGCGCGATGACGCCTACCGAGTTCCGCAGGAACTGGCTGACCATGTAAATGCCGGCGAGCGCCATCACCAGCACGACCGTATCGCGCGTCGCAATGGAATCCCGGCGCGCCACGTCCGCTGTCATGGTTCCCGGCCTAAGAGCGGTTGGTGCAAGCAAGGGGCTGTGTGTTGGCACGGCCGCGCGGTCGCGACAAGGCACGCGCTCGGTTGCCGGGGCTGCGCCGATTCGATAGGTGGAGATCGACACGGGCGCGGCGGGACACATGACGGCAATCGATTTTGCGGCATTCATCGATCAGCTTGCCGCGGTTTCCGGGGAGACGATTCTCCCGTTTTTCCGCACATCGCTCGGCATCGACGACAAGGGCCCCGCCGGACATTTCGATCCGGTGACCGCCGCCGATCGCGCCGCCGAACAGGCGATGCGTACGCTGATCCGGCGGACCTTTCCGGAGCACGGCATCATCGGCGAGGAATTCGGTCAGGAACGCGCAGAGGCGGAATATGTCTGGGTGCTCGACCCGATCGACGGCACCAAATCGTTTATCGCCGGAATGCCGGTCTGGGGCACGCTGATTGCACTGACCCGGCTCGGCGAGCCGGTCTTCGGCCTGATGAATCAGCCCTTCACGCGCGAATTGTTTTCCGGCGACGGCCTCGCCGCGGAATATCGAGGGCCGGCCGGCAAGCGAAAGCTGCGTACGCGGCCCTGCGCCGGATTGTCGGACGCCATCCTGTTCACCACCAGTCCCTTGCTGATGGACGAGAATGACCGGGCGACCTTTCGCAAGGTCGAAGAACGGGTGAAGCTTTCGCGTTATGGCGGCGACTGCTATGCCTATTGCATGCTGGCGGCCGGGCACATCGATCTCGTGATCGAAACCGGGCTCAAGCCCTACGATATTCTTCCGCTGATCCCGATCCTCAATGGCGCTGGCGCCATCGTGACCTCGTGGGATGGCGGTCCGGCTGGACTTGGCGGCGCGGTCGTCGCGGCCAGCGACCCGCGCGTGCATGCAGCGGCCCTTGAGCTATTACGCTAGGGCGGTCGTGCGCTCATGGGATTGACCGGTGAGGTTTGCGGCCCACATGCTGGCCGCATGATCGACGGTCAGAAGATCAACGCCCTGAACGAATGGCTCGCGGAAGCCGGGCTGAACGGCACGCCTGAAGACGTACTGGTCACCGGCTTCTGCGAACGGGCCAGGGACGCCGGTATTCCGCTGGCCCGGTCGCTGGTGCTGATCGACACGCTGCATCCGGTCTATGAGGGCCGGCTGGTGCGGTGGGGCCATGATGCCTCGCAGCCCGGAATGGTCGAATACGGCCGCACCATCGTGCCGGATGGCGTTCCGCTCGCCGCCGATCAGGAAAAGGGCGCGGCGACCTGGCGGCAAAGTCCGTTCTTTCACATGCTGCAGACCGGACAGAGCCTTCTCAAGCTGACCGAAGAGCACGCATCGGTCTTCCCGGTCATACGGGATTATCTCGCCGCCGGCATGAAGGGCGGCATCGCCATCGTCAAACGGTTCGCACCGGAGGGCGTCATCGGCGAGATGGACGCGGTCTATTCGAGCTGGATGACCACGCAACCGGGCGGGTTCGACGATCACCAGGTGGATGCGCTTGTGCGCACGGTGCCGATGCTGTCGCTTGCGGTGAAGACCGCGGCACTGACCCGCATGACCGGCACGCTGCTCGACACCTATCTCGGCCGCGACGCCGCCCGGCGCGTCCTTTCGGGCCGCATCATGCGTGGTGTCGCCGACCGGATCGATGCCGCGATCTGGTTCAGCGACCTGCGCGGCTTCACCCGCGTCACCGATTCCGCGCCCGAGCAGGTGATCCCGCTGCTCAACGATTATGCCGACGTGATCGTCTCGGCGGTCCACGATCAGGGCGGTGACGTGCTCAAGCTGATCGGGGATGGAATTCTTGCGATCTTCACCACCGGCGACCGCGCCCGCTGCTGCTCCTGCGCGCTCGATGCCGCGACGGCTGCGCGCCGGGATGTCGCAGCCCTGAACGCGCGGCGTCAGGCGGACGCGCTTCCGGTCACCGACATGTATGTCGGGCTGCATGTCGGCGAAGTCTTATACGGCAATATCGGCTCCATCGACCGGCTCGACTTTACCGTCGTGGGACCTGCAGTGAACGAAGCGAGCCGGATCGCGGCAATGTGCCGATCGGTCGAACAGCCGGTCCTGGTCTCTGAAACCTTCGCGGCGGTCGATGGCATGCGCGAGCGGCTCGTTTCGGTCGGGCGCTATGCGCTGCGCGGGGTCGAACGGCCGCAGGAATTGTTCACGCTGGAACCTGCCGCAACGGCGTAACCGCGCCGTCAGAATTCCGGCGTGCCCGGTACGAAGGCATCGAACGCCGCCCAGAACTGCGCACGGTAGCGGTCGGTTTCCATCATCATCTCATGGCGCGAACCGGCGATGATCAGATGCGATCCGGATCGCAATCGTCCGGCAAATTCCTCGATCGCCGATGTGGAAACCGTGACGTCGCGGCCGGCGGCGATCATCAGGATCGGCTGACGGATCTTGCCCGGATAATTGACGCTCTCGAACTCCCGCATCATCGAGAAGGCGGCGGCCGCCCACGCATTCGTCGGCGAACCGAGACCGAGCGCCGGCTCGGCTTCCAGCACCGCCGCGGTCCGCGCGTGACGCACCGGATCCGACGTCAGCACATTGCCGAGAAAAGGCTGCGCGGCGATCACCGTCGGGCTACCGCCGGGGACATAGGACGTGCCAAGGCCGATGCCGTTCAGGAAGATCACCACCGGCTTCGCGAACGGCGTCAGCAATTGCGGACCGAGCTTGATCAGGGGCGCACACAGCACCATGCGATCGAACCAACGATAGCCGCGATAGGCGATGCGGGTGAGGATCGAGGCACCCATCGAATGGCCGATCGCGAAATAGGGCGGCGGACAATCCGGCAGCACCACCTCGCGCATGAAGGTTTCGAGATCGGTTTCGTATTCGCGAAAGCTCTCGACATATCCCTTCTTCGTATCGCGGAGCACATGCTGCGACAGCCCTTGGCCACGCCAGTCCAGGGTGGCCACCGCGAAGCCGCGCTGCCGCAACTCGCGGACGACCTCGAAATACTTTTCGATGAACTCGGCGCGGCCGTGGAAAATGCACACGGTGCCCTTGCGCCCCGGAGGCGGCGCCCAGCGCGCGAAACGCAGCTCGACGCGGTCCGGCGTCTGCAAGGTGCCGACGACCACGTCCTCGGGAACCGGATTCGCGGGGATGGAAATGAGTTTCATCGGAAGGCTGTGCGCTTGATCCGGCGAAGCGGGAACCGGTTCGCCGGCGGCGGCGGGTGCGGCGTTATAGCAGGGGTCGCGTCAGTCTCAATGGGTTGCAGGGACAGCGGGCAGGCTGCGTGGAAGCGCTGGTAAGCCGTTGTTTTTCAAGATTTCGCTCCCCCCCTTGACGAAAAAACGCTGCTTCCTAGATCAAAGGTGCGCCGGCCATCAGGCGGCGCAATCCAGTGGTCCGGCCCATTTGGGCGGACCTCGTATCGCACATGTCGCTTCAAGGAGGACATATCATGCGTCACTTCGATCTCACTCCCTTCTATCGTTCTACCGTTGGCTTCGACCGACTTTTCAGTCTGCTTGACCAGACGGCTGCCGAGAGCGCGCCCGGCTATCCGCCCTACAACATCGAGCGGACCGGCGAGAACGCGTACCGGGTCAGCGTAGCGGTCGCGGGCTTTGCGGAGAACGAGCTCAAGATCGAGCTGAAGGAAAACACCCTCACCATCCGCGGCGAAAAGCAGCAGAAGACGGAAGAGAAATCCGGCGAAGTTCTGTACCAGGGCATTGCCGCCCGCGCGTTTGAGCGCGTCTTCCAGCTCGCCGACTTCGTCCAGGTGAAGGGCGCCACTCTCGAGAACGGTCTCCTGCACGTGGATCTCGTCCGCGAGATTCCGGAGGCCAAGAAGCCGCGGCAGATTCCTATCAACGCTGCCAGTGGCAAGGTGATCGAGGGTCAGGTCGAGACCAAGGCGGCCGCTTGATCGGCTGAAGGTCCGACAATCATCCTTCGGGAAGGGAGCGCCCCGGGTTACCGGGGCGCTTTCGCTTGTCAGGCCCCTCGTGCATTGTCCTAGAAGCGGATGGCCTCGCCGGGTTTGTCTTCCGGTTTCTTCGCATCCTTCGGCTTGCTCAGATCGATGACGCGAATGTCCTTCTGGTCGGCTGCCGGCTTGGCGCCAGCCTCCGGCTTCGCGGCAGCTTCCGCCGCAGCCTGAGCAGGCTTGGCGACAGGCGGTTTCGCCGGTTGTTCGGCTTTGGGCTTGCCGCTGTCCGATCCTGCCGCCGCGGGTTTGTTCGCGGGCGTCCCGTCGGGTTCGCCGGCTTTGGCGAGCGCGGGACGCGGACGCGGCACCGGCGGGTTCGCCTTTCGACCCTGATCGCGCGCCGCATCCTTGCGCGGAGCCGGGGCAGAGCGTTGGACCGTGCCGGTCGCGGCGAGATCGCGCGGCAGGCGCGCGTTGCGCTCCGGTGGCAGCGCTGCCTGCTGGCGATCATTATCGAAGAACTCGTCGTCATCGGGCGACGGCATGCCGGGACCCGTCGCGGGCGGCGCGCCCGGCACCACGCCCGGAGGCCGCATCGGGGGGCCGTCGGGCGCGCTGTGCGGCGGTCCATCGAAGCCACGGCCGCCGACAGGACGCACCGCAAGCACCTGCCCGTCGAATGCATCGACCACCACGTTGACTTCGCGGCCCTGGCGATCCACCGCCGCGACCACGTAACGGCCACGCATCCAGGCCGGACGCCCGACCACGCGCATCCCCATCGAGGCAATGATCGTTGTCACTTCGTGCGCCGGCAGAAGGTCCGCGGCGACCGGCTGTGCCTGAACCGGCGCGGCGGCCAGCGCGGTGACGAAAGCCGCAAGAAGAACAGAGTGTTTCACGTCGCCCCTCCCCGGAGCCGAGACCGAACCCGGAGGGGAAGCTGCGCGCCGAATTGGGCGCGGCTACGGCGGAATTTCAGCGGCTTTGAATCAGCCGCGGATCATTTTGCGACCATCGATTCGCGCACACGTTCAGTACGCGACTGAGAAATGCGCGCGCGAGCGCTTGTGCTGTTCGAGTTCGTCGACCAGCGCTACCGCGTAATCCTCGAACGAGATCGTGCTCTTGCCATTTGCGTCGGTCATCAGCCGGTTGTCGCCGACGCGGAATTGGCCGGTCCGCTCGCCGACCGCGATCACCATTGCGGGGGAGAGGAAAATCCAGTCGAGATCGTCTGCGGCCTTTAGCTTCTCGAGAAAGGCCGCGCCCGCCGTCGCCTCCGGCTTGGCGGCTTCCGGAAATTGCGGCGTGTCGAGGAGCTTGCGGCCCGGCTCGACCTCAAGGCTGCCCGCACCGCCCATCACGGCGTAACGTTTCACGCCCGAGACCCGCACCGCGCCGATCAGCACATCGGGATTGGCCTGCACAAAGCGCACCGCGCTGACCACCGCGTCGTGACCGGCGAGCAATCCGGGAAATCCGATGTCGTTGATGTCGCCGCGTCGCACGGTGATGTTCGGTCCGGTCGGAACCTTGTCGGTGTTGCGGGCGATGGCGGTGACCTGATGTCCGCGCCTTGCCAGTTCGGAAACGATGCGCGATCCACCGCGCCCGGATGCGCCGACCACTGCGACCTTCATGTTCTTCCCCCCTATCCCGCGCGCACCAGCGCCACGAACCGATCCACATCCGGCTCCATGGTAGCGAAGGAGGTGACGAGCCGCACCAGCATCTGGTCCTCACCGATCACCACGTCGTCGCCTGCGAGCGTATTCGGGCGCACGTAATAAGTCGCGCCCGCGGATTTCAGCTTCCCATCGAGCGCCTCCGGCAGCAATGCGAAAACGATATTGGCTTCGACCGGCCAGACGATGGAGATACCCGCGCCGCGCAAGCCGTCCGCCAGCCGGTCGGCCATCGCATTGGCGTGGCGCGCGAGGCTGAGCCAATAGCCGTCCGCCAGATACCCCTCGAATTGCGCGGCGAGGAAACGATGCTTCGACAACAAATGTCCCGCGCGCTTGCGCCGCTCGGCCATGGACGCGGCGCGTGCCTTGTCGAAGAAGACCACGGCCTCGGCCGCCATGGCGCCGCCCTTGGTCGCGCCGAAGGACAAAACATCGATCTCGGCTTTCCAGGTCATCTCCGCGGGCGTCGCATTCATGCGCGCAAGCGCATTGGCGAAGCGCGCACCGTCCATGTGCACAGCAAGGCCGTTCGCATGGGCAACCTCGGACAAGGCCGCGATCTCGTCGACGCGGTAGATGGTGCCGGCTTCGGTCGCCTGGGTGAGCGAGACGCTCGCCGCATTGACCTGGTGCGGCACATGCCCGGAATATCGTGCGATCGCCCGCTCCAGCCGGTCGCGCGACAATTTGCAGTTCGCGCCCGGTAGCCCGATCAGTTTCAGCCCGCCCCCGAAAAATTCGGGCGCACCGCATTCGTCGGTCATGATGTGCGCCTGTTCGTGGCACAGCACCCCGCCCCATGGCGGGGTCACATGGGCGAGCGACAGGGCATTGGCCGCGGTTCCCGTGGGAACAAGGAACACCGCGGGATCGCATTCGAACACTTCGCCAATGGTCCGCTCGACCCTTTGCGTGGCCGCATCGTTGCCATAACCGAGGGCGTAACCCTGATTGGCCCGCACCAGCGCATCGAGGATTCCGGGCGCAATGGCCGCGGTGTTATCGCTTGCGAAATTCACTTCGGGGTCCTGTGATTGGCTACGGGTCCGGCCTGACCTTGGGTCGCGAGGGAAGCCGAGGGATAGCAGAGAGCGGACGCGGCGAAACCCTGCCGCGCAAAATTGGTTCACGTGCCAGCGCAGAATCCGCTTGTTTGGACTGTCGGCCCCGGAAAGAATAAACTTTGGAAGAATGCCAGAGCGGCCCCCGTCCGCCCCTTGTCGGCTGGGGAAAAATTTGGCAAAGATGAGATAGGACAGCATTGCTGTCCCACTTTGCCAGTCGCGACGGCGGATTTCGAAGTCCTGCCGACGGAGGCGCACGGTGCAGCTCGGCATCGAAGCGCCGCCTGCCAGGCAGCCGCAAGGACGCACGCGCCATCGGGTGCGGCCCCCGGCTGCCTCACCGAGCACAAGCTGCTGTTGAGCGCAGTGCCGCGAGACCGGCATCGCGATAACGGCAGATACCGCCGAAAGACTGAGTATGGATGCCGTGGAGACGAACCGGATGATCGACCGGGGAATTCAGCAGAAGCGGGTCGCGCTACGCGCATCCGATTTTGCCGATTCCGCCGATCCCGGCGTGCCTGCGGCGGCCGGGCTCTACGATCCTGCGCTCGACAAGGATTCCTGCGGCGTCGGCTTCATCGCCGACATCAAGGGCCGCAAGTCGCACCAGATCGTCGAGGATGCGCTGACGATCCTCGTCAATCTCGAACATCGCGGCGCTGTCGGCGCCGATCCACGCGCCGGCGACGGCGCCGGGATTCTCGTCCAGATCCCGCACGCCTTCTTCGCCAAGAAGGCGAAGGAAAATGGCTTCACCCTGCCCGCCCCCGGCCATTACGGCGTCGGCTTCCTGTTCCTGCCGCGCGACGAGGAATGGCGCGACGAGATCCGCAAGACCTATGAAGAGGTCGCGGCCAAGGAAGGCCTGAAGATTCTCGGCTGGCGCAAGGTGCCGACCGACAATTCGACGCTCGGCGAATCCGTCAAGCCGACCGAGCCCGTGCATATGCAGGTCTTCGTCGAGCGGCCGGCGCATATCACGAACGAACAGGATTTCGATCGCCGCCTCTACATCATGCGCAAGGCGATCTCGAACGCGATCTATCTGCGCCGCGAACGCCGCCTGTCGGGCTATTACCCGGTTTCGCTGTCATGCCGCACGGTGATCTACAAGGGCATGTTCCTCGCCGATCAGCTCGGCACATATTATCCCGACCTGCACGACCCGGATTTTGCGTCCGCGCTGGCGCTCGTGCATCAGCGCTTCTCGACCAACACCTTCCCGACCTGGTCGCTCGCGCATCCCTATCGCTTCATCGCTCATAACGGCGAAATCAACACGCTGCGCGGCAACGTGAACTGGATGGCCGCGCGGCAGGCATCGGTATCGTCGCCGCTGTTTGGCGACGACATTCACAAGCTCTGGCCGATTTCCTACGAAGGCCAATCCGACACCGCCTGCTTCGACAACGCGCTCGAATTTCTGGTGATGGGCGGCTATCCGTTGTCGCATGCGATGATGATGATGGTGCCGGAAGCCTGGGCGGGCAATCCGCTCATGGATGAGCAGCGTCGCGCCTTCTACGAATATCACGCCGCCCTGATGGAGCCGTGGGACGGTCCCGCCGCTCTCGTCTTCACCGACGGCACGCAGATCGGCGCAACGCTCGACCGCAACGGCCTGCGTCCGGCGCGCTACTGCCTCACCCGCGACGATCGCATCATTATGGCGTCCGAGATGGGCGTGCTGCCGATCGCCGAGCGCGACATCGTCAAGAAATGGCGGCTGCAGCCCGGCAAGATGCTGCTGGTCGATCTCAAGGAAGGCCGCCTGATTCCGGACGAGGAATTGAAGGCGCAGATCGCCAAGTCGCACCCCTACAAGGAATGGCTGCACGCGACCCAGCTCGTGCTCGAGGATCTTCCCGAGAGCGGCGGCAAGGTGCCGCTGTCGAACCTCTCGCTGCTCGATCGTCAGCAGGCCTTCGGCTACACCCAGGAAGACATCAAGATCCTGCTCGCGCCGATGGGCTCGACCGGCGAGGAAGCGATCGGCTCGATGGGCAACGACACTCCGATCTCGGCGCTGTCGGACAAGTCGAAGCTCCTCTACACCTATTTCAAGCAGAATTTCGCGCAGGTCACGAACCCGCCGATCGATCCGATCCGCGAAGAGATCGTGATGAGCCTCGTCTCGATCATCGGGCCGCGGCCGAACCTGTTCGACATCGAAGGCACCTCGACTACCAAGCGGCTCGAAGTGCGCCAGCCGATCCTGACCGACAAGGATCTCGAAAAGATCCGCTCGATCGGCGACGTCGAGGACAACCATTTCCGGTCCTGCACGCTCGACACGACCTTCGCCGCCGATCAGGGCGCCGCCGGACTTGAGCCCGCGCTCAAGGCGCTGAAGGCGCAGGCCGAGAAGGCGGTGCGCGACGGCTTCAACATCATCATCCTGTCCGATCGCAAGGTCAGTGCGGAGCGGATGCCGATTCCGGCTTTGCTCGCATGCGCCGCGGTCCACCATCACCTGATCCGCGAGGGGCTTCGCACCTCGGTCGGTCTTGTCGTTGAGTCCGGCGAGCCGCGCGAAGTGCATCACTTCGCCTGCCTTGCGGGCTACGGCGCGGAGGCGATCAATCCCTATCTCGCGTTCGAGACCCTGATCGCGATGAAGGATGCGCTGCCGCAGAAGCTCGACGACAAGGAAATCATCAAGCGCTACATCAAGTCGCTCGGCAAGGGCATCATGAAGGTGATGTCCAAGATGGGCATCTCGACCTATCAGTCCTATTGCGGCGCGCAGATTTTTGACGCGGTCGGTCTGAGCTCGGACTTCGTCGCGAGCTATTTCACCGGCACGCATACAAGAATCGAGGGTGTCGGCATCGCCGAAATCGCCGAAGAGACGGTGCGCCGCCATCGCGATGCCTTCGGCGACGCGCCGGTCTATCGCGACGCGCTGGATGTCGGCGGCGAATATGCCTATCGCGTGCGCGGCGAGGATCACGTCTGGACCGCGCAGACGGTCGCGAACCTGCAGCATGCGGTGCGCGGCAATTCCTATGAGCAATATCGCGCCTTCGCCCGCGCGCTGAACGAACAGTCCGAAAAACTGCTGACGATTCGCGGCCTGTTCCGCCTGAAGACCGCGGAAGAGGATGGGCGCAAGCCTGTGCCGCTCGACGAAGTCGAGCCGGCCAAGGAGATCGTCAAGCGCTTCGCGACCGGCGCGATGTCGTTCGGCTCAATCTCGCGCGAGGCGCATACGACGCTCGCGATCGCGATGAACCGGATCGGCGGCAAGTCCAATACCGGCGAGGGCGGCGAGGAAGCGGATCGCTTCAAGCCGATGCCGAACGGCGACTCGATGCGCTCGGCGATCAAGCAGGTCGCCTCGGGCCGCTTTGGCGTCACCACCGAATATCTCGTCAATTCTGACGTGATGCAGATCAAGATGGCGCAGGGCGCAAAGCCCGGCGAAGGCGGGCAATTGCCCGGCCACAAGGTGGATCGCGTCATCGCCAAGGTGCGCCATTCGACGCCGGGCGTCGGCCTGATCTCGCCGCCGCCGCACCACGACATTTATTCGATCGAAGACCTCGCGCAGCTCATCTACGACCTCAAGAACGTCAATCCGGCCGGCGACGTCTCGGTGAAGCTCGTGTCCGAGGTCGGCGTCGGCACCGTTGCCGCCGGCGTCTCCAAGGCGCGTTCGGACCATGTGACAATCGCCGGCTTCGAGGGCGGCACTGGCGCCTCGCCGCTCACCTCGATCAAGCATGCCGGCAGCCCTTGGGAAATCGGGCTCGCCGAAACGCATCAGACGCTGGTCAACAATCGCCTGCGCGGCCGCATCACGGTGCAGGTCGATGGCGGCATCCGGACCGGTCGCGACGTCGTCGTCGGCGCCCTGCTCGGCGCCGACGAGATGGGCTTTGCGACAGCTCCCTTGATCGCGGCCGGCTGCATCATGATGCGCAAGTGCCATCTCAACACCTGCCCCGTCGGCGTCGCGACGCAGGACCCGGTGTTGCGCAAGCGTTTCACCGGACAGCCCGAACACGTCATCAATTATTTCTTCTTCGTCGCCGAGGAAGTGCGCGAACTGATGGCCGAGATGGGCTTCCGCACCTTCAACGAGATGATCGGCCAGTTGCAGATGCTCGATCAGCGCGCGGTGATCGCGCACTGGAAGGCGAAGGGGCTCGACTTCTCGAAGCTGTTCACCAAGCCGGTCGCGCCGGAAGGCGTCGCGATCTACAATGCCGAGCGGCAGGATCACAAGATCAGCGACGTTCTCGATCGCAAGCTGATTGCGCAGGCCGCTCCGGCGCTCGATCATGGCACGCCGGTGAAGATCACCACCGAGATCCGCAACATCGATCGCTCGGCGGGCGCGATGCTGTCGGGCGAAGTCGCCAAGCGCTACGGCCACGAGGGACTGCCGGACGACACCATCCATGTGTCGCTGACCGGCACGTCGGGCCAGAGCTTCGGCGCCTGGCTCGCCAAGGGCGTCACCTTCGACCTGCAGGGCGAAGGCAACGACTATGTCGGCAAGGGACTGTCCGGCGGCAAGATCATCGTGCGGCCGACCGATGATTCCGGGATCGTTCCGGAGGAGTCGATCATCGTCGGCAACACCGTGCTTTACGGCGCAATTTCGGGCGAGTGCTATTTCCGCGGCGTCGCCGGCGAGCGGTTCGCGGTGCGCAATTCGGGCGCGGTCGCCGTCGTCGAGGGCGCGGGCGACCATTGCTGCGAATACATGACTGGCGGCATCGTGATCGTTCTCGGTCCGACCGGGCGCAACTTCGCCGCCGGCATGTCGGGCGGCATCGCTTATGTGCTCGACGACAAGGGTGATTTCGAAAAGCTCTGCAACATGTCGATGGTCGAACTCGAGCCGGTCCCGGCCGAAGAAGACATCAACGAGCGCTACTATCACTCCAAGCACGATCTTGAGACCGCCGGCCGCGTCGAGATTCTGACCGACATGACTCGGCACGATGCGGAACGCCTGCGCTACTATATCGGTCAGCACGCCAAGCTGACCGGATCGGCGCGCGCAAAGGCGATCCTTGCCGACTGGAAGACCTATTGCGGAAAATTCCGCAAGGTCATGCCGCTCGAATACCGCCGCGCCCTGAAAGAGATGCAGGCCGCGCAGGCGCTTGAGGCCGCTGAGTGAGACGCCGCGTCAATGGGTAAGATTACGGGCTTCCTCGAAATCGATCGCGAGGATCGTGACTACGCTCCGGTCGAGGAGCGTATCAAGCATTATCGCGAATTCGTGCTGCCGCTGCCGGAAGGCGAGACTCGCCAACAGGCGGCGCGCTGCATGGATTGCGGCATCCCGTATTGTCACAACGGCTGCCCGGTCAACAACCAGATCCCGGACTGGAACGACCTCGTCTATCGCGGCAATTGGGAAGAGGCTGCGCGCAATCTCCTCTCCACCAACAATTTCCCGGAAGTCACCGGCCGCGTCTGTCCGGCGCCGTGCGAAGCGTCCTGCACGCTGAACATTGACGACAATCCGGTCACCATCAAGACCATCGAATGCGCGATCGCCGACAAGGCGATCGAAAGCGGCTGGATCAAGCCGGAACCTGCGCAGCACAAGACCGGCAAGAAGGTCGCCATCGTCGGCTCGGGTCCGGCGGGCCTTGCCTGCGCGCAACAGCTCGCGCGCGTCGGTCACGAGGTCCATGTGTTCGAGAAATGGGCGAAGGCCGGCGGCCTTCTGCGTTACGGCATTCCCGACTTCAAGATGGAGAAGGGCATCGTCGACATGCGCGTGCAGCAAATGGAAGCCGAAGGCGTCGTCTTCCATTATGGCGTCCATGTCGGCGTGACCATGCCGGCAGATGCGCTCCTCCGCGACTATGATGCAGTGGCACTGACCGGCGGCGCCGAACATCCGCGCGACCTGCCGATCCCCGGCCGCGAACTCGACGGCATCCATTTTGCGATGGATTTTCTGCCGCAGCAGAATCGCCGCGTCTCCGGCGAGCCACTCGGCGGCGTGAAGGAGATTCTCGCCGGCGGCAAGCATGTCGTCGTGATCGGCGGCGGCGATACCGGATCGGACTGTATCGGCACCTCGATTCGGCAGGGCGCCCTGTCGGTGACGAATTTCGAAATCATGCCGATGCCGCCGCAGCGCGAGAACAAGGCGCTGACCTGGCCCGACTGGCCTTACAAGCTGCGCACCTCATCGAGCCACGAAGAGGGCGCCCAGCGCGAATTCTCGGTGCTGACGCAGGGCTTCGAGGGTGAAAACGGCAAGGTCACCGCGATCCGTTGCGTGCGCGCCGATGACAAGATCAAGCCGATTCCCGGCACCGAATTCACGGTCAAAGCCGATCTCGTGCTGCTGGCAATGGGCTTCGTGCATCCGGTGAAAGAAGGCATGCTCGCTTCGCTCGGTCTCGCGCTTGATCCGCGCGGCAACGCGAAGGCCAGCACCGATGATTACCGGACGTCGGTCGACAAGGTGTTCGCCGCGGGCGACATGCGGCGCGGCCAGTCGCTGGTGGTCTGGGCGATCCGCGAAGGCCGCCAATGCGCGCAGGCGATCGATACCTACCTGATGGGCACCAGCACGCTGCCGCGCTGATCGCCGCAGCTTACCGCCCGAACAATCCGAAAAAGAAGCGCGGTCCGGAATATTCAGGCGCCTGACGACGCCAGAAGGTCGGCGCCTGCTGCTGCGGCGGCCGTTGTTGGGCGACACGGGCTGCGGGCGTGGCCGCAGGCGTCCCCGGCTTCTGGCCGGGCTGCGCGGTTTGCAGCGCCGGCGCCGCGGGCGTCGGCGCCCGCACGATCGTCAGCGGTGCGCCAGTCGGCGGCAGCGGCTCGGACGCGACGAGGTTCGGTAGCCGCGGCGGCCAGGCCGGATCGTCCGCGCGGCCGGCTTCTGCGCGCTGCGGCTCGCCCTTGATCAGCGTGCGGCTGGCCACCGGCTCGAGCGCAGGCGCCTTCTTCTCGGCAGCAGGCCCGCCGGCGAGATCGGTCGGTTCCTGCAGCGGCGTCCCAAGCAGGATCACCGGACCGGCCAGCGGACGCGCGGCCGGGCCGGCGGGCTTTGCAGGCTGGGCTGGCTGCGGCTCGGCCGGGACGTTGAGCGCGGCCGGGATCGGCTCGCGCAGAACCCGCTTGAGATCGCGTTCGACGTAATGCGCGAGTTTGCGTGCGCCGAAGCGCGTGAAATGTACGCCGTCGAGCGTGCGAAGTTGGCGGATCTGGCCGGTCTCGTCCGGTCCGCGCTGCATGAAGTTGCCGCGGTCGTCGACAAAGCCGTCCCAGGTATTCACGAAGATGAAGCCGGCCTTCTCGACACGCGGCCGGATCAGGTCATTGAGGTAATTCAGATCGGCCGTGGATTTGGCCCCGCGCACAGCCGGTACGCCAACCCATAGCACCGGCGCGTGCGCCGTGCGGAGCGCGGCGATCATCTCGTCAACCTTGGCGCCATAGAGCTCTTCCCACCGCTCGGTCCGAAATTCAGCCGGACCGGCGGGGCGTGCGCGCTGGGATTCCGACGCGGCGACCGCCGGCGTCTCGTCGTCATTGTCGGCCGGCTTTTGCTGCGCCGGTTGCGGCTGGGACGGGGCCTGCGGCTGCTGAGATTGCGACGGCTGAGGCTGCTGCGGTTGTTTCACCGGAACTTTCTCGCGGATCTCCTGCCGGTCATGCAGGCCGACCAGCACGACAACCGCTTGCGGCTTCTCGGCCGCGATCAGTTCGCGCGCGACCTTCGGCCATTCGGCCTCGCTCTTCTGCTCGTAACGGATCAGCCCGGAATAGGCGCGGTGCTTGCGCAGGATGCCGATTTCCGGGGTCTCGGCGAGTTGCTCCTCAAGGCCATAGGCCAGCCAGTCGGCGAGCGAATCGCCAAGCACGAGGATACGGATGGTCGGCGGCACCTCGGCCTTTTTCGGCGCAGGCGCGGTGGTCTGCTCCTGCTGAACCGGAGGCCGCGGTTTCTGAGGCCGGGGACGAAAAAACCGGTCGTCGAACGGGAAGAACTGGGCCTGCGCAGGCCAGCCGGTTGCCAGAACGGCCAGAGCGATCCCGCCGAGGACCAGCCGTGTCACGATCCGCCGCTTCTGCCTGTTTTCCTGCCGCGCCATAAGACCCGCGTCGATGCTGACCGGAGCCCTGCCCCGCTGACCGGCTCTGCATAGCAAAAGAAGATGGCAAGGCGAAGGTCGCGCCGCGCTTTGCCGTTAATTCCCCCGCAATCGCGCCAGCACGGTCGCCGTGGGGAAGCCGTCCGGCACAAGGCCTGCCCGCGCCTGGAAATCGCGGATCGCGGCCCGCGTTTTCGGACCGAAACGGCCGTCGGGCGTGCCGATGTCGAAGCCTCGTTGGGCTAGCAATTGCTGCAATTCCACGCGCTCCTCGCGGGTCAGCACGCGCTCCTGCCGCGGCCAGCCCTGCACGAAAGCCTCGCCGCCGCGCAGCCGGTCCGCCAGATGTCCGATCGCAAGCGCGTAAGCTTCTGCCGGGTTGTAGCGCATGATCACGCGAAAATTATTGAGCATCAGGAAGCCCGGCCCCTGGCTGCCGGCCGGCACCATCAGGAAGGCACGGTCGGACGATCGCGGGAACGGCTTGCCGCCCGGCCGCTGAATGCCGAGCTGCTCCCATTCGCGGATCGTCATCAGCTTGCTGCGGTCGGCCAGCATGAAATTGAAGTTTCTCGGGACCACGACCTCGTAGCCCCAGGTCTGACCGGTTTCCCAGCCGTGACGGCGGAAGTAATTCGCGGTGGAGAACAACAGATCGGGAATCGATGTGGTGAGGTCGCGCCTGTTGTCGCCGTCGGCGTCGACCGCGTAATTCTTATAGACCGTCGGCATGAACTGGGTCGGTCCGAACGCACCGGCCCACGACCCCTTCATCCGCTCCGGGTGGACATCGCCTCGATACAGAAGTTCCACGGCGGCAAGGAATTCATTGCGGAAATAGTCCTGACGGCGACCGACACAGGCGAGCGTTGCGGTCGAACGCAGCACCGGGCGTTCGCCCATCATCGTCGAGTATTTCGATTCGATGCCCCAGATCGCAGCGACGATGTGACGATCGACACCATAGGTCCGCTCCATCGCGTCGAATGTCGCGCGATGCTCGGCCAGCAATTCGCGTCCGCGCTGGATGCGCTCTTCGCTGACGAGGCGGTCGAGATAATCCCAGAAGGCGAGCGTGAATTCCGGCTGTCCGTCAACCAGATCCATGATCTTGAGGTCGGGCGTCAGGTCGCGGGTCAAGGCGTCGTAAGCCTGCTTCGGGACGCCGCGCTTCGATGCAGCGGGATAGAGCCGCTGCAAGCAGCCCTCAAAATCGGCCGCGGCGGCCCGGATCGCATCGGACGTCATCAGCGGGTGACCCGACGCACCGGATTCTCCGCTCCAGTCCGGTCCAGTCGCCTGAGCAAAGGCGCGCCGGGCGCTGGCGCCTTGCGGCGGTTGGGGCGACGGCGCGGCAGCAGGCGCCGGCGAAATCGATGAGGTGAACGCGCCGCGATCGTCTGCTGCGCCGCCCGTGCACCCGATCAGGGTGACTGCGAGCGCGGCGACTGGCCACAATCTTGCCGAAGTTTCACACCGAACGGCCATCAACGCCTCACGCGACCCACCAAAGAGCCCTATGGGGAACGCATACGGTTGCCAGAGAATTAATGGGATTCAAAAATCCGTTGACGCCTTTCGCGCGCATCCGTTTCTTCAGACTCTGCGTGCTACCACCGCACCGTCTTTCACACTCTCCTCACGGTTTTCCCTCATGAAGCCTATCCGTAAAGCGATTTTCCCGGTGGCCGGGCTCGGCACCCGCTTTCTCCCGGCGACCAAGGCGATGCCGAAGGAGATGCTGACGGTGGTAGACCGCCCGCTGATCCAGCACGTCGTCGATGAGGCGCGCGAAGCCGGCATCGAGCACCTGATCTTCGTCACCGGCCGCAACAAGTCGGTGATCGAGGACCATTTCGACCGGCAATTCGAGCTGGAGGTGACGCTCAAGGAGCGCCACAAGAAGAGCGAGCTGAAGCTGCTCGCCGACGACACACCAAGCGCCGGCACCACGAGCTTCACCCGCCAGCAATCGCCGCTCGGGCTCGGCCACGCGGTCTGGTGCGCACGCGAGCTGGTCGGCCATGAGCCGTTCGCTGTCGTGCTTCCGGACGTGCTCGTACAGAACGAGCCTGGATGCCTCGCGCAGATGGTCGCGGCCTACAACAAGCAGAAAGCCAAGGCCAATATCATCGCCGTCGAGGAGGTGCCCGCGGATCGTGTGCACATGTATGGCATCGTCGGCGTCGGCAAGGAGTCCGGCGATGCAATGCAGATCACCAAGATGGTCGAGAAGCCGAAGCGCGACGAGGCGCCGTCCAATCTTGCGATCACGGGTCGCTACATCCTGCAGCCGGAAATCTTTTCGATCCTGGAGAACCAGCAGACCGGAGCCGGGGGCGAAATCCAGCTGACTGACGCGATGATCGCACTCGCGAAGACCCAGCCATTCTATGCGGTGAAATTCGAAGGGCGCTCTTACGATTGCGGCTCAAAGCTCGGCTTCCTCACCGCGAATGTCGCCTATGCACTGAAGCGCAAGGATATCGCCCCCGAATTGCGCGCAGAGTTGAAGCAATTGCTGGGCTGAACCGCCCGGGCACAAATCGCCGGCGGATCCTATCGCTGCAGGCGCAGCCCGACCGTGAAGATATTGGCTGTGTAGTCCTGACCCACAAAGGTCGACTTCAGCCAATCGCGCCTTGCTTCGGCACGGAGATGGACTTCGCGGGTCATCTTGTAAACGAGACCTGTTGCGATGCGATAACGCTGGTCTTCGCGGAGCGAGCCTTCGTAATTGTCGGTGCCGTAACCGAGCGTCAGGTTTCCGATCAGCCAGCGCCGGAACGCATGATCGATCTGCACGCCGTAATCCTGCCGCAGGGAACCAGCGACACCCGGCAGAACGGATTCGTCGACACTGGTCTTTGCGTAGATCTTCAGCGTGGTCAGCGGGGTCGCGTAATAGGTGAGCTTCGCGTCGATCAGGGGCGCATGAAGAGTCGGGAAAACGTCGCTGGCGTAGCGACGCTCCAGATATCCGATCGAGGCTTCGCCGACGAGATAGCGTGACAACTCGAATTCCGATCCGACCTTGATCGTGGAGCCGTCGGAATTTCGCGCGACGATCAGAGGATCGTTCTCCTGATCGTGACGGCGTTGATCCTGGCCGTATTCCACGAAAGGCTTGACGCCGGGCAGAAGTTCATAGGCTGCGCGTATCGTGGCGCCGTATTGCGTGTAGTTGCGGTCGCTGAAGCTGACGGTCTGGCCTGCGAAGGTTTCCCCGTCGCCATAGGCGGTTCGGTCGATCGTGCCCTTGAGGGTCAATTCGAGGCGATTGAAGGCATGGGTAATGCCAACGGTTGCGCCCGGCGTGATATAGAGCGGCGGCGTCGAGATATTCGACGGCAGATTGGGATCGCCCGGACTGTCGGCCTGCAACCCGAACCGCCCTTCGACCTGAACCTTGGTCTGCTTGGTAATATCTATTCGCCCTTTGGCCTTCAGATCGAGATTGGGCTGACTGAGGTTTTCCTGCTCGTTGTACCAAATATAGCTGCCGCGCAGATCGGCGGTGAATTCGTGCCGCGACCAGTCCGATCTCACGCTCAGTTCAGGCGCAACCTTTTCGAACGGTGAGCCTGCCCCGTTCTGGCGCAGGCTCGGATCGCTGTTATAGCCGGCCGACAATTCAATGGCGGGCCGGTAGATGAGCGACCCGACATAGAAGCCGACCGGACCATACGGATCGTCTTCCACGAGGCGCTTGCGGATCGGACGCGCTGCGACGACACCAGTCGCGTCGAGGGGAATGGGCGCCGTATTGGTGGCGCGGCGTCTCTGTGCGGCCTGGCTCTCCTGCCGCTGGAAAGGCGCGGCGACCGTGCGGTCAGGCGCTGTCGCTGCGATCGGCGGAAGATGCTCGGCCTCTGCTCGGGCGCGCTTTTGCGCGGCCTCCCTGGCCTTACGCCGGACCCTTGCATTGGTCCCGTCGAAGCCGGTCACACCGGCCGCGCTGGTGGCGGGTCTGGTCGTCTCGCCCGGCCGGACCGGTTCTCCGGGTTTGCGAAATTGCTGCGTGCGGTCGGAATCGAAATGCGGATCGAACAGGGTCGGCGTCGACGGGTCTCTCGGCTGCAGCTGCTGCGCAACGGCCGGCCCGGTCGCGCAGAGACCGGCCAGGCTCCACACCAGAAAAGGGATGAGGCTGCGCGCCACCCGTTAGCTCCTGCCGCGCCCGCATCGCATGCGTCCGCGCCGGCGCATGCAAATGAGAGCGGCCGGCCTTGCGGCCGGCGAAAATGGTTAACGGAGTTAAAAGCGATATGGTTAACGGGGGGTTAGGAAACCCAGCCCTTGAGTTCCCGCAGCACCACGGAGCGGATCACGTCCATGCCCTGCTCGCTGTCGTTCAGGCATGGGATCGCGGCGAAATTCTCGCCGCCATTGGCCTTGAAGATATCGCCATTCTCGACCGCGATCTCTTCCAGCGTCTCGAGGCAATCCGCCGAGAAGCCCGGCGTGACGATCGCAAGGTTCCTGATGCCCTGTTTCGCCAACGCTTCGACGGTCTTGTCGGTGTAGGGCTTGATCCACTCCGCCGTGCCGAAGCGCGACTGGAAGGTCATGCGCAATTGCGCCTCGTTGTATCCGAGCGCCTCGCGGAGGAGGCGCGTCGTCTTCGCGCAGTGACAATAATAGGGATCGCCCTTGTCGAAATAGTCCTGCGGGATGCCGTGGAAAGACGCGAGGATCACCTCCGGCGTGAAGGGCAATTTCGCCAGCGTTTCGCGCATCGATGACGCGAGCGCAGCGATATAGGCCGGGTCGTCGTGATAGGGCGGCGCCACCCGCAGCGTCGGCTGCCAGCGTAGTGTCATCAGATGCCGGAACGCCGCGTCGCAGGCCGTCGCCGTGGTCGCCGCGGCATATTGCGGATAGAGCGGCACATAGAGAATGCGGTCGCAGCCCTTGGCCATCAGTGCGTCGATCGCCGAACCCACGGATGGATTGCCGTAGCGCATGCCCCATTCGACCTCGATCCGCCCATCGATGCCGGCAAGGTATCCGGCCAGCTTCTGCGCCTGGCTTCGCGTGATCGTCTTCAGCGGCGATTCGTTCAGTTCGCGATTCCAGATCGAATCGTAGTCGCGCCCCTTGCTGGCCGGCCGGCGCGTCAGGATGATGAGATTGAAGACCAGCTTCCAGATCAGCGAATTGTCTTCGATGACGCGCTTGTCGGACAGGAATTCCTTAAGATAGCGCCGCATCGAGGAATAGTCCGTCGCATCCGGGGTCCCGAGATTGGCGATCAGAACCCCGATCTTTCCGGATTTGACCGGCGGATGGTGCGGGGGCCGGTGCGGACCCGCGACGGCGTCTGGCGATGCGTCGGTCATGCGGGCATGCTAAGCCACAGCTTCACGCCGGAAATCAATGACGAAAATGACCATCACCCGCCGTTTGCTGCTGCTCGGTTCCTCGGCCCTCGCCCTCATCGCCGGCCTTCCGCGGCCAACCTTCGCTCAAGGGACGCGCGCCCGCGTCACATTCGTCCTCGTCAGCGACATCTACCTGATGAGCGACCAGCCGGCGCCGGACGGCCAGTTGCGCGGCGGATATGCGCGGCTTGCGTCCGTCGTAAAGGCGGAACGGGCCAAAGGCGGCAACGTGCTGTTCATCCATGCCGGCGATGCCCTGTCGCCCTCGCTGATGTCGAGCCTCGATCAGGGCGAGCATGTCATGACGCTGACCAACATGCTGAAGCCGGACATTTTCGTTCCGGGGAACCACGAATTCGACTTCGGCAAGGAGATGTTCTTCAAGCGCATGAGCGAGGCGAAATTCCCGCTCTATGCCGCAAACATCATGACTCCCGAAGGCAAGCTCATCCCCGGTTTCAAGGAGCGCACCATCATCGAGATGAGCGGCATCCGCATCGGCATCGCGGCAGCGACCGACGAGGACGCCGTCGTGCTGTCCAGTCCCGGCGACCTGAAATTTCCGCGGGCCATTGACACGATCGAGAAGCAGGCAGCGGAACTGCGCAAGGAAGGCGCCGATGTGGTGGTTGCCGTGGTTCATACCGACCGCGCCAAGGATGAGGCGATGATCCGGACCCGCGCGGCCGACATCATCCTGAGCGGCCACGATCACGACCTCTGGATCGATTACGACGGTCGCACGGCCGCTGCCGAATCGAGCTACGACGCGCATTTCGTGACCTGCGTGGACATCACCTTCACGACGCGCACCGGCAACGACGGAAGGCGCGAGGTCACGTGGTATCCGGAATTCCGCCCCATCGACACGCGCAACGTCGTCCCCGATCCGGAGATTGCCGCGATCGTGCAGCAATACGAAAACAAGCTGTCGAAGCAGCTCGATGTTGCGGTCGCCACGACGGCGGTCGAACTGGACAGCCGCAACGCCACGGTCCGCACCCAGGAAGCGGCCATCGGCAATCTGGTCGCCGATTCGATGCGCGTGGAGACCGGCGCGGAGATCGCGATCACCAATGGCGGCGGCATTCGCGGCGGACGCGTCTATCCGCCCGGCTCCACCCTCACACGGCGCGACCTGATGGGGGAATTGCCGTTCCGCAACACGCTCGCCGTGCTGCAAATTTCCGGCCGCGCGATCCGCGCCGGGCTCGAAAACGGGTTCAGCCTGTTGCCCGTTGCAGGCGGTCGCTTTCCGCAGGTGTCCGGCCTGAAGATCGTGGTCGATGCATCGCGTCCGGCCGGCCAACGCCTCGTCTCGGTGATGGCGGGCGACAAGCCGCTTGAGGACGCGCGGATCTACAAGCTCGTGACCAACGATTTTCTGGCGCGCGGCGGCGACGGCTATGAATCCTTCAATAACGTCACAGAGGTGGTCCCGCCGCATGACGGCCCGTTGATGATCAATGAGCTGATCGACTACCTCGAGAAGATCAAAACAGTGCGCACCGGCATCGAAGGGCGGATCGTGTTCAAGTCATAGCGTCAAATTTTGCCCCCCTGACGGCGCCGCAATTTCGGCTTAACCTTCCGGGCATGAACGCCCCGCAGACCAGCCAGACGTTGTTCGACGCCCTGCGCAAGTCCGCCGACGCGACCGTTGCCGAGACCATCGAGAGGCTCATTCGCGACGGCGAGGACCGCTCGCTGTGCCGCATCAACCCGCTGAAGATCGCCGCCGATCATGGGCTCGATGAGGAAAAGGTCATCAGCGGCTTTCTCCATGCCGCTCGGCTCGGCCTGTTCGAACTCAGCTGGAACGTGCTGTGCCCGGGCTGCGGCGGGGTGCTCGATGCCACCCACTCGCTCAAGTCCGTGCGCAAGGACAGCTACAATTGTGCGCTCTGCGCCTGTGGCTATGAGCCGACGCTGGATGAAATGGTCGAGGTTACCTTCACCGTCAGCCCGACGGTCCGGCGCATCGCGGCCCACGATCCGCACGCTCTGCCGCTGGTGGAATATTTCCGGCAGATCTTCTGGGGCTCGGGAGTCGAGCTTCCGGACACGGACGCCCTTCATCAGGCAATCGAGGATATCACCCTCGACGCCATCGAGCTCGCGCCCGCCGAAAAGGCCGTAATGTCGCTGCAGCTGCCGGCGGAATTCGTGATCGTGTTCGAGCCGGTGACGCACGCGGCGCACTTCCTCGATGTGAAGGGCGAGCCGACGCGCGAGCGGCAAAGTCTCGGGATGGTCTTCAGCAAGGCGCAGGCCCCGACCGGCACCACCGAGATGCGGCCCGGTCCGTTGCGGGTGTCATTCGAGAACCGAACCGACTTGCGCACGCTGCCGTCGGTCTGGATCGCGGGCGACAGGCTGCACGACCTGCTCGGACGGCGCCGCCCGTTCCTGACCGCCAAACGCCTGCTCACCAACCAGACCTTCCGCGACATCTACCGTGCCGACACGCTCGACGTCGATCAGGGCCTGAAGATCACCAGCCTGACCTTCCTGTTCACGGACCTCAAGGGTTCGACCGCCCTTTACGACCGCGTCGGCGATCTCGCGGCCTATGATCTCGTGCGCCAGCATTTCCGGGTGCTGAACGCCATCGTTGCGTCCGAGGCAGGAGCGGTCGTCAAGACGATCGGCGACGCCGTGATGGCGACCTTCCCGACCCCCGACCGGGCGCTCGCCGCGGCCTTGCGCATGCGGGACTCGGTACGCGAGCTCAGGAAAGACCTGTTGATCAAGATCGGCATTCACGAAGGCCCCTGCCTTGCCGTGACTCTCAACGATCAGCTCGATTATTTCGGGCAGACCGTGAACATCGCAGCACGTGTGCAGGGACTTGCCGACGAGCGCGCGATCTTCGTCACCAAGCCCGTGGTGCAAAATCCGCAGGTTGCAAGGATCATCGAGCAGAACAGGCTCGTACCGACCGAGCAGCTCGCCTCGCTTCGCGGCGTCAGCGACAAGATGGCGGTCTATCAGATTCCCTGAAAGGCCGCCCGACGCCGCCTCTTGCTTGCGGGAGAAGCACGTTTACCGGCGCCGTGTCAGGCAACAGGAGCCCTTACGGCGCGAAGCGCAGGGTCATGCCGGCAACACCGGCGAAGACATTGAGCCC
>Ga0182748_1001108_pt1 | contig 26994 bp, 24 predicted proteins | sample eDN3rd37CKraftOP_FD_128877 | JGI IMG/M metagenome (GOLD analysis project Ga0182748, IMG submission 128877) | Enriched Organic Plus compost microbial communities from Emeryville, California, USA - eDNA 3rd pass 37_C Kraft OP (version 2) (version 2) ...
CACGATCCTTGCGCGTTATGTCGTCGGCGCCGACGGCATGCACAGTGTGGTGCGGGAGGCGGCGGGCATCGCGTTCGAGGGCGAGACCTACGGCGAGTCCTTTGTCCTTGCCGACGTGCATCTCCAATGGCCGCTCGGCCGGGAAGAGGTGTCGCTGTTCTTCTCGCCGAATGGGCTTGTGGTGGTGGCGCCGCTGCCCGATGGCACCTATCGCGTGGTGGCGACGCTGGACGATGCGCCTGAACATCCGTCGATCGCCGATATCCAGGCGCTGCTCGACGGGCGCGGGCCCGAAGCGAATCCGGCAAGGGTCGTCGACATGATCTGGAGTTCGCGCTTCCGCGTGCATCACAGGATAGCGAGATCCTATCGCGACGGCCGGCTGATCCTGATGGGCGACGCCGCGCATGTTCACAGTCCCGCGGGCGGTCAGGGCATGAATACCGGGCTGATCGATGCCGTGGTGCTGGGCAACCTGCTTGCGGGGGTCGTGCGCGAGTCTCGGCCGGAGAGCGACATCGACCTTTATCAGGAGACACGCCGGCCGGCTGCGCTTCAGGTTCTTGCGCTTGCCGGCCGGCTTACTCGCCTGGCGACGATGCGCAATCCCGTGGCGAAGTGCGCGCGCAACGCTGCGTTCTGGGTGGTCGATCACAACCCGGTGGCCAAGCGCAGGATTGCGATGAACCTGTCAGGCCTCAGCCGCGCATCGCTCGCGCATCTGCCGCTCGCCTCGTGACGGGTGCGGCCGGCAAGACTCAGACGCTCTGCTGCTTCTCCCGCTGGACGTCCGCCTTGCCGCGGAAATGCGGGATCACTTCCCTGGCGAACAGTTCGGTGCTCTTGGTCACGAGGTCATGCGGCAGCGTTCCGAACTGCATGGTCGGCAGGAGATAGCCGAAGCCGATCTGCGCCTGGAATTGCTCCAGCTTTTCGCGCAGCGTCGCAGGACTCCCGCACAGGAAGATCGCCTTTTCCATCAAGTCGTCGATGGTCTGCACGCCGCCTGACAGCGTGCGCTTTGCGGCGATCACGCCCTGCATCGAGGCAAGCGACAGATAGCCGGGCGGCAGCAGCATTTCCTGCGGCATGCGCAACAGCTTGTTGAAGAAGAATTCGATATGCGGCTTGGCCTCCTTGCGCGCGATTTCGTCGGTCTCGGCGCAATAGGTCGGGATCGCCCAACCGACATTTTCCGGCCCGGCCTGCCAGCCTTGCCGCTCGGCGCTGTCGCGATACATCTGCATGTAGCGCGCGAGCGCCTGCACCGGCGAGAAGGTCTGCAGATAGGTGTATTTGCGCGAAGGGTGCGTCGCCCATTCGATGGTCTCGCGCGAGCCTTGCGAGGGAATCCAGACCGGCGGATGCGGCTGCTGATAAGGGCGCGGCCACACATTCACATAGTTGAAGTGATAATATTTGCCTTCGAAGGCGAATGGTCCCGGCCGCGTCCAGCCCTCTATGATGAGATCGTGCGCTTCGTGAAAGCGCTCGTGCGATTCCGCCGGGTTTGCGCCCCAGGAGTGATATTCGGCGCCGATGCCGCGCACGAAGCCGGCGACGAGACGTCCGCCGGTGATGGTGTCGAGCATTGCGAATTCTTCGGCGACCGTGAGCGGATTGTTCAGGAGCGGCAACGCGCGGCCAAGCACGGCGATCTTGCAGTTCTTCGTACGGCGGGCGAGCGCGCCCGCCATCACGCCAGGGATCGGCATCATGCCATAGGCGTTGGAGTGATGCTCATTGACGCAGATGCCGTCGAAGCCCATCGCGTCGGCATATTCCAGCTCGTCGAGATAGCGGTTGTAGAGCTGATGTCCGATTTTGGGATCGTAATAGCTGTTGGGCAGCGTCACCCAGGCGGAGTTGTGTTGCTTGTCGTAATCGGGATCGAGCGCTGCGTAGGGCATCAGGTGGAAGAAAAAGAATTTCATTATGTTCTCCCGCGCGCTTTTCTCTGATTCCTCATGGTGGGAGCGCTGAAAGCGCGTCTCGAACCATGAGGCCCGACTTGGCCTTCATCCTTAGAGACGCGCTTTCAGCGCTCCTCAGGATGAGGGTCTGCGTTCGAATGTGCCGCAACAGACATCATCGTGAACCGTTGCCGCTTCCGATAAACCCCGTCATCAGCGCGGCGAGTTCTCCCGGTTTCTCGATCTGCAGCGTGTGACCCGCATCCTTGATCACCTCCAGCCGCGAACCGGGGATCAGGCGATGATAGGCTTCGCCATAAGGCGGCGGAAACACCTTGTCGTCGTCGCCCCACACGATCAGCGTCGGCACCGTGATCCGGTGCAGCCATTTCACGAGGTCCGGATTGTAGAGGCGCGGCTGCCAACCAAGCTTCGCGGTGGCGAGCCGGTTCTTCATCTCGATCATCAGCTCGGCCTCGCCCGGCGGCTGCGCCAGCATCGCTTCGGCGATTTTCGGATCGTGGAAGATGTTGCGGATGAAATCCTCGCGCGACCACATGAAGATGTCGCCCTTGGCGACGCCCTTCACATGGATGCCGGCGGCGCAGATCAGGGTCAGTGTCTTCAACGCCGATTGATTGCGCACAGCGATCTCGGCGGCGATCCAGCCGCCGAGCGAAACGCCGGCGAGATTGAGCCGCGGCAGCTTCAATGCGTCGATCAGGTCGAGATAGAAATAGGCGAGGTCGCCGACGTTATCGAGCCAATCCGGCGTCTCCGAGCCGCCGAAGCCCGGATGTTCCGGCACGATCAGGTCGAAACGCTCCGACATCGTCTCGAAGAACGGCAGCCATGCGGAGGCGCCACGGGCGCCATGCAGGAACAGCAGCGGTTCGCCTGATCCCCCGCGCATGATGCGGATCTTGCAGCCGGCGACGGTTTCGAAGCTTTCCCGATATGGCAAGGCGCGACCTCCCGCAGAACTCTACCGTTATCGCGGCGCGGGGATGCAGCCAAGTGGTGGGCAGCGCAGGAGATTTGCGCTAATGGATGGGCACCTTTATCTGCCATTCGCCCCGCGGATGGAATGCCGGAGTCATACGTGGCCCTCGAGACACCTTTCACACTTTCCGAGCTCGCTGTCATCGTGAAGGAGCGCGCCACGGCCAGCGCCGACGTGTCCTATACCCGCAAGCTTCTGGACCGCGGCGTCGAGCATTGCGCCAAGAAGCTCGGCGAAGAGGCGGTGGAGACGGCGCTGGCCGCCGTGTCCGAGGATCGCGAGCGCGTGATCTTGGAGGCGGCCGATCTGCTGTACCATCTGCTGGTGGTTTTGCAGTCGCGCGGGGTCGAGCTCAGCGAGGTCGAGGCGGTTCTCGCCAAACGGACCGGGCAATCGGGACTCGCTGAGAAGGCGGCCCGCGTTCACGATCGCCGGCCTTCCGAGCTGTAGGGAACGTCCTGTAGCAAGCGTCATGGAACAGCGCGCCGAACCGGAAGTCTCTCCGTACCGCGCCTTCAGCCGCGCGGAATGGGCGGCGTTGCGTGCCGATACGCCGATGACCCTCAATACCGAGGAAGTGGCGACGCTGCGCTCGATGCATGATCGCCTCGACATGAAGGAGGTCGAGGACATCTATCTGCCGCTGTCGCGCCTCCTGTCGATGTATGTCGCGGCCTCGCAGCGCCTGTTTCGCGTTCAGCAAAGCTTCCTCGGAACGGAAGACTCAAAGGTGCCCTACATCATCGGCGTCGCCGGCTCGGTCGCGGTCGGCAAGTCGACCACCGCGCGCGTGTTGCAGGCGCTGCTGGCACGATGGCCGAACACGCCGAAGGTCGATCTCGTCACGACCGACGGCTTCCTTCTGCCGAATGCCGTGTTGGAACGCGAAGGCCTGATGGAGAGGAAGGGCTTTCCGGAAAGCTACGATCTCCCCGAACTCCTTCGCTTTCTTTCAGGCATCAAGGCCGGCCGCCGGCCGATGCGCGCGCCGGTTTATTCGCACATCGTCTATGACGTCGTGCCGCATGACTGGATCGAGATCGATCGTCCGGACATCCTGATCGTCGAGGGTTTGAATGTGCTGCAGGCCGGACGTCTGCCGAAGGACGGCAAGGCGGTGCCCTTCGTTTCCGACTTCTTCGACTTCTCGGTCTATATCGATGCCGCCGAGGATGTGCTGGAACGCTGGTATGTCGATCGCTTCCTGGCGCTGCGGCTGACCGCGTTTCGCGATCCGATGTCGTATTTCCATCGCTATTCGCGGCTGTCGGATTCCGAAGCTGTCTCGACCGCAAAGAGCATCTGGGATCGGATCAACCTCGTCAATCTGCGCGAGAATATCCTGCCGACGCGCCAGCGCGCCGACCTGATCCTCACCAAGAACGCCAATCATCTGATCGACGAAGTGGCGCTGCGGCGGCTTTAGTCCGCTTCCCTGAAAGGGCTCGGGCTGCTAGGCCGCCCGAGCCATGCCTCGGATTTCCGCGAGCACTATTGCGAGCTTCTCACGGTCCAGCGGCTTGGTCAGAAACGCATCCATGCCGGCGGCGAGACATGCTTCGCGATGTTCGGGCATCGCATTGGCTGTCAGCGCGACGATCGGCGTGTGTCTGCCACCCTTGGCTTCGAGCGCGCGGATACGCCGGGTCGCTTCCAGCCCATCGATGCCGGTCATGCGCACATCCATCAGGATGAGATCGAACGGCAGGCCTGCGCCTTGCGCGGCGAAATAGGATTCCATCGCGACGCGGCCGTCGGCAACCACTTGCGGCCTGTGTCCAAGCTTCTGCAACAAGGCCCGCGTCAGCAGTGCGTTGATCTCGTTGTCCTCGGCGACGAGAATCGACAATCCATCCGGGCGGGCGGTGCCGAACGTCGGCAGCGTGCTGTCGTCCTCTGAAAGCTTGGCGAATCCGTCGCGGACTGCCTCCAGCCGCGCGGCGAGGGACGCGGCGCGGATCGGCTTGACCAGATAACCGGTAAAGCCGCGTGACCTGAGCTGCTCCAGTTCGCCCCGTGCACCGGGGGTGATCGTCACAAGACGGCAAGGCACATGGCGCATGGCGGCGAGCAGCGCATCGATCGCCGGGCTGCCGAGGACGCTGTCGATCAGCACCGCGCTCCATTCGCGTTCCGGCAACAGCGCCTGGGCCACGATTTCGTTCGGCGCCACCGCAACCCGCGCGCCCCAGCGCGTCAAACGCCGCGCCAGGAGCGTTGCTTCGATATGCGAGGGCGCGACAATCATGACCGCGCGACCCGACAGATCGGGAGCCGCAAAGGCCGGCGCGGTCTCGGCATCCGTTGAGGCCGGCAGAGGCACGGCGACTTCGAACAATGCGCCGGCTCCTGGAGCGCTTTCGACTTCGATACGGCCTTCCATGCCTTCGACGATGCGCTTGACGATCGCGAGGCCGAGTCCCGCGCCTTCGCCCTGGCTCGCGCCGGCTTCGGTCTGTTCGAATTCGTGGAAGATCTTGTCGTGGTCCGCCGGCGCAATGCCGACCCCGGTGTCGCGCACCTTGAACAGCACCTGGCCCGGCCAGTTGCCCGGCTCGACAACGATCGCGACGCCACCTTCTTCGGTGAACTTGATGGCGTTGCCGGCAAGATTGAGCAGCACCTGCTTCAGGCGCGTCTCATCGCCGATGACGACCGCCGGCAGCCGCTCGTCGACATAACTCGCGATTTCAAGTCCCTTGCCTTGCGCGCGCACTGACAGCAACTCGGTCAGATTTTCGATCATCTGTTGCAGCGGGAAGGGGCGCGCCTCGAGATCAAGCCGGCCGGCTTCGATCTTGGAGAAGTCGAGAATCTCCTCGATCAGCGACAGCAAAGTATCGCCCGACGTCCTGACCGCCCGGGCATAGGTTGCCTGTTCCGGCGTGAGCTTGGTGTCGAGCAGAAGATCGGCCATGCCGATGATGCCGTTGAGCGGGGTGCGGATCTCGTGGCTCGTCATCGCAAGGAAGCGCGACTTGGCGCGGTTTGCGGCATCCGCCTGATCGCGGGCATCGGCCAAAGCCTGTTCCGCCATGACACGGTCGGTCACATCGCGGCCGACGCACTGGATTTCCGTATCGCCGCTTGCCTTGCGAATGAGGCCTTCGCGCCAGGCGATCCAGCGTGGACCGATCACGGTCTCGATCTGCTGATCGTAAGTCCGGATGCCGTTCGCGGATGTCGCTATGTCACCTTGTTCGAGGATACGGGGGGCATATTGCGCGCCGCTCAGCCTCTCCGGTTCTTCGCCGACAAGCGCACAGAACGCTTCGGAGGCGTAGGTGATCGTCCCGTCCAGCTGGCGGCGCACGACAAGGTCGCCCTGCAATTCGAGAAGCGCCTGCGCGCTCTCTTGCGCTTCCTGCAAGGCCCGGATGCGCCTGGACAATTTCTCGTTGCGCGTTTGCGCCTTGTGCGCGATGCGGCGCCAGGTTCTGTTCCGATGGATCAGGAATGCTGCGAAGATGCAGACAAAGCCGAACAGCGCCGAGACGCCGACCGCAAACAGCTCGGGATCATAGCTCGATTGGCCGGTGAGCGTGGACGCGACGAGGCCGATGCCGATCCAGACGCCGATGAGGACCAGAAACCCCATCCGGAGGAATTGATAAAGAAGCGATAGCGCTCCGCTCCATGTGGAATTCGGCCTGGAATTCGGCCGCGTATTCAATTGCATGCCTGATGCCCCGTCGCGGCCGCCCTAGGTCGGACGGCTCTTGTGTTTGTGGCAAGGTGAGGGAGCGGGGTTGCAAATGAATTGAGAAACCGGCGTGTCGGCCGGTCGATGCTTGACAGCGCCAACAGAGCGTTGCGGCTTTCATTAAAGTTTTATCGATTACCGCGCGCGGCAAGCGCCCACACACGAATGGCGGCTCACGCCGCGCGCCGCATCTCGTCATTCAGTGCGCGATAGGACAACGCTTCCGCCAGATGGATGCGGCCAACCGTCTCGGCGCCGTCGAGATCGGCCAGCGTGCGCGCGACCCGCAGCACGCGATGGTAGCCGCGGGCCGACAGCCGCATTGCATCCGATGCATCGCGAAGGAGCGCCAGCCCGGCCTTGTCCGGCTGCGCGATCTGTTCGAGTACGCTTCCGGTCGCCTGCGCATTGCTGCGGATCTGCGGCAGGCCAAGCGCAGCATAGCGTTGCCGCTGAATGTCGCGGGCCCGCCCGACGCGCGCGGCGACTTCGGCCGACCCTTCGGCCGGCGGCGGAAGGATCAGATCGGCAGCCGTGACTGCCGGCACTTCGACATGAAGGTCGATGCGATCCAGCAGCGGTCCTGAAAGCCGGCCCTGATATTCGGCGGCGCAGCGCACATTCATGCCGCGCTTGCAGATATAGCCGGGGTCACTGGCATGGCCGCAGCGGCAGGGATTCATGGCTGCGACGAGCATGAAGCGCGCGGGATAGGTGATGCGATGATTGGCGCGGGCGATCGAGACCTCGCCGGTTTCGAGGGGCTGCCGGAGCGAGTCCAGCGCCTGTCCGGAGAATTCGGGAAATTCGTCGAGAAACAGCACGCCATTATGCGCAAGCGACACTTCGCCCGGCCGCGCCCGCAAGCCGCCGCCCACCAGCGCCGGCATCGAAGCGGAATGATGCGGCGCGCGAAACGGCCGCCGATTGGTCAGCGAGCCGCCTTCGATCTGGCCCGCGACCGAGGCGATCATCGACACTTCGAGCAATTCCTCGGGTGTCAGCGCCGGCAGGATCGACGGCAGCCGCGCCGCCAGCATCGATTTGCCGGCGCCGGGCGGCCCGATCAGCAGAAGATTGTGGCCGCCAGCCGCGGCAACTTCGAGCGCACGCTTGCCGCTCTCCTGTCCCTTGATGTCGGCGAGATCGAGACGTGCGCCGTCTACCTCGCGAATGCTGGGCTGTGGCCGCGTCAGGACCTGGGTGCCCCGGAAATGATTGGCGAGCTGGATCAGCGATGATGGCGCGACGATTTCCATCTCGGGGCTGGCCCATGCGGCCTCCGCGCCGCACGCCTTTGGGCAGATCAAGCCCTCACCGCGCGCATTGGCTCCGATCGCGGCCGGGAGCACGCCAGCAACCGCGGTGATCGAGCCGTCGAGACCGAGTTCGCCGAGCACGGTGAAGCCGGTCACGGCGTCGGGCGGTATTGCGCCGATCGCAGCCATCAGGCCGAGCGCGATCGGCAGATCGTAATGGCTGCCTTCCTTCGGCAGATCGGCAGGCGCCAAGTTCACGGTGATGCGCCGCGCCGGCAATGCCAGCCCGGACGCGATCAGCGCCGAGCGCACCCGCTCCCGCGCTTCCGACACTGCCTTGTCCGCAAGCCCGACCACGTTGAAAGCCGGAAGGCCAGGCGCAACCTGCACCTGCACATCGACAGCGCGAGCCTCGATGCCCTGAAACGCCACCGTGGTGACCCGCTGGACCATGCCGAGTGCCCCTAAGTCCGCCGCCCGCCCTAGTTGTGCAAAAGGTAACAGAATCCGGATGGGCGAACAAGAACATTTGCAGAACAAAACGACTCAGCCTAGCTTTTATCCCGCAGGGAAGGAGTTGGACATGGTCGACCTGAGAGCATTGGAGACTGAGCTTGCCGCGGCGCGCAGGGCGCGCCGCGAAGCCGAGATGGCTGGCCTTTCCATTGAGCGGGTCATAGCCGGCATGCAGGCCGGTCGCACGCTGCAGCAGATCGAGCTGGAAGAGGCCGAATCTCTTGCCGAGCTTGTGGACCTGACAGAAGTGTTCGCGGGTGCCACAGCGTTCCGGCAGGCGGCCTGAGGCTAGTCGGACTTTCGCGACTGAGACTCGGCGTCGGCCGCCGCCGTTCGCGTGCGCAATTCGCCAATCAGTGCATCGAGGCTCTGCGCGAATTGCGCGAGGTCGAAATTCTGCGGATCGTCGTGCTTGTTGCGGATGCCTTCGTCCAGCACCGAGTGAAAGGCCGGGATCATCCAGAACCCGGCCCGGCGGCTCGCCACCGTGTAGACCAGCGCAAGGGAATCGTACTGGGCCTGCGAGAAGCCGGGAGTCGGCGCGAGGAAATCGTTGCGCCGGCCGTAGCCCTTCAGCGCGCGTCGCGGCTGGATCAGCTCGACATGCAGGAACAGTCCCTTGAGCGCTGAGCCGAAATTCTTCGCGCTTTCGAATTTCGTCGCCCGCCACGGCACGGAGAAATCATGTGCGAGGAAGATCTTGCCGCCGCGATTGATGAAGACATGGGCGCGTTCGATATCGTTCGAACATTCGTAGCGGCTCAAATTGTTGATCTTGGGATCGTCGTCGATCGAGACCGGCCATGGCTGCGTGCGGTAGTTCGGCGTCGAGGTGTCGTGAAAGACCATATAGGTCGCCGGACGCGACAGTGGATCGTTGTCATGGGCATGCGACACCGGCTGCGCGAGGGTCGCGACCAGATCCTCGGTCGCGCCGCGGTCGCGCAGCAAGGCCGCCAAGGCAGCTTGTGCCGGGAGATCGACCGACTTGCCGACGCGCTCCGCGATCGAAGCCGGCAATGCGTCCAGCGGCGGGCCAAGGCGGCCGACCGGTTCGACGGGATTGAGCAGACAGCGCGCCTGATCCGCGGGAGAGCCTGCAAAGCTTTGCGTGTCGTGATCGAATTTGCAGAAGCCTTGGATCTGGTCCCCCTTCAGGACGAGCGGAGGCCGCTTCGCAAATGTGCATTTGCCGGCCGACGAGAATTCGTGCGCGAAGGCGAACGATGCACACGCGGCAATGCTCGCGCTGACAACGATCCCGGACACGATCCGCCTCGGATTCATTGTGCGATCAGCCCTGCTTGCGCTTCTTTTCGATGACATCCCAGATCATGGCGGCGATGTCCGGACCGCCGATATTCCTGATCGCGCGGATGCCGGTCGGCGAGGTGACATTGATCTCGGTGAGATAGCCGTCGATCACGTCGATGCCGACGAAGATCAGGCCGCGCTCCTTCAGCGCGGGCCCGAGCCGGCGGCAGATTTCGTGCTCTCGTGGCGTCAGCTCCGTGTCCTTTGGCGAGCCGCCGCGCACCATGTTGGAGCGCAGGTCGTCGGGCGCCGGCACGCGGTTCACCGCGCCGGCATATTCGCCATCGACAAGGATAATGCGTTTGTCGCCATGCTTCACCGCGGGAAGGAAGGTCTGCACCATCCATTGCTCGCGGAAGGTGGTCGCGAACAGATCGTAGAGCGAGCCGAAATTGAGGTCGTCCCTGGTCAGCCGGAACACCGCCGCGCCGCCATTGCCGTAAAGCGGCTTCATCACGATGTCGCCATGCTGCTCGCGGAACGCCTTGATCTCGGCGAGGTCGCGCGTGATCAGCGTCGGCGGCATCAGGTCCGAGAATTCCATCACGAATATCTTCTCGGGCGCGTTGCGCACATGCGCCGGATCGTTGACCACGAGAGTCTTCGGATGCACCCGCTCCAGCATATGGGTCGTGGTGATATAGGCCATGTCGAAAGGCGGGTCCTGGCGGAGCAGGATGACGTCGAACTCCGTCAGATCGGTGCGCCTGGCGTCGCCGAGCGTGAAGTGACGGCCAAGCTCGTCGCGCACATCGAGGGGGTGCGCGGTCGCGAACACAGCTGCCCCGCTCTGGGCCAGTTTGTCGGGCGTGTAATAGGACAGGCGGTGCCCACGGGCCTTCGCCTCGAGCAGCAGCGCGAAGGTGGAATCGCCGCGGATATTGATCCGCTCGATCGGGTCCATCTGAACGGCGACGTTGAGTGACATAGGGGTGACGGACCTTCTGGATCTGCGAACAAACGAGTGGTTAACAAATGCCTGTCATGCTGGCGCCCGGCGCATACCCGTGACCGATCCGGATTTCGACCGTGGCCCTTCCGAGACTGACAATTGCCGTAAAGCTCTACGCGATTTTCGCGTTGCTCGCGACTGTCGCGGTGGCAACAGGCGTCGTTGGACAGCAACTGACCGAACGGGCGCTGACCACGGGCGCCTATGGCGCGGGTTCCTTGCTCATCGCTCTCACGGTGCTGTCGCTCGTTTTGCTGCTCACCGGCACCTTCATCCTTCGCTCCGCCATGCGGTCGCTGCGTGCGATGACCGAGGTGACAGAGCGGATCGCGGCCGGGCAAGCCGATCTGGTGGTACCCGGGCGCGACCGCCGCGACGAAATCGGTACCCTCGCCACCGCTGTCGGTCAATTCCGGGAGGTGGTCCGCCACAACGCGGAATTGAAGGAGGCGGTCGGGAACGAATCGGAAGAGCGCAAACTCCGCCAGGATCAGATCGCGGAAGAAATCCGGGCGTTTTCCGCCGAAGTGGATGCGACTTTGCGGGAATTCATGAAAATGGGCAGCCGCGCCAAGAAGGCGGCCACGGAGCTCGGCCAGGCCGTGGATATCACGGTCGACCGCACCGGCCGCGCTACGAAGGCTTCCGAGGAGTCCAGCGCCAATGTGCGCGATATTGCCTCGGCCGCGGACGAACTGGCCATGTCGGTTCTCGAAATTGAACGGCAGGTCTCGCAGTCGCATGACATCGCCATGAAAGCCGTCGCGGAGGCCGTTGCTACCAATGCCACCGTGCAGGAGCTGAGCGAGGCGGCCACCCGAATCGGCGATGTCATCCGGATGATCAATGATATCGCCGAGCAGACCAACCTTCTGGCGCTGAATGCGACCATCGAAGCGGCGCGCGCCGGCGAGGCGGGCCGGGGCTTTGCCGTGGTTGCGGGCGAGGTGAAGGCCCTCGCCGGGCAGACCGGTCGGGCGACCGAGGAGATTGCGACCCAGATCGCCGGCATGCAGCAGGCGACACACCGCTCGATCGAGGCCATCGGGGCGATCAAGACCACGATCCGGGAGATTGGCGACATCTCGAGCGCGATCGCGGCTGCGGTCACGGAGCAGGGCGCCGCAACGCAGGAGATCGCGCGCAGCGTCGAGACCGCGTCTCGCCGGACCGGGGAAACCACGGAACAGATCACCAAGGTCACCGAGGCCACCGAGATCAGCCGCGTGCATTCGGTGGCTGCGCAGGACGTCTCCGATACGCTCGAGCGCCTGGCATTGCAGATGCGCAATCAGGTCGACCAGTTCTTCGAACGTCTACGCGCCGCCTGACGGCGTTACTCCGTCTCGAACGCGCCCGGAATGTGCTGCGGAAGCGCACGCGGCGCGACCAGCACCGCATCGAACCGCATGTCGCATGTCGCGTCGTCCGGATTGGCCGCGAGCCAGGCCGCAGCCGCCGAGGCAATGCGGCGCTTCTGACGCTCGGTCACGGACCAGGCCGCGTCATCGAGAACTGCACGCGCCTTCACCTCGACGAAGACCAGAAGCGAACCACGGCGTGCGACAATGTCGATTTCGCCGGCGGGACAACGGAAGCGCCGCGCAGCGATGCGAAAGCCCTTGGCGAGCAGGAGCGCGGCCGCGCGGCTTTCCGCCGATAATCCGAATTTTAACGCGGCCTGACGGCCTGGCGCCGGACCTGATCCATCACCGCTGCCGGATTTACGGCGCGGCATCGCTGCGCTCCCTGGCGAGTTCGAGCGCGCGTCTGTAGATGTCGCGGCGCGGCAATCCGGTGGCCGCAACGATCTCGCCGACCGCGTCCTTCACGGACACGCGCGTCAGGGCCGCGCGGATCAGATCGTCAACATCGTCAGCGCTCGGCGTGGCCGCCTCGGCAGGCGGTGCGATCACGACAACGAATTCACCGCGGGTCTCGGCATCGCCGGCATAATGGTCGGCCAGCGCCGGCAACGGACCGCGCCGCACCTCTTCATGCAGCTTGGTCAATTCGCGGCAGATCGAGGCTTCGCGCGGGCCAAGCGCCTCCGCGAGATCGCTCAGCGTCGCGGCGATGCGCGGGCCGCTTTCGAACAGTACCAGCGTCGCCGGGATCCGGGCGAGTTCTTCGATCCTCGTGCGGCGCTGCGTGGCCTTGGCCGGGAGGAAGCCTTCGAACATGAAGCGGTCGGTCGGAAGCCCGGACGAGATCAGCGCCGCCAGCACCGAGGAGGCGCCGGGCAGCGCGAACACGTCAAGTCCTGCGTCCCGGGCTTCACGCACCAGCTTGAATCCCGGATCGGAGATCGCGGGTGTTCCCGCATCTGAAATCAGCGCCACGACGCCGCCATCGGCGATGCGCTTGAGCAGCGCCGGCCGGACGGTCGCCGCGTTGTGGTCGTGATAGGCCATGGTTGGGGTGGCGATGCCGTAATGGTCCAGCAGCTTGCGGCTGACGCGAGTGTCCTCGCAGGCGATCAGGTCTGCGGCAGCGAGCGTCTGCAAGGCGCGCAACGTGATGTCGCCGAGATTGCCGATCGGGGTCGCGACCAGATAGAGGCCGGCGCGACGCGGCGGCGCCGGATACTCGGTCCCGCCGATATGGAAACCACGCCGGGGTTGCGTCATGGCAACACCACCTGAAACACCACCCCGCTCATGCTGCCCGCCCGGTTAAACATTCCGAGACAATATGCCAGATTGCGCCCGTGAGTGCCTGTACAGCCTCGCGTCTGTGTTCTTCTGAGGAATTTGGCTGTGTCCGGGCCGAAACGAAATCCCGCCGCCCTCACACGACGGCAATTCGGAGTGGCAACCCTGTCGCTTGCGTCAGGGGCCTTGGTCGGCTGCGCCTCCAACAATACCGGCGGAGGCGCCCTGGGCGAAGCGCCACTGTCGCCGGGCAACGCGCCGCAGGCCGCGAGCGAAGTTGGCGCCGGGCAATACAAGGTGGCGCTGATCCTGCCGCTGTCCGCCGGAGGCAATGTCCGAATCGCGGCGGAATCGATGAAGAATGCCGGAGAGCTGGCGCTCACGGAATTCTCGGCCACCGACATCCAGCTTCTGGTCAAGGATGACGGCGGCCGCCCGCAGACCGCGCGCATGGTCGCGACCCAGGCCATGGAAGAAGGTGCGCATATTATCCTCGGACCGCTTTTCGCGCAGACCGTGCAGGCGGCCGGAGCGGCCGCGCGGCCGCGTAATATTCCGGTCATCGGCTTTTCGACGGATGCGAGCGTCGCAGCGCGCGGCGTGTATCTGCTCAGCTTCCTGCCCGAAACCGACGTGGTTCGCGTGCTCAGCTACACGTTCTCCGCCGGCAAGCGATCCTATGCCGGTATCGTACCGGAAAACGCCTATGGCTCTGTGGTTGAGGCGGCGTTCCGCGAGGAGGTGGCGCGCCGCGGCGGACGCGTCGTCGCGCTGGAGCGCTACAGCAAGACCACGTTGCAGAATGCGATCGGTGCGGTGGCGCAGGCATCCCGCGGCGCCGACGCCATCTTCGTTCCCGAGGGCGGCGATCTTGCGCCGGCCATCGCACAGGGCCTTGTGAATGCCGGCGTCAATACGCGGCGCGTGCAATTGCTCGGCACCGGGTTGTGGGACGATCCGCGTATCTTCGCCGATGCGGCGCTGCAGGGCGGGCTGTATGCGGTGCCCGACCCGGCAGGTTATGCGAATTTCGCGCAGCGTTATCAGGCGCGTTATGTCGCAGAACCGGTGCGCACCGCGTCGCTCGTCTATGATGCGGCGGCCCTTGTCTCGGCGCTGGTGCGTACGCATGGCGGACAGCCCATCACCAACGAGATGCTCACCAATCCATCCGGCTTCGCCGGTATCGACGGCATTTTCCGATTCAAGCCGGACGGCACCAACGAACGCGGTCTTGTGGTGATGCAGGTCGCGACCGGCGGCGGTCAGATCGTGAGCCAGGCGCCGCGATCGTTCGCCGCGTCCTGAAGCACTTTCAATTTTCAAGAAGCAGCCCGCTCTCTCGCTGTCATCGCCCGCGAAAGCGGGCGATCCAGTAACCACGACTCCTTCAAGAGCTTACTGGATGCCCCGCTTGCGCAGGGGGTGACAAGACATGGGCGTTGCGACGAGCGGCGTGAGAGATGACGCCGCTCTAAGCGGCGAGATCGGCCACCACGGCATCGAGAATCGGAAACGCCGCCTGCGTCACGCGAAGATAGCCTTCGGCGGTGGTTTCGACAGCGCCTTCGTCGCGCAGAATCGCAATGCGTTTCGCATCGAGCGGACGGCCGGACAAAGCTGCGTAACGCTGCGGGTCGATGCCCTCCGCAAGCCGGAGCCCCATCAGCAGATATTCGTCGGCGCGCTCCTCGCGCGTCAGCGCTTCGTCGACGACAAGACCGTGGCCGAATCCCTCCACCCGCATCAGCCAGCTTTCCGGCCGACGCTCCGTGGCGGTCGCGTAGCGGCGGCCGTCCTGCTCGATGCGGCCATGCGCGCCGGGGCCGATGCCGACATAATCGTCACCGCGCCAATAGACCAGATTGTGCCGGCACTCCGCGCCGGCGCGTGCGTGATTGGAAATTTCGTAGGCGTTGAGTCCGGCTGCCGCGCAGACCTCCTGCGTCATGTCGTAAAGATCGCGTGCGGTGTCGTCGTCCGGAATCGAAAGCTTGCCGCTTTGCCGCAAGGCGAAGAACGGCGTCTCGGCTTCAATGGTGAGCTGATAGAGCGACAGATGCTCGGCGGCCTCCGCAATCGCGCGGCGCAGTTCCTTCGCCCAGTCGTCGGGCGTTTGTCCCGGCCGTGCGTAGATCAAATCGAAGGAATAACGATCGAACACGGAGCGCGCGATCGCCACCGCCTTCAACGCTTCCTCGGCACTATGCAGGCGGCCGAGCGCCTTGAGCGAAGCATCGTCGAGCGATTGGACTCCGAGCGAGACCCTGTTGACGCCGGCGGTGCGAAAGCCGCGGAAGCGCTCGGCTTCGACGCTCGTCGGATTGGCTTCCAGCGTTACCTCGACATCACGCGACACCGACCAGTAGCGGCCGATGCCGTCGAGAATGGCCGCGACCGTTTCAGGCTGCATCAGCGAGGGCGTGCCGCCGCCGAAAAACACCGTGGTGACTTCGCGGGGCCCGGTGCGTTCGGCCATCGTCTGCATCTCGCGCAGATAGGCCGCGACGTAGCGCGCCTGATCGACGCCGCCATGCCGCACATGACTGTTGAAGTCGCAATAGGGGCATTTCGACAGGCAAAAGGGCCAGTGAATATATACGCCGAATGCCGATGGTCGGGTTAACGTCATGTTAACAATCGTAAACGCTGCCCCGCATTTGGGCCAGCAGGAAAGCGGCGATCGTTAAAATTGTAATGATTCGCGCGGGAGAATGGTTAACGCTGTTCGCAAAGACAGCGGCAAAAGGCGGCGCCGGAACCGCCTATTTTTTCAGGCACGCATCGGCGAGTTTCATGAACGCACGCGCGCGATGCGACAGGCCTTGTCCGCGCGGCGGCAGGCCGTGCTTTTCGTCGGACCTCATTTCCCCGAAGGTTCGGTCATGCCCATCGGGCAGGAACATCGGGTCATAGCCGAAACCCGCGTCGCCGCGCGGCGGCCAGACCAGCGTGCCTTCGACGATCGCCTCGAAATCCTCGGTATGGCCGTCGGGCCAGGCGACGCAAAGCGCGGAAACGAAATGCGCGGTGCGACGCGCCGGTGTGGTCGCGCCATGGTCTCGCAACATCTGGTCGATGTTCTGCATTGCGCGCATGAAGTTCTTGTCAGGGCCGGCCCAGCGCGCGGAGTGAATGCCCGGCGCGCCGCCGAGCGCATCGACGACAAGACCTGAATCGTCGGCAAAGGCGGGGAGGCCGGAGGCTTTTGCCGCGGCATGCGCCTTGATCGCCGCATTCTCCGCAAAGGTCGTGCCGGTCTCTTCCGGCTCAGGCAGATTGAGCTCGCCGGCCGATACGGCCTCGATGCCATAGAGCGCGAGCAGCTCGCGCATCTCGCGCAGCTTCCCCGCATTATGGGTGGCGATGACCAGCTTTCCCGTGATCTGACGATGCTCGCTCACGTCACGGCCATCTTCTGCAGATCGATCAGCTTGCCGACGCCCTTGCGTGCGAGCTTGAGCAAGTCGAGGAATTGCTCCTCGGTGAACGGCGTCTTTTCCGCCGTACCCTGGATTTCGATGATGCCGCCCGAACCGGTCATCACGAAGTTCGCGTCGGTCTCGGCTTCGGAATCTTCCGCGTAATCGATGTCGAGAACCGGGGTGCCCTTGGTGATGCCGCAGGACACCGCGGCAACATGATCGCGCAGCACCTCGGACTTGAGCATGTTGCGCGTCTTCATCCAGTGCAGGCAGTCGTAAAGCGCGACCCATCCGCCCGTGATCGATGCGGTGCGCGTGCCGCCATCGGCCTGGATGACGTCGCAATCGATGGTAATCTGCCGCTCCCCGAGCGCAACGAGATCCACCACGGTTCGCAGAGAGCGACCGATCAGCCGCTGAATCTCCACGGTCCGTCCGCCCTGTTTGCCCGCGGTCGCTTCGCGGCGCGTCCGCTCGGAGGTCGCGCGCGGCAGCATTCCGTATTCGGCGGTGACCCAGCCGCGCCCCTGTCCCTTCAGCCAGGGTGGCAGGCGATCCTCGAGGGTCGCGGTGACCAGCACATGGGTGTCGCCGAATTTCACAAAGCAGGAGCCTTCGGCATATTTGACCACGCCGCGCTCGAGCGAGACGGCACGCATTTCATCGGGAGCCCGGCGGCTTGGCCGCATCATTCAGTCCTTCTTGATTTGTCCTTCGGCTTCAGCGCTTTTAGGAGGCAGCGTCGCAGCCGACAAGCGCGGATTGTCCTTTCAACCGGTCTGGGGCCCAATTGGCATGCTCGATAACCTGATGCGGCCGCTTCGCGCGTTCCAGCCCGCCTATGTCCCGCTGATCATGGTCTATTTCGCCTATGGGGCGCTGGGGCTGATCGACGTCACGCGGGATTTCTGGATCAAGGAGAAGCTTCAGCTTTCGCCGGCCGATCTTGCCAGCATCGGGGTTTGGCTGACCTTGCCCTGGACCATCAAGATGGTGTTCGGGGAACTGGTGGATTGCGTCCCGATCTTCGGATCGCGACGCAAGGCTTACATCCTGATCGGCGCGCTGTTCACCGCCGCGGGACTGTTGACGCTCGCCGGTGCGGCCGGAGGCTGGCTGGTCTTCCTGAGGCCGGACCATCTCTATGTTCTCGGCGCGCTCCTGATCGTGCTCGGAACGGTGATCCAGGACGTGGTTGCCGATGCGATGTCGACCGAGGTGGTGAGCCGGGTCGATGCACAGGGCGAACCGAGACCGGACAACGAAGTCCGGTCCGAACTGGGCATGGTGCAGGTGCTGGGCCGCCTTGCGCTGTCGGCTGGCATCGTTGCGGTCGCCGGTCTGTCCGGCGTTCTCGCCGGCGTGTTCGACCGAGAAACCGTGTTCCTGATGGGTCTCGCGATCCCGGCAATCTCCGTCACCGGTACGCTGCTGGTCCGGAAGGAGCCGACCGAAATCCGGCCGCTCGACTGGCGCATTCTTGGCGGCGGCTTGATCTTCGGGGCGATGGTGCTGGCGATCGCGCTGGGCGGCGTTCCCTTTGGCCAGGAGGCCATCTTCGTTCTGTCGATGGTCGTCATCTGCGGCATGCTGGTGTTCGTCACCCGCGAGCTCGATCACAAGTCGCGGATGGCGATCCTTTATACCAGCATCATCATTTTTGCGTTCCGCGCGACGCCGGGCGTCGGCGACGGCTATTTCTGGTGGACGCTGGATATCCTGAAATTCGACGAGAATTTCTACGGTGCCTTGCGTCAGACCGGCGCCGTGCTGGCGATCCTCGGCATGTGGCTGTTCTCCCGCCAGCTTACCGAATATTCAGTGACCAAGACGCTGTTCTGGCTGGCGATCATAGGCACCTTGCTGGCGACGCCGAGCCTTGCGCTTTACTACGGCGTGCAAGAATGGACCGAGCGCACCTTCGGTTTCGGCGCCCGCACCATCGCGCTGGTCGACACGGTCGCCTCGTCGCCGTTCGCGCAGCTGTCGATGATTCCGCTTTTGACGCTGATCGCGTTCTATGCGCCGCCCGGACACCGCGCGACCTGGTTCGCGCTGATGGCGTCGCTGATGAATCTGGCGCTGGCGGCCGGCCAGTTGCAGACCAAATATCTCAACCAGATCTTTGCGGTTCAGCGCGGCGAGTATACGGAACTCGGCGGCCTGCTGATCGCGGCATTGGCGATCGGATTCATCCTGCCCATCGGGACGATCCTGCTCTTCGGGCGGCGGGTCTGAGGCCGATGCCGCTTGAAATCCGAGGCATAATCGACACATCCTACGCAATCAAAGGAGATTGCCTGTCTTGGCGTCACACGACATCCCGATCGGCGCGACCCATGTTTCGCTCGCCGATCTGAGCGAGCGGTCGCGCGACATATTCCGTCAGATCGTCGAGAGCTACCTGGCCACCGGCGAACCGGTTGGCTCGCGCAATGTGTCACGTCTGCTTCAGGTTTCGCTGTCGCCGGCCTCTGTGCGCAACGTGATGAGCGACCTCGAGCAGCTCGGGCTCATCTACGCTCCGCACACCTCGGCCGGCCGGCTGCCCACGGAAATCGGGCTGCGCTTCTTCGTCGATGCCCTGATGGAGATCGGTGACCTCAACGACAGCGACCGGCGTGCGATCGAGGCGCAGGTCGCCGGACGCGGCCAGTCCTACGAAAATGTCCTGATGCAGGCATCCGGCCTCCTGTCCGGTCTGACGCGGGCCGCTGGTGTTGTGCTGACCGCCAAGCTCAACAGCAACCTCAAGCACATCGAATTCGTGCGGCTCGAGCCCGAGCGGGCGCTCGTCGTGCTGGTTTCGGAAGACGGGCAGATCGAAAACCGCATCCTCAACATCCCTGCCGGCTTGCCGACATCCTCGCTGACCGAGGCCTCCAACTTCCTGAATGCGCGGATTCGCGGCAAGACGATCGCCGAATTGCGGATCGAGCTCGAAGAGGCCCTGGAGGCCGGACGCGCCGAACTCGACCAGCTCACGCAAAAGATCGTCGCGGCGGGCTTCGCAAGCTGGTCCGGCGGGGAGACCGAGGACCGCAAGCTGATCGTGCGCGGACAGTCGCATCTGCTCGATGATCTCCGCGCGCTCGACGATCTGGAGCGTGTCCGGCTGCTCTTCGACGACCTCGAAACGCGCCGCGGGGTGATCGATCTCCTCGGCCGCGCCGAGCGTGCCGACGGTGTGCGGATCTTCATCGGGTCGGAGAACAAGCTGTTCTCCCTGTCCGGCTCATCCACAATCGTCGCCCCCTACCGGGATTCCACGGGACGGATCCTCGGGGTGCTGGGCGTGATCGGCCCGACCCGGCTGAATTATGCGCGCGTTATCCCCATGGTGGATTATACCGCCAAGTTGGTGTCCCGAATCCTCTCGGGAACTTGATTTTTACTCCTCGAATTCTGATATGGCGGGACGATAAGCCATCACCGTCACCGGACGCACCGCGATGAACGATACGCCACGGCCTGACGCGCCAGCACCTGAAGCCGACGCCAAGTCCAGCCCCGAGCCCAAGGTCTCGAAGCCCTACGTCGATCCATCGCTCCTGGTCGATGAAGCGGCGGAGATGAAGGACCGCCTGCTGCGGACGCTGGCCGAGATGGAAAATCTCCGCAAGCGCACCGAGCGTGAGGTTGCTGACGCGCGCCAATACGGCATCGCCTCGTTTGCGCGCGACATCCTCGGCGTCTCGGACAATCTGCGCCGTGCGCTCGACACGATCACGCCGGAAGTCCGGGCTGGTGCGGACGCGGCCTTTACCGCCTTCATCGAAGGCGTCGAGCTGACCGAACGCGAGTTGATGAAGGCGCTCGAGAAGCACGGCATCCGCAGGATCGATCCGCTCAACGAGAAGTTCGACCCCAACCTGCATGACGCGATGTTCGAAGTGCCCGACCCTTCGGTCGCCGCCGGCACCGTGGTCCAGGTGATGCAGCCGGGCTATGTCATCGCTGATCGCATCCTGCGGCCGGCTATGGTCGCGGTGTCGAAGGGCGGACCAAAGGCTTCGCCCGCGCCGGTCGCGAACGACAATGCCGGCGGGAAATAGCCCGACCTCGTTTGTTGATTGACCGCTCGCTGCGTCCACAGCAAGGTCGCGTGGTCAGGTAAAAGCCACGCTCCAAGCGTCGCGCGTGACCGCCAGATCCGTATGCCGTCTATCCGGAACGACGGCAAAAGCGACGCAAAAAGCGCGACATCACTCCCGCGCGTTGATGCCGTCGCGAATCTGACGGAAGCGTGTGAAATTCTCCGACCATTGCGCCTTCGGCGAAACGCCGACAATGCGGATGAAGCCGCCGACGCCGAAGCGTATCCACTGAACGATCACCACATCGGTGTCGTCGGCAGCGGCCTGGCCCTCCAGCCTGATTTCGTCGGTCGGCTGACCGCCGACCCTGATCTGATCCTGCGAGGCCAGCTTCAGATTGTTGAAGCCCTGGATGCTGCGCAGCACATTCTGGGCAAAGCTCGCCCGCTCGCTGGGCTGCGTCGGTGCGCCGACGCCGACCGAAACCATCACCAGCGGCTCGACCTTATGGATTTCGGTTGGTCCTGCGCGCTCGGTCAGCATGACCGCCTGGCCTGGCGCCATTAGCCGGACGCCTTCGAAATTCGCCCGTTCGGTGACGCGAAATGGCATGGTGTCGAGGATTTCCTCCGGCGGGATCGCTGCGCGCAAGGTCGCGCTCGCCAGCGCCTTGCGGATCGCGTCTTCCGGATAGACGTCGCTTGCCTCGGCCGGCACCTGAGCGGTGACGATGAACGAAAAATTCGCGTCTGAGCCCTGTCCGGTAATGCTGCGCCGCGTAATCATCAGCCATTTGCGGAACTTGGTGCCCTCCGCTTCCTGGTCGCCGACAACGAGATGCGCCGCGCCGCTTTCGGTCAAAAGCACTTCGCGCTTGGCATTGCTGACGCCGGGCAGATTGATCGCTCCCGAATTCATCGCCTTGAGAAATTGATCATAGGCCTGACCGGGCACCTGGCTCACCACGATCGCGGCCTTGTGTTCGCGATCCTCGAAGCCGGGGAACGTCTTGGCTGCGGTCATCCCCGCCGGCGGTACGAGCCCGATATGCGACCCGGTCGGAAACACCGCGTCCGCAGCCAGAACAGGCCCCGAAACGAGCAGAGCAAATAGCAGCACGGCTGTTCGCAGCATCATCAGGGCCATCGCGATCTGTGGGTACGGTTTTGCGTTTCACCGCAGGGCCGGGCATAGCCGTCGGTCGATGCGGCCGGGCGGGGCAGTCGCAATGTACCACCGAATCGGGTCATTGAAAGGCAGGTGCCGCGCGCAAAGCCGGGTGCGACCATGCTCGAGACCCTGATCACCATCCTCGACGTCCTGGGCGTCGCGGTGTTTGCCGTTACCGGTGCGCTGGTCGCCTCGCGCAAGCAGATGGACGTCGTCGGATTCGCACTGCTCGCCACCGTCACCGGGATCGGCGGTGGAACCCTGCGCGACGTGGTGCTGGGGCTGACGCCGGTCTTCTGGGTGCAGAAGCCGATCTATGTCGCGGTATGCCTCGTGGTCGCGGTGATCGTCTTTTTCGCCGCCCATATCCCGGAATCCCGCTTTCGGCTGCTGCTCTGGCTCGATGCGATCGGATTGTCGATGTTCTGCGTGGTCGGCGCCGATCGGGCGCTCGACGCCGGCACCACCCCGTTCATTGCCATCGTCATGGGGGTCATCACGGCCACCATGGGGGGCGTCATCCGCGATGTGCTGGGCGGTGAAATCCCGATCATCCTGCGCAGGGAGGTCTATGTCACCGCCGCGCTCGCCGGGGCCGCCGTCTTCGTCCTCCGCGGGGTGGCCGGGATGCCGTCCACCATTGCCGCGATTTCGGGGTTTGCGGTCTGTCTTGCGATCCGGGGACTGGCGCTGCATCGCGGCTGGTCGTTGCCGGTCTACCGGCCGCGTCCGGGACGCCCCCCTGCGGAAATCGATCGCCGTTAGGGAAACCGAAACGAAACCGGCGCAGCTTCCCTGCGCGGACGCCGGCCGCAAACGCCTGCGGATCAGGCGTTTTCACTGCATCTCCCGCTCCCTAAGTCCTTGCGGCCCAAAGGGCCCCTCCTATATGACCCGTGACGCCGCAGGGCTGCGGCGCGATCATTTTAGAGGGGGTCGGATTACGGACGCGCGACGGGGGCACCCGTCGAATTCAACGCTCTATCCGGGTGCCGGTTCAGGGCCCGGCCGATCTGCCTGAAAGAGAGGAATAGAAAAATGTCAAAGGTCATCGGTATCGACCTCGGCACCACCAATTCGTGCGTCGCCGTGATGGAAGGAAAGACGCCGCGGGTCATCGAAAATGCCGAGGGCATGCGCACGACGCCTTCGATCGTCGCATTCACCGACGACGGCGAGCGGCTCGTCGGCCAGCCGGCCAAGCGCCAGGCTGTCACCAATCCCGAACGGACCATCTTTGCGGTCAAGCGCCTGATCGGTCGGCGCTACGACGACCCGACGGTGGAAAAGGACAAGAAGCTTGTCCCCTACAAGATCACCAAGGCTTCGAACGGCGACGCCTGGGTTGAGGTCGACGGCAAGACCTATTCGCCGTCGCAGATCTCGGCCTTCATCCTGCAGAAAATGAAAGAGACCGCCGAGGCCCATCTGGGTCAGAAGGTCGAGCAGGCCGTCATCACCGTCCCGGCCTATTTCAACGATGCCCAGCGCCAGGCGACCAAGGACGCCGGCAAGATCGCGGGCCTCGAAGTTCTCCGCATCATCAACGAGCCGACCGCGGCCGCGCTGGCCTATGGCCTCGACAAGCAGAAGTCCGGCACCATCGCAGTCTACGACCTTGGCGGCGGCACCTTCGACGTCTCGGTGCTCGAAATCGGCGATGGCGTGTTCGAGGTGAAGTCGACCAACGGCGACACCTTCCTCGGCGGCGAAGACTTCGACATGCGGCTGGTCGGCTATCTCGCCGATGAATTCCAGAAGGAGCAGGGCATCGACCTGCGCAAGGACAAGCTGGCCCTGCAGCGGCTGAAGGAAGCCGCCGAAAAGGCCAAGATCGAGCTGTCTTCGACGACGCAGACCGAAATCAATCTGCCCTTCATCACCGCGGACCAGACCGGTCCGAAGCATCTGACCATGAAGCTGACGCGCGCCAAGTTCGAGGCGCTGGTCGACGACCTGATCCAGCGGACGGTCGAGCCGTGCCGCAAGGCGCTGAAGGATGCCGGGCTGAGTGCGTCGGAAGTCAATGAAGTGATCCTGGTCGGCGGCATGACCCGCATGCCGAAGGTCCAGGAAGTCGTGAAGCAATTGTTCGGCAAGGAGCCGCACAAGGGTGTCAATCCGGACGAAGTCGTGGCGATCGGCGCGGCGATCCAGGCCGGCGTTTTGCAGGGCGACGTCAAGGACGTGCTCCTGCTCGACGTCACGCCGTTGTCGCTCGGCATCGAAACCGAGGGCGGCATCTTCACCCGTCTGATCGATCGCAACACCACGATCCCGACCAAGAAGAGCCAGGTGTTCTCGACCGCGGCCGACAACCAGAATGCGGTCACCATCCGGGTCTTCCAGGGCGAGCGCGAAATGGCGGCCGACAACAAGCTGCTCGGCCAGTTCGACCTGATGGGTATCCCGCCGGCGCCGCGTGGCGTGCCGCAGATCGAGGTCACGTTCGACATCGACGCCAACGGCATCGTCAACGTCCAGGCCAAGGACAAGGGGACCGGCAAGGAGCAGCAGATCCGCATCCAGGCCTCGGGTGGTTTGTCCGAAGCCGACATCGAGAAGATGGTCAAGGATGCCGAGGCGCATGCCGAAGAGGACAAGAAGCGCAAGGCAGCGGTTGAAGCCAAGAACCACGCCGAAGCTCTGGTCCATTCGACCGAGAAGGCGTTGTCGGAGCACGGTTCGAAGGTCGGCGAGGACGATCGCCGGGCCATCGAGAATGCGCTTGCCGATCTGAAGGAAGCGCTGAAGGGCACCGACGGCGACGCGATCGCTGCCAAGACCAACACGCTGGCTCAGGCTTCGATGAAGCTTGGCGAAGCGATGTACAAGTCGCAGCAGGACGCTGCGTCGGGCGGTTCGGACTCGTCCGGCGGCGCGGCCGGCGGCAAGGACGACGTGGTCGACGCCGAGTTCACCGAAGTCGACGACGACAAGAAGAAGTCGGCTTAAGCTTCGGACAGTTCGATGTCCGTCGAACACGACGTACACGACCGACATCATCGCACCCGCGGGCTTGACCCGCGGGTCGCTTCTGTAGAAATCGTTGGATGGCCTGGGCGTGGGCAGATAAATCGTAGCCGTTCTTTGAACGGTCACGCCCGGCGATGACCGATTGGGTGGCGGATCGCTCTACGATGGCCAAGGCTTGTTACTACGAAACGCTCAGTGTCTCGCGAACCGCGAGCGACAATGAGATCAAGAGCGCGTATCGCAAGCTTGCGATGAAGTGGCACCCGGATCGCAATCCGGGAGACAAGTCCGCTGAGGCTAAATTCAAGGAAATCAACGAGGCCTATGACGTTCTGAAGGACGGCGACAAACGCGCCGCCTATGACCGTTTCGGCCATGCCGCCTTCGAGCACGGCAATGGCGCGAGTGCGCACGGCTTCGGGTCGGATTTCGGCTCGGCTTTTTCCGACATCTTCGAAGGCATTTTCGGGATGGCCGGCGGCCGCAGCCGTTCTTCAGGCGGCCGCGAGCGCGGCGCGGATTTGCGCTACAATATGGAGATCACGCTGGAGGAGGCCTATTTCGGCAAGACCGCCGAAGTGCGGATTCCGACATCGGTGACCTGCGAAGCGTGTTCGGGCTCCGGCGCCAAGGCCGGGACGCGTCCCAAGACCTGCGGCATGTGCGGCGGCGCTGGCCGCGTGCGGCATGCGCAAGGCTTCTTCACCCTGGAGCGCACCTGTCCGTCCTGCCAGGGACGCGGTCAGGTCATCGACGATCCGTGTCCCTCGTGCGCGGGATCTGGCCGGGTGACGCGCGAACGCATGCTGTCGGTCAACATTCCTGCCGGCGTCGAGGACGGTACCCGTATCCGGCTGGCTGGCGAAGGCGAGGCCGGGCTGCGGGGCGGCGCCTCCGGCGACCTGTACATTTTCCTGTCGCTCGCATCCCACCCGATTTTCCAGCGCGATGGCGCCGACCTGCATTGCCGGGTCCCGGTCTCCATGGTGACGGCCGCGCTCGGCGGCGAGTTCGAGGTGCCGTCGATCGACGGGTCGCGCAGCAAGGTGAAGGTGCCGTCCGGCACCCAATCCGGGCGGCGGTTCCGATTGCAGGGCAAAGGCATGCCTGTCCTGCGCTCGAAGCAGATGGGCGACATGTATGTCCAGGTTGTAGTGGAGACCCCGCAAAACCTGACCAAGCGGCAACGCGAGTTGCTGATGGAATTTCAAAAGCTTTCATCCACCGAAACGCAGCCGGAATCGACCGGCTTCTTCGCCCGGATGAAGGAATTGTTCGATATTGGGTCACGTGCCCAGTGACAGACCTCAAGCCTGGCGTCCCGATTTGCGCCGGTACTCTTGGCGGGACCGCCCAAAACGGTTATGCCTTGGGTGGGTCACAATAGTTTCATAAACACAGCGGCAATGCGTCCCCAGTCCTCCCTCGCCGAGAAGAAGGGCCTTCGTCTTGATGACGAGGTGCGGTTCATCCGTTCTTGGCTGGAGAAGCCGCTGGCGATCGGCGCGGTGACGCCGTCGGGCCGCGTTCTGGCGCGCACCATGGCGCGGTATGTCGATGTATCGATCCCGGGTCCCGTCGTCGAACTGGGTCCCGGCACCGGTCCGGTCACCGAGGCGCTGCTGGCGCGCGGCGTCGAGCAAAAGCGGCTGGTGCTGGTCGAGTTCAATCACGGCTTCTGCCGGATCCTGCGCCAGCGCTTCCCGGAAGCGACGGTGGTGCAGGGAGACGCTTACAGCCTTCGGCGCACGCTCGGCGAGGTGCTCGACGCACCGGCTGCCGCGATGGTGTCCGGCCTGCCGCTCCTGAACAAGCCGATGCGCACGCGCATTCGCCTGCTCAACGAGGCCTTCGGCCTGTTGCACGAGAACGCGCCCTTTGTGCAGTTCACTTATTCGATGGCGGCGCCGCCGATCCCCAAGGGCCTGTCGCGCATTGCGGCCGAGGCTTCCGAGCGCATCTGGATGAATCTCCCGCCTGCACGGGTGTGGTGCTATCGCCGCGAGCTGGTGTCCTGAGTTATCGTCGTCCCTCGCGGAAGCAGGGACACATAACCGCTGCTCTGGAATAGA
>Ga0182748_1001110_pt1 | contig 26964 bp, 23 predicted proteins | sample eDN3rd37CKraftOP_FD_128877 | JGI IMG/M metagenome (GOLD analysis project Ga0182748, IMG submission 128877) | Enriched Organic Plus compost microbial communities from Emeryville, California, USA - eDNA 3rd pass 37_C Kraft OP (version 2) (version 2) ...
AATGACGAAAAAATCCGAAACCAAAGCGCCCGCACTGATTGCGTGGCACGTCAGAGAAGCCAAGGGCGGCAAAGCCTACTGGACGCGCATCGGGGCCGCATGGCCGCACCAGAATGGCGACGGCCATACCCTGCAACTCGACCTCTATCCGCTGGACGGCCGCATCGTTCTGCTCCCTCCGAAGGCCGATGACACGGCGGAAGGCGGTGCAGCATGACCCGCCAGTTCACCCGCCACTACGAGCATCACGAAATCGTCTGGGACGGCATCACCATCTCTATCAGCTACGAACCGCGCTGGCTCAGTCTCGCCGATGACTACGGCCTCGATACAGCCCACCTCGAAATCGAGGCCATCGCACCTGAGCGCGCGCCGCTTCCGATCACGGAAACAGGCTACCGCTCGCACTTCACGACGGCTCACGCCGTCGCCGCCATGGGCGGGCCAGTGGCCCTTGTGCGGACATGGCTGGACGAAGAAGCCGCCACACCGGCTTGGCGACAGCAGGCCGCCACCGCCCGCCAGCTCACCCTCTTTTGAGGGTGAGCTGATAGCTAATAAAGAAGTCTGCGCTATTTTGCTTCAACTTGTGCCCAGTTGATGCACAAGCGATTGCCCCGCATTTTTCCTGCGGGAAGCGCCTTGCGGTCAATCAATTTACCCCAGACCTCAAAATCCGCATTAATCTTCACGATCAACACCTTGCTAAAATTTCGATCCATATTGATCTCAACCATATCGCAGCTTTTGAAAGGCGTGATTGTTTTCACCTCCACAAAATCGTTGCCGAGTCGACCGTCAGACCCCTGAGCATAATTCCGATGAAGCTTTATGCCGTGAGTGATAGCTCCATAAAGTTCGCCTATATCGCCATACACTTGGAGGTGCCTGCCCGTGAGCTGATAATACTCCTCGGCAGTACCGATCAGAGATTCAAAGATCGGGACCAGTGACAGATCGGCATTTGGATAGCGGGCGCGCCACTCCTTATATTGAATTTGCTGGTTAATCTCGTCCCAGCTTATCCATTCACCATCATCCCAAATACCTTCGCAAATATCGCCCATGTCAGCAATGGTCCATCAGGTCGTCGATCTTCGTGGCCCTGAGGTAGCTGGCAGGATTTTCGTCAACGGCGAGCGCCTTGAAGTGCGCCTCGCCACAGGCGATCTTTGCCGCTTCATTACCGCGCAAGGCGTCGTCAAATAGATCACCCTTCGTCTCGACAACGAAATACAGGCGCTCCGCGCCGTCCACCTGCACCAGAACCGCCCAATCAGGATTGTAGGTGCCGAGCGGCGTAGGGACTTTGAACCAGCCCGGCAGCTTGGCGTAAACCTTCACCGCCTCGTTCTTTTCGAGCTGTTCGGCGAATGTCCGCTCGACGCCGCCAGAGTCGTAGATGACATGCTCGAACACGGATTTCTGCGTGTCCTGAAGCATATTCTTCAGGTATCCGGTCAGTTCCTCCTGCTCGAACAGCTCCTGCGCGTAAAAGTGATCGTCGCCGACTCGCTGATATTTGATGCCGTCCACGAGCGCGAGGCGCTTGGTACGGTTGATAGTTTCGGCCGCCAGCTCGATGAAGGCTTGGGGATTGCGCTTGAAATCGCCAAGCCTTCCGCTCTCTGTCAGGATGGTGACAAGGCTGCGGCGCGTAAGCTGGGTTCGGTCCTGTAAATCAGTCAACACGTCGGGAAGGGCAATATCCCCTTCCTCGATGGTGACGGGGCCGGACGTCGCAGTTTCGGTAGCGATCACACCACCCTGACCGATGGCGAGGTCAGCCTTGCGGATGACGGCTTTCGCCTTGGTGATCGGCGGGGCATTGGAAATTGCCTTGGTGCAATCCTCGATCAGCTTGGCGTTGTCGAAATGAACGCGATAGGTCGTCCGGTGCTTGATGCGGTCCCAGAGCGCCTGAAACTCTGGGCTATGCAACACTTCCTTGCGCACCCGCACGGTCTTGCGGTCATCGGCGTTCTTAATGTCGAGTTTTCCTGCGATCTTGCGCAGGACTTCCCTGATCTGCGGCAAGTGCGCAGAATGCGCGTCAGGAACTGTCAGCGTCCCTTCTTTCAGCGCCGTGCGCAGCTTGTCCTGCACCTTGCCCTTCGCGTCGATGAAGTCAGCCCCTTTGAGATATTCGTAAATCGCGGCAGATTGCTCGAACCCCAGCATGGCTAGGGTGCCATCCTCTTGCTGGACAGAGATAGCCGCAAACTGGTGCTTCTCGACGATACCGAAACGGATGCCGGTATCCGCCTCGATCTCTTTTTGTAGGTTTTCGGCAAAGGCTTCGTAGCTCTCGGTGGCGATTACCGTCAGTGTGTTGATCTCGAAACCGCGCACCCGATGGCCTTTTTCGTGGCCGACAGATTTGACACAGAGGCGCAGGCCGCGTCCGATAGTCTGGCGGCGTTCACGCTCGGTGCCGATTTCGCGCAATGCGCAAATCTGAAACACGTTGGGATTGTCCCAGCCCTCTTTCAATGCCGAGTGAGAGAAGATGAACTTCAGCTTCGTGTCGAAGCTCAGCAGCTTCTCTTTGTCCTTCATGATGAGGTTATAGGCGCGCTCAGCGCTGTCGCGATTGGCCTGATTGTTCTCGGCGGTGTCGGTCCAACGCTTGGCCTTGTCGATAGAGAAATAGCCGTCGTGAACTTCTTCCGCGTCGGTGGTGAGGTCCACTTCTTTGAACAGACTGGCAAATTCTGGGAGCTTAGCGGCGCGGCGATATTCTTCCTCGAAGATCGTCGCGTATTTGCCTTTCACCGCGTTCCCATCCTCATCGTAGGAACGGTAATGCTCGACTGCGTCGATGAAAAACAGGCTGAGCACCTTAATTCCGAGCGGCGCTAGGCGACGTTCTTTCTCAAGGTGCTCGGTGATGGTGCGACGGATCATCAGTCGCTTGATGGCATCGGGGTCAACGTCGCCGATGGCTTGCCCTACGGAGAGGAAGGATTCCGATCCGGCTGTTTTCACTTCCAGCAGTGAATCTTTACCAGCCACACGGATTTCGCCGATGCGACAATCCTTGTAGATGGCCCGACCCGTCGTATCCTCCAAGTCCTCACCGTCTTGCACGGTGACTTCCTTGCGGCGAACCTGCCCGCCCTGTTGCACGTCGATTTCGACTTTGGCGGTAATCGTACCGCGCTTGTTGCTGGCGGAGAGGAAGCGCAGATAGGCTTTGTTATGCCCGCCCTGGACTTCGAGCGAGGCAACTTCGATTTGCTTGACCAGCTTACGCTCATAGGCGTCCACGGCGTCCAGCCGGTAAACCATGTGATGCTTGTCTACATGAGTTGCCGAATAGCGCAATGTACAGAGCGGGTTCATGGCGCTGAGGGCTTCTTTGCCGCGTCCCTCAAGGCCGCCGTCCACAGTCTGCGGCTCGTCGACGATAATGATGGGGCGCGTGGCGCGGATCAGGTCGATGGGCGCTTCGCCGCCAGTTTTCTCGCTGTCCTTGTAGAGGTTGTTTACGTCCTTTTTGTTGATCGCGCCCACGGTCACGACCATGATCTGAATGGTCGGGCTGGTGGCGAAGTTGCGCACTTGCCCAAGCTTCGACGAATCGTAGAGGAAATAGTCGAAGGGCTGACCGGAATAGAGCCCCTTGAAGTGATCCTCGGTGATCTGAAGCGTTTTATAGACGCCTTCCTTGATGGCGACGGACGGCACAACGATCACGAATTTGGTAAACCCGAACCGTTTATTCAGCTCGAAAATAGTGCGGAGATAGACATAGGTCTTGCCGGTGCCAGTCTCCATTTCAACGGTAAAGTCGCCGGATGAAAGGCTCGCTGACGGCGGCAGACCGTTACGAAGCTGTATCTCGTTCAGATTGGAAACGATCTCGTCGTCGAGCAGCGTCAGGCGGTTGCCGATGCCGAGGGCGTTTTCGACAAGCCCAAGCTCCTGCTGTGCGCCACCGCCAGCTTGGCGGGTGACGGTAAATTCGGTGCGGTTGATTTCCTGCCCGCGAAAGAGGTCGCAGACGGCTTCAATGGCGGTGTGCTGGTAATCAAGGTTCGGCTCGAAATGGAGTTTCATGCCTGCACCTCCGCGATCAAGGCCATGCTCTTGTCGTGCCGTGTGCGGTTTGTATCATTGTCGGCGAGCACGGATTCCAGTCCAGCAATATAGGACGCGGGAAGCCCGTGTTCCTTTGCGCCTGAGATCACCAAGGCGCGATACCATGAATATGGTCGAAGCGCGGGATCGGTGTCGGTCGCGCGATAAGCCTTGGCCGTCACCCGCTCGCCGCCGCAATTAACATCGATGTCAATTTCCTCGTAACCGGCACCCAAGCCTTCGGCGCTGTTAAGCGCGGGTTTCTCATGCGCTGCGATCTCATAGAGCACGCCAAACACGGAGATGGCGTCGCTCGCGACAATATCGCACTTGCCAGACCCGTCCCGACTACGCTTGTGCCAGCGCAGCTCATGGCCGGGTAATTCGGCAATGCCGATTGCGCGCGCGGAAGGGCACCGCTCCCGCAGGCGTGCGGCGGACATATTGGAGCCGTAGGCGAAGGTGACGAAACTTTCTGTGCTCATTACAGGCTCCTCACATCGAGGATGCCGCTTTGGTTCAGGATCGCCGCCATATTGGCCTTGGCTACATCGTCCGCAAAGCCGGAATCCTTGAACACGACGCGGGTGTCGACGGCAGGCGCAAGCTCATTCCACCATGCAACGATGCCGTTGGCGACGGTTTCGACACTGTCCTTCGTAAGGCCATCGGCAAGGCAAACGATCAGCGCGCCGCCACCGATGGAATGGACGGTCTTCCCGCCAATGTCCCTCTTCTCGATGGGAACGCAGAGGTCGAGGCCAAGTTTGAGCAACAGCTCATAAAGCACGTCCTGTTCGGTGCGGCCCGGCACAAGGTGCTCGGTATTGGCGAGCAAGGTGTCTTCAAGGTCGTTCGGATTAGGAGACCATGCTAATATATTAGACGATGCCATCCTGAACGAACGGAACCCACAATCTGCGGTCGTCATAGGGAATTTCGTTCTCAATTGATCGCCGACTCGCCGTAGCCGCTCTTTCGTTAGCTCGGAAATAAGATTGGGTTTTTCTATATTTTTTAGAAACTCTATTGCCGCACCGTTCTTGGTGTCAGTTTCATCTATAAGATGCGGCAACTGTACGCCGATAAATCGACGTTTCTTTCCATCAAGAACGTTAAGCTCCATGACGGCGTGAGCCGTGGTTCCGGAACCCATAAAAAAGTCCAAAACGAGCCCCCCATCTCCAGCACCAATAAGGATGATATCCTTCATAAATTGAAGAGGCTTCGGCGGAGGATTAAAAACCCTTGCACCGAATATACTCTCCATTTCTGAAGTTCCATTTCCACTACTATATTGAGGCTTGTAGAATATGCTCTTCGGCTTCTTCGAAGGAAGATCAGATATTGAAGGACGCTGCTTTTTGTAAAGAGATGGGCCATCCTCATCTCCTAAAACAATGATATCATGGGCTTCCAATTTAACCTTAGTTTTGCTCCACCGCCATGACATTTCATTGCCCTTTGAAATCGGCCAAAGAGCTGTGTCAGATTCGTTTAGGGGCTTATCGTCATCAGTGACATAAACCGTTCGATCAGGTCGGATAAAAATAGGAAACCAACCATTCGGCCTCTCCGATCGGGGAGCATCGGCGCCCGTTCGTTTTAGCGTGGCTCCTTTCTTGTAAGGGCCGCGTTCATCCTCAAGCCATTCATCGGCCTCCTCCTCATCTAAGGGCCAATCAAATACCCGGGAATCGGCCTTAGACTTTGCGTAGACCAGAAGATATTCATGAGTTCCGGCAAACGCATATTCATCTTGGTTACCTTTTAGGTTCATAATTGCTGGAATTGTTCCGAGCCAATTTTCTTCGCCAAAGATCTCATCGCAGATTTTTAGCGCGTTGTCGGCTTCGTAGTCGTCAAGCGAAATAAAAATAATTCCGTCATCAGATAGCAGAGATCTCGCCACCTTGAGCCGCGAGTACATCATGCTAAGCCAGGAGCTATGAAATCTTCCTGATGCCTCAGGATTGGAAACCAACTTTTCACCGTTCCCTGTTGCCTGCCCTGTTATCGATAGATAGGTGCTTAGTGGTTCGGTCATATTGTCGGGATAAATGAAATCTCCGCCCGTATTATACGGTGGGTCTATGTAGATAAGCTTGACCTTGCCCGCGTAGCTCTTCTGAAGGAGCTTGAGCACCTCAAGGTTATCGCCTTCGATCATGAGGTTTTGCGTCGTATCCCAGTCAACGCTTTCTTCAGGGCACGGCAACAGCGTGCCGGTGGAAGGCGTGAGCGCGATCTGCCGCGCCTTGCGCTTGCCGTGCCAGTTCAGCCCGTATTTTTCGTCCTTCTCGTCCACGGCTCCGCCTAGCAGTTGCCGGAGCACGTCGAAGTCAATGCCGCCTTCCTTAAACGCCTCGGGGAACAGGTCTTTTAAGGCATCGACGTTTCCGGCCACGATGTCGGCGCTCTTGGTGGCAGGGTCATCCAGAACGAGTTTTTTGATTTCAGACATGCGAGATGGTTTCCCCCCTTGGAGTCACAGTTGGTTTGCATAGGCAGCGAGGTCAGCCTCGCGCTGTTGGATTTCGAGGTTCAGGTCCACGCGGCGGCTGAGTTGCTTTTCGCGCTTGGCTTTGGAGCGCAGACCTTCGATTTCTTTGGTGAGCCGCAGATGTGCGTCGAGCGCGGCGCGGCGGCGATCAATCGCTTCCTGATCGTCGGTCACGGCGAAGGTGCCCGTCAGGCGGGCAGCGTTTACGGCCTCGATCCGGGCGATCCATCCCGCATAAAGGGCATACAGGTCGGTGCGTGGCTGCTGCGCCAGCGCAAGGCTTTTCAGAAACCCGACTTGCACGGTATCTACCGCGTCAGCGCGGAGGCCGCTGGCTACGATGACATTCTCGATCACCGTGCGGCGCGCTTCATTTTGCGCATGGCGCTTGTGCACCGCCGACACGGCAAGACCGTTCTCGTCGGTGGTGACAAGCAGCACCGGATAGGGAATGGCGCGGTGGATCAGCTCGACCAGTCGCGCAGCTTTGGCACCGGGACGGAAGGCGCAGCCAATAACAGCAATTTCAAGGTACTCGCGGATATCATCGGCGAATACCGGCACCCCGATGGTGGCGGGCTTGCATGCGGCAAACCATTGCAGTTCGTCGATGCCGTCCTGAATGGCGCGTTTGTCGGCGGCGGTCGGCGCACCTTGTTCGACCAGCAGCTTTTTTGGCACACGCGCATCGACGCGCGCGCCGGGCGGAAGCCCCAGCGCGTTGACGATGGTAAGAAAACCAACGCTCCCAGTCATGCGGCCCCACTTTCCGGCAGGATGACAAGGAAGGCGACAACTTCGAAATCGTTGATACCGGCGAACTCGCCTTTCAGGGCGTGGGTACCGCCGGGACTGAAGAGGCTGGCGACGGCGCGCTCCTCGCTCTTGCCAGCGATGGAGGCAACAGCGCGCGCCAGAAGCGCCTGATAATCCTCCATATCTCGCCCGTACTTGGTGGCTTTGTCGAAGCGCGCGCAGGCTTCAGCATCGGGTAGGTCGCGCCCGATGGCCGCCTTCTTGAGGCGGTCAAGCACTTGTTTGGCCTGAGTATAAGGCAACAGCACTTCGCCATCGTCGCTTACATGGACAACGAAGTTGGGGCTCAGGGGATAGCCGGGTTCGGCGGCGCTCTCTGCCGCCTCACCGACAGCCCGCAGGCAGAAAATGGCACCGGAAGGCAGATCGTTTTCGGGCGCGGATGCGTTGGGTGCAGGCACCACGGCATAGGTGCCGGGTGGCAGGCTTTCCAGCCGCTCCCGGTGCTCGCGCATATATCCGGCAAGGTCGATGCGGAAATCGTTGAGCGTGAGGTCGGCGATAGAGACGCCGCTCGACAAGTCTTCAAGGTCGATCACAGCATCCTGCAATTTTTGCAGTTGGGCGCGGCGATATTCGAGGTCGTTCATCTGGTTTCCGGCCTGAAACTCGATGACGTTTTCTTCGCCGGTCGCGGACACGTCGAGCAGCACCATGCGCCCGCTGACGCGGGATTCGAGGTCGAGATACTCGTCTAGCTCCATGTTGGGCCAGAAATTGACCAACTGGATGCGGGTATTGGTCGAGCCGATACGGTCAATACGACCGAACCGCTGGATGATCCGCACAGGATTCCAATGAATATCGTAATTGGTAAGGAAATCGCAGTCCTGAAGGTTCTGGCCTTCGGAAATGCAATCGGTGGCAATGAGCAGGTCGATCTGGCCTTCGGCGCTCATTTCCTCCGGTCGCTCTTTCGAGCGTGGAGAAAAGGCTGATAGGATCGAACTCATGTCGCCGCGCAGTCCGCGCAAGGTCGTCTTGTTCGCGCCCGTGCCGGAGACAACGGCGGTTTCGAGCCCAAGCTCGTTCTGTGCCCAAGTCGCAAGCTGCGCATAGAGATAATCCGCCGTATCGGCGAAGGCGGTAAACAACAGGATTTTGCGGTTCTCGCCGTTGATTGGGGCCGTGACCTTGCGCACGATCACGTCTCGGAGTGCGGCCAGCTTCGCGTCCCGCTCCGGTGTGACGGCCTGCGCGGCGGACAGCAACGTCGCAAGACGATTGCGGTCCTCAATTAAATCCTGCCGCCAGCGAACACGGTCAACATCGTGGAGCAAGACCTTGACCTTGCGTCCAATCAACAGAGCCTCGAAGGCGGGATCATCTATATCGACATCGTCGATGGACACTTCGTCCACGCTTTCATCGTGGGCGTCGATCTTTGCCAAAAGTGCGTTCACATCGGCAAGCTGGCGCTTGATAGTGAGCGCGAAGGACGCGACAGAGCTTTCCATGCGCTTGAGAATATTGACGCGCAGCAGGTGGATAAGACTTTCCTCGCGGTCCACCTGCCGGAAAAAACTCTCACCGCCCCTGATCTTGGTGCTATATTTCTCGTCATAGACGGCCTGCTTGTGGGGCAGGACGTAGCGCAGCGGCGCATAGGCGGCGAGCGTGAGCCGCCTAATTTCGTTGTTGATCTCGCGGATGGGGCGGAACTCTCCGGCAAGGTCCACGTCGGCCTTGATGTTGACAGGCCGCAGACGCTCCGGGAACTGGCCGGTTTCTTCGGTGCCGTAATAGCGTTGGACGTGTTTGCGGGAACGAGCGATGGTCAGCAGGTCGAGCAACTTGAAATAGTCGAAGCCGAGCATATCCATGAGCCGTGCCGGGCGACGGTCGGTTTCGGGCAAGTCCAGCCAACGGTTGAACTGGGTTTGCGCCTTGCGGATAGTGGCCTCGATGCTCTGGATGCCGTGCCCCATGAGCGCGATGTCGTTACCTTCGGTCATGAAGGCAATCTGGTTCTTGAGGTCGGCAAGGCGATTGTTGACCGGCGTGGCCGACAACATGAGCACCTTGGTTTTGACGCCCGCCTTGATGATGCGTTTCATCAAATGGTCGTAGCGAGTGTCACGGTCTTTATGTGTCGCCTTGTTGCGAAAGTTGTGGGATTCGTCGATCACGACAAGGTCGTAATTGCCCCAATTAACATGGCTAAGATCAATGTCGCCCGACATGCCGCCGTCGCGTGATAGGTCGGTGTGATTGAGAACGTCGTAGTTGAAGCGGTCTGACGCGAGGATATTGCGACGGTCGTTGGCCTTATAGAGCGTCCAGTTGTCACGTAGGCGCTTGGGGCAGAGGACAAGGACGCGGTCGTTGCGCAACTCGTAATATTTGATGACGGCAAGGGCCTCGAAGGTTTTGCCAAGACCGACACTATCGGCAATGATGCAACCGCCGATGCGTTCTAGCTTGTCGATAGCGCCGACAACGCCGTCACGCTGGAACTTGAAAAGTTTGTTCCAAACGGTCGTGTTCCGAATGCCGGTGGCGGATTTGATAATCCGCTCCTCGTCCAGCTCGTCGCCGATATCTCGGAACAGCTCGTAGAGTACCTTGAAATAAAGGAGCGACGGTGGACGGTGGTTCGCCGCATCGTCGAGGCGAGCGGCAAGCTCGCTGTGTGTCGGCTTTAGACTGGTCCAGTTCGCCTGAAACCAGTCGGCATAAGCCGCAGCTTCCGCGTCCGTATCGGAAAGCTGAACAAGGCCAAGGCGGTCCCCCGGCGTGATGCCCAGACCTTCGGTCGTGAACGGGCACGTGCCGGTCAGGACGTGGCGGTGGTCGTTGCCGGAAACGACGATCATGGATTGAGGGGGGGCTGTCGGAACGTGCCGAATTTCGGCATGTTTGTTCAGCCATTCACCGGCCACTTTGGCAAGCCAACGGCCTTGCAGTTTGCCGCGCGCGGCGATGTCACCTGATCCACCGTGGAGGGTTTCAGCAAGAACAGTGTCTGAACCGAGGAGAAGGCGGCAGCGCCCGGCCTTCTTCAGATTATCGTGCGCTTCGGCGAACGCGTAGAGCGAGAAGTCCGGGGACATAAGATCAAACGTCGAATCCGGCTGTAGCCAGTCTCGCAGCCGATCAATAACTCGCTCATTTCCGGTATTGCGCAGAAGTTTCATTAGTGACGTGCTCTAACAAGCTCTTCGCCCTGAAAACCAAGTTCCGTCATGCCCGCCCCTTCGCATTCATTCCCATGTACCGCCCGACCTTGATCTCGTCCGCCCGCGCACGGGCTTGGGCAATATCGTAGCTGTTCTGCATCCGCATCAGCGTCTCCATGGAGACGCCGAACGCCTTTTCAATCCGGACGGCCATGTCCGGCGACAAATGCGCCCGCTCGTTCAGTAGCGCCGAAAGCGCGGGTCGCGTCACCCCGAGGGCATTCGCGGCTTCCGTCACGGACAGACCAAGCGGTTGCAGTACTTCATGCTTCACGAAGCCGCCCGGATGGGTGGGCTTCCGCAACCGAAGCTCATCTTTGTCTGTCATTGTGGCTATCGCTTGAAACGCCCCCTTGAGTCGGTTCCCAGCCTACAAGGCAAGGCGTTTCCTGTAAAGCTACGCTTTACGTAATCTGGCAGACGCATTGCGGTTTATATGCTGGCAGGACTTCACACCTTGACGAAGCGCGAGCCGACGATTTCCGCACGGGCGGTTTCGTCGCTCCACGGCAGGCGATCTACTTTGCCTTGCCCGATCTTGCCGCGCTGGCGGCGAACGATTTCACCGGTTTTGAGCGGATAAAGCGGACGCAGCCAATTCGGTGCTGGCGCCACGGTGCATTCCGCAACTTCGATATGCACCCAGCCGCCACGGTCGATCTTGACGATCTGCCCGGCAATAATCCGGTGCCCCGTGATGACGGGCTTCTTTTTGGAGTTGCGCGGCTGCGGTTTCCAAACCGGCTCGCGCCAGCGGATCACGTCCGCCACGATAAAATCAGTGCCGCAGGTTAGCCATTTCACGTTTCCCCCAATCCGGGGCGCGGCCATGCCGAGGCATGGCAAGCTTGACGCGCCCCCTCTCTCTTTAGATTGTGACAGGCAAAGGCGTTTGTGCGCAAACATATGCAGTTCGCTTCCGCTCTTTGGCGCACCGCGCCCGGGCATGCCCAAGGTTTTCGAAGGCCGGATTGCAGTCACGCACAGGCATACGGGTGCATGACTTTTCGGCGGGGGCAGCATGGCGGAAGAAAAATACGGACCCACGAGCGACGACAGCGCGCTATCTTCTTGGGAACAAAAGAACGGCGACACGCCTGATATTCCGCTGCATCCCCGGCGCGCTCACCTGAGCGAGGCCTTCGCGGCGCATCCGGACGTATGCATGTTGCAGAGCGTTTTGGACGCCGCGATGCACGACGCGGCAAACCCCGTGCCAGTGATGATCGAGGTGCAGCCCGGATTGCTCGCGCTTCTCGCGCATGTCGGGCGACTCGACGCAGCCCGCGCGGGGCAACCGCCCGAGTCGCCGCCGCGCCTGCTGTCGCAGATGGTCGGCAACCACCTAGAACACCTGCTGCATACCCTTGTCACCGACCCGACCAGCCATCCGCATTTTGCGGAGGCATGGAACCGGCTGTGCGAAGTCGAGGGCGCGCCCGAACTGGCCGTACCGATCGGCGCGGCGGCGGATACGCCGTCCGGCGATCACGGGCCGTTCTGATGCTTGCGGCAGCGCGGCGGCGCGTTTCCGCACTCGCCGTGCTGCTGGCATTGCTCTGCGCTTTCGCCAGTCCCGTTGCCGCACAGGACGCCAACGCTTCCGCGCCGCATGCCGACTTCTCGGCGGACGCGCGCCAACTAGCCGACCTGATGGTCGAATCCCTCACCAACGAACGCCGGTTCAGTGCGCAGGAAATCAGCACAGAGGAATGGCGCGCAGGCTTGCAGCGCATCAATCCGCAGGTGGAAACCATCCGTTCGCGCTGGCGCGCCCGTGATCTTGAGAACGTCATACACAACGACGCCACCAACCTTGCCCGCGCGCGCATCGAGGCCATCAACGAACAATACGGCTACGGCCCGCAGAAGCCGACCCTCTGGGAAACGGCGCAATACCTGATCTTCCGGCAAGGGCCGGAAGTGGCGGGCATGCTCTGGCAGGGATTGCCGGTGCTGCTTCTGGCCGTACTGCTGGTTATTTTCCTGCTGGTGCAAGGCAAGGCGCTGTTCGGCTCACGGCGCAGACGCGGCGCCGAAGACGCGCCGCCGCTCAGCGATAACTACGGCAGCGCCCGCTACGCGGAGGTGCGCACGACCTTCGCCGATGACGGTTTGCAGGGCGTGTTTTTCGGGAAAAGCAGCGCGCCAGAGCGCTCTGGCACCCCTATCGATCAGCAAGACGGCGCGCCGATTGTCTCGACGCCCGAGCACCACACGCTGATCGTGGCGCGCACCCGCACCGGCAAAGGCACACGCGTCATCGTGCCGACGCTGCTGCGCTATAGCGGCTCCGCCATCGTCATCGACCCCAAGGGCGAGAATGCCGCCATCACCGCACGGGTGCGGCGGCAAACCCTCAACAGCGCCGTGCATGTTATTAACCCCTGGGGCGAATTGGCGGACACGTTCAAGGAGCGCGGCATTACGCCCGCGACATTCAATCCGCTGGACGTGCTGCTGCGCGACGACCCGAATGCCGTCGCCGTCGCGCAAGGGCTGGCCGGAGCGGTCTGTCCGTCGCCGCCGGGCGACAAGGACCGCTATTGGACGGGCAGCGCCGCGAACGTCTTGACCGCTGTGCTGCTTTGGATCACCGACCAGCCGGGCGAGCAAAAGACGCTTGCCCGCGCCCGCGAGATTGTGAGCCTCAGCCGAAAGGATTTCACCGACAGGTTTTTGGTGCCGATGGCCGCCAGCAGCGCCTTCGGCGGGGCGATACGGGAGATGGTCAGCCCGTATCTCGACCTCGCGCAGGAAACCTATTCCGGCATCATGTCAAACCTGTCGGAGGCCACGAAATTCCTGTCCGACCCGCAGGTGAAAGCCGCCACGGCGGTATCGTCATTCGATATGGCCGACCTCATCCGCGAGGCGGTGACGGTCTATCTGGTGATCCCGCCCGACCGCATCGACACGCAGCGCACATGGCTGCGGCTGATGACCACGGCGGCGATGCATACCTTCAAGCGCTATCCGCTCAAAGGCCGTCCTGCACACCGCTGTATGATCCTGATGGACGAGTTCCCAGCGCTCGGGCGCATCGAGGATTTGCCGCGCGATATCGCCACCATGTCCGGCTACGGCATCGACTTTACGCTGATCGTGCAGGGTCTTGACCAGCTCAAAGACCTCTACGGCGCGGCGGCGGGCACCATCCTGTCGAACTGCGCCTTCAAATGGTTCTGCAACGTCAACGACCTTGAGAGCGCCAACTACCTGTCCGAGACCTTGGGCAAAGTGACCGTGCAGACGGTCGGGCACGGCGAAGGGCAGAACTTTGGCCCCGGCGGTGGCGGCCACAGCGAGAACGTCAACTATGGCGAGACAGGCCGCCCGCTGCTCATGCCCGACGAGGTGCTGGCCTTGGGGCGCGACGTGGCGATTGTGCTCAACCCCGATGACCGCCCCCACTACGTCCGCCCCGTCGATTACTGGCGTATGCCGGACGCCTTCGCCTCGCTCGCCAGCGCCTATCCTCACCTCTATTGGAAGCCGCCGCTGACCTACGACGACAACCCGTATTTTATGCGCAGCGGAAAAACGGACGGCGACCCAAAAGGTCGCCAGTCCGGCGGCGAGCGCCAGCGAGCCGCATCTTCAAACGGACAAATGACTCGCGCGGACGCGCTCGATCTTCTCGGCCTGTCGGAAGGCGCGACCGCCGCCGAAGTCCGCGCCGCATGGAAGCGGCTCATGACGAAGGTGCATCCTGACACAGGCGGTTCGGCACGTTTCGCGCAGATGCTCAACGAAGCCCGCGACGTGCTCACAGGTACAGCGCCGTGAACCCCTCGCTGCATACATGCCCGCCGTGCTATCCTGCATCTGGCGCACCGACGCGAGTCGCATACGTTGCTATGCAGGCCGCAAAGTTTGTGGGTGCTGCATGCGATGCTACCCCACACCCGCGCACGTCCCGTGCTATCCTAAGTTGTAGCTTAGGAGAGTGTGCAAGCCATGTGCGGACTGACCGTCCGCACCCCGCGCCTAAAGGCGCTGGCTTGGCAAGGGTGGCGCTTCGCCCTCCCGTTGCATCCCTCCCGAGCAGGGGTTTCACACCCCATGCACCCGTGCGGGGAGCCTTCGTGCTCCCTGCGACCCATGACCAAGGCGCGTCGCCCTTGGAACCGGACAAGGGGTTATCGCACCCCTCGACCACTCGCCGGAGACTTCCGCGTCCCGGCACCCACGGCCAGAGCTTGCGCGCTCTGGACGACGCGCAGGTGGCCTTCATGCCCCTGCACCCTGACGGAGGGGGATGCCCTCTCGACCCCGCAGCCGGAACCATCCGGCTGAAAGCCCGCCGGAGCCGTCCGGCAGAAAGGAGGTGCGCTTGACCGATGATGATCCCCGCCGCCAGCCGGATACATCATCACGGCGCAAGTCCGAAAAGCGGCAGCGCACCGCCTCCATCTATGCCCGCGTCACGCCCGATGAAAAATCGGCGTTCCTCGCCCGCGCCGACAGGGCGGGCATGGCCGCCGCCGCTTTCGCACGCGCGGCGCTCATCGGCGAAGCAGGCCCTCGTGCACAGCGGCGTATGCCCGCCGACGCTGCTGCGCTGCGTCAAGTGCTCGGCCAGCTTGGCAAGACCGGCAGCAATCTGAACCAGATTGCCCGCTACCTGCATACCGGCGGCGAGACGCAAACCGTCCTGCCCGATATTCAGGAGGCGCTTGCTGACCTCGCGCACCTGCGCCGCCTTATCTACGGCGCGCTGGGCAAAGAGCCGGATGACGCGCCCGCCGCATCCCTCCCGCCCGCACCATCATCGCCGCCAGAGCCGCCCGCTACGCCAGCCAAGCCCTCGCCGTCGAAATTCATCCGTCCGCCACGGCCATAGGCGTGTCGCATGATTATCAAAGGGGGATCACGCGCCGGACCAAAACAACTCGCAACCCACCTTCTGCGGACGGATACGAATGAGCGTATGGAGGTGCTGGAATTGCACTCCGGCCTCGATGATCTGGCCGCGACGTTCCGTGATTGGCAAACGCTGTCCGAGGCCACGCGCGGCAGGAAGGGCCTCTACCACGTCAATATCGACCCTGACGCCCGCTACGACATGACGCCCGCCCAATGGGCGCGCGCCGTCGAAGTGCTGGAGCAGGAATTAGGGCTTGAAGGTCAACCCCGCGCCATCGTGCTGCACGAGAAAAAGGGCCGCCAGCACATCCATATCGTCTGGGCGCGCACTGACCTTGAAACCATGACGATGCGCTCCGACAGCAACAACTATCTCGCCCACGAACGCGCGAGCCTGAAACTCGAACGCGAGTTCGGCCATGAGCACATCCCCGGCAAACATGCCAAGCGCGACCGCACCAAACAGCCGGAGTTTCCCCGCGCAGGCGTAAATCACAAAGAGCACCAGCAGGCCGAACGCAGCGGCGTGTCGCTCGCAGAGCGACGTGCGCAAATCGCCGCTTTCAAGGAAGCCAGCGACAGCGGCGCGGCCTTCAAGGCCGCTGCGGAGGAAGCAGGCTTTCTACTGGCGCGCGGCGATAAACGCGACTTCGTGCTGATCGGCTCCGAGGGCAGCATCTACAGCCTGAGCCGCGTCCTCAAAATGAAGGCCGCCGAAACGCGCGCCTTCATGGCGGACGTGAATCGAGATGCGCTCCCGACCGCCAGCGATGCCAAGAAGCAGCAAGCCGCCCGCGCGGATGCGACAGCGCCGTCATCGGCCGAGATCAAGCAGCCGACCGCCGAGGATCTTGCGCCCACATCGCAGCCGCAAGATATACCGCCGGACGTGCAAGACGACGCGGCGGACACACCGGCGCTTATACCTGCCGTCGCAGCCGCTCTTGCCGAACGCGAACAGGCCGAGGCCGCGAAGCTGGCCGCATGGCATCATGCAGAATTAGGCCAGCTTGAACACGTCCTGTCCTCGGAGGCAGAAGAAAAGCTGGCGTGGCTGGAACGCCAGCATGGGGTCGAGCGCGATAACTTCCATCAGGAACGCAAGCGCACCGGCATCGACGGCTATATCAAGGCGCTGCAAAACCGCCTCAATCCGGGCCGGGGCGCACAGCAGCGTCAGGAGCGCGATAAGGCATTCAAGCAAATGTATGCGCGGCAGGCCCGCGAGCGCGCCGATCTCATGACCTTGCTTGAGCAAAACAAAGCCGAACAGATGGACGAAGTTAAAGAGCGTCACGCCCAGCAGCAGCGCGATCAGCAGGCATCGTTCGCGCGCGAGCGCATCCGCTACGCAGCGGACGCCGCCCGCGCCGCGCGTTTGCTGGTGCAGGTAGAAGAAGATCGCCGCGAGGCAGAGCGGCAGCGGCAGGAAGGACGCGCGGCAGACCCGCCGCCGAGACCAGCAAAGTAAGCGGCTCGCGTTTCCTGCAACCAGAACCGGGCCGCAAGAAGAAGATAAAGGTTGCCACAGATCAGCAAGGCAGCAGCGCCACCGCTGACGCGCAGACGCCGTATTCACGCTTCCTGTCGCTATCCCGCATCTTCCCCCTGTTTGCGCGCGCCATCGAAGCGGATGACGGAACCACCACTACCGACAAGGACGGCAGCGGATTGGACGAGCCGCCCGAACTTGTGCCGACATTCATGCCGACCGTGCGCCGTGTGCTCTCGCGCTTCATGAACCCCAATAGGAAACGACGCCCGAAAAATCGCCGCGCACGGGGATTGCGCGCGCTTCTGGCGCGTGTCGGCTTCCGCTCGAAATTCCTTGCGCAAGCCTCACTGCCACCCGCGCCGAAACCGGCTCCACCGCCGCCCAAGCCACCGCAGACAGGAACATCCCCGACTGGACCCAAGCCGCCTTCGCCGCGCACATTACGTGGGAGGTTCAACGGGCCGAGAGGGCCATAGCCCCCCACCGTGGACGACTCGTAGGATACGGGGACGAAGGCCCCTTCATCAATAACGCGCCCCGCAAGCGGGGCTTCAATCGTCATCTGGAAAACGCCCGCCCAAAAATCTTGCGGGCAGAAAAAGGCGGCGCGGTATTTTTAGAACGCTGATTTTCAATCGTTGATCTAAATAATATGGAACGTTGTCTGATGGATTATATGGAAATGACAACAAGAATCCGCCCACAAACTCAAAAATCTGTGGCCTGATTCATGCGCGCTCAAAGGAGGCGCTTCATGAACATGGTTCGTTATTTCTCTAGATCACTCTCACGAATCGTTCTCACATCCACAATTCTTGCTTTTGTGGTGCTGATATCTCTTTCCGGCTGTGACAGCGATGAAAACGTGGTTCCCGGAATACCGGTAGGTACGGAATTACCAAACGGTTTTGTCGTAAATGAGAGCGTTGGGTTCCCAGACATGGATACATGCGTGGATCATGCGATAAACGTAAGAGAAGAAATGTCTGCAACTACTATTGGCGAAACTAGAAACAATACATCATATACTTCTGCATCAAAATTTACTGACGGCACGGAAATGATTCAAATGTGCTCATACAAAACAAATACATTCACAAATTATGCCTCTGCGAGAAAACACAAATGACATTCGATTATAAATCATACATTTTAGACGCGGTTTTAGCATATGCATTTAATTCCGCTATGTACGTTTCCGATTTTGGCGGAACCGTTTGGCACGGAGCTATGTATCTCGAGGTTAGTAGAAAGGCTGTTAATGCTATTAATTCCGCCTCCGATATTTCAAATAACCCACATTATTCCGACTTGCAGAAAGAGGCGCTAATTGCAATGGGAGTAGTTGAGCAGTTCGGCATGCCTTTTTATGGCACAAGTGCTCAGGCAACGTTCGAAATGTATTGGAATGTTATATATAATGTCCCTCCCGTGTTTGGCGGCGGCACCAGAGAAGATTTCTTCGCAAAATTGGCGGAAGAACACCCCTTTATGTGGAAGCTTGCCGGAGATGGAACTCTACTGAAGCCAGAGTGGATTGACCATTTGGATACGACGCCCGTGCCGCCTCTAGCATGGGCAGAGAACTCCCTGCTCATTGATGACCGTGATGTAAGCGACCTCGCACAGCAGATCGCAGACGCAAAGGGCAATGCCGACAGTAAACAGTCGCCCCTTGCCCTTGATATCGCGGGAACAGGCTTGTCCTTCACCAGCAGAGACAGCAGCGATGCCGCTTACTGGGACTTGAACGCGGACGGTTTCAGAGAGCAATCGGGCTGGATTGGCAGCGGTACGGGGTTGCTCGCCATCGACCTGAACGACAACGGCATCATCGACGACAATGCCGAACTGTTCGGCAACCAGACGGGCGGCCCCGCAAACGGCTTTCAGGCGCTGGCGGCATATGACACCAACAGCGATGGCGTGATCGACGCCAGCGATACGCAATTTGGCGACCTTCGGGTTTGGCTCGATACCGATGGCGACGGATTCAGCCAGCCAGATGAGCTACATACCCTTGCAAGCCTCAACATCACGAACATCAACCTCGCCTACACCAACGTCAGCTACAATATTGCCGGAAACAACGTCCGGCAGGAAAGCACCTTCACCATTAACGGCCAAAATCATGTGATAGCCGATGTATGGTTTTCCTATAACCAGATGAACACGTTCTATAATCTGGACTACGACCTCAATTGGGACACGCTGTTCCTGCCGATGCAGCGCGGGTACGGCCTCCTTCCAGACCTTCAAGTTTCCATGAGCTTGAACGGCGACCTTTTGGACATGGTGGCCGAACTTGCGGAAAAATCGGCAGCCGACCTTTTCGCGCCGGGGTTCGACCTGAAAGCGGCCATCACCGAAATCATGTTCGAGTGGGCGGGCGTCAGCGATCTTAGTCCGACAAGTCGCGGCCCCCATTTCGACGCGCAGAAGTTGGGCTTCATCGAGAAATTCACAGGCGCACCCCTTTGGAACATCGTGGACTCGACACCCGGCGCAATAGTGGCGGGCTCATTGCGCGAGGCGTGGAACCTCTCGTTCAGCCTTGTGGCGACCAACCTGCTCGCACAGGCGGGATTCACGGACCTGCTAGGACGCCCTACCTATGACGTTTTCACCGATAAGCTGATCGGCGGCACATTTGGCGAAGATTTGGTGCTTCGTTTCGTATCGCCATTCGCCGGATTCAACGGTTCCATTCACGGTTCCGACCTGAACGATATGTATGTCATCGGCCCGGGCGATGCGCCCGTGAGCCTGAGCCTCAAGATTGTCGAGGCTATCGACAAAGGCAATGACGCCGTTCTGCTCGGCGGGGTGCAGGAAAACGACGTTTATTTCTGGACCGAGTCCAACGGTGATTTCGTTGTCAGGTTCGGCGCGTCAGACCAGTTGAAAATCCTCGGCACAAATGACGCGCAAGGCGGCGCGCGGCCCGGTGCTTACATCGAGCAGATCATGCTTGATGACGGGACGACATGGGACCTCACTGCAGGACTTTATCTCAGAAACAACGACACAGGACGTGCCCTGTTCGGATCGAGCCTAGGCGACACGATTGTCGGCGGCAGTGGAAATGACACGATTCACGCCAAATACGGCGATGACACCATCGTCGGCGGAGGCGGTAATGACCTCATGTACGGCAATCATGGTGACGACCTCTACATCCTCGGCAGCGGGTTTTCGTCTACCGGCGGCTTCGATAAGATTGAGGAAATGACCGGTCAGGGCAGCGATACGATCTGGTTCACCGACGGCGTTCTAGCCGAGGACCTGTACATCTGGACCGACTCTAGCGGGTATGTCTGGATGCAGCACCAGAATGACCCGACGAACAACACCCTGCGCGTGAAAGGTTCCTATACTTCGGTCACCGGCATAGAGAGCCACGTCGAACAGGTCATCTTCGATGATGCGACCGTTTGGGACATGACGAACGGATTGTATCTGCGCAACAACGACACAGGCCGCACGATCATGGGGTCAGCCTATGGCGATACGATCATTGGTGGCGCTGGGAACGATACAATCCATGCCAATGCTGGAGATGACACATTAGTCGGCGGCGCTGGTAACAACCTCCTGTATGGCGGTCTTGACGACGACCTGTATATTTTTGGTGCGGCTTTCGTTTCCAGTGGGGGCATGTCCACCGTTGCCGAACTGACTGGTCAAGGAACGGATACCGTCTGGTTCACCGATGGCGTTTTGGCCGAGGACCTTTATATCTGGACGGATTCCAACGGCTATTTCTGGATACAGAACCAAAACGATACATCCGGCAGCACCGTGCGTCTGAGCGGTGCCAAAACTTCCGGCGTGGTGGTGAGCCATGTCGAGCAGGTCATCTTCGATGATACGACCGTCTGGGACATGACGGACGGCCTCTATCTGCGCAACAACAATACCGGCCGGGAATTTAGCGGCTCCGCCAACGACGACACCATGATCGGTGGCACCGGCCACGACACCCTCCGCGCAGCAGACGGTAACGATACCTTGATCGGCGGTGGCGGCAGCGACTTGCTCTACGGCGGATTGGGGGCTGATACATTCGGTTTCACGCTGGATAGCGTCGGCAACGGTTCAAGCAGCATCGGCGATTTTAGCGCGGCGCAAGGCGACCGCTTCGATCTGCGTGACGTGCTGAGCGGTTATGACCCGCTTGCGGATGCGTTGTCCGACTTCGTGCGTTTCACCAATACCGGCGCAAACGCCAAGCTGGAAGTCGATCTCGACGGTGCAGGCACGGTCCACGGCTGGACGCAGATTGCCTATATCTACGACTACACCAACCTCGACCCGGCGACGATGGAGGCCGACGGCCTTCTACTGGCCGCTTAGAGCGATCTGTCTACACCCACGAAAAACCGCCAGCGAGTTTCTACGCTGGCGGCTTTTTCTATGCGGGGCGGCTTAGAACCCCGGCCCGTTGATGCGGCGCTTTATGATCGCGCGGTTGATGTTTTCCAGCGAAGCCAGCGCGTTTGCGCGGTCGGTGGTGGCGGGCTTGGTAGAGGCCAGTTCCTGTTGCACGCGGTAGAACTTCGAGTGCAGTGCGGTTTCCGGCAGGTTGTCGAGTTCGGAAGCGACGATAAGGCGCATTGGCTTGTCTCCCGTTGCTTGAGGCCGCAACCAGCACGGCCTTTCATGCCTCCCGATCACGCCAGCGGCATCGCCGGGCGCATCCGAAGGACCGCAACGCAGAGAAGGAGCCCGCAAGGACTTGCTCCCCGCAGGCGAGACCGCTGGCAGGGTGCATGATGAATAGGACGTATGGAGGTGGACGACAGCGGAGAGAAAGCCCCGCACCTGTCGCCTGAACCGTTCCGGCCGGATATACCGGCTTGCCATGTACGCGTGAAAAACTGGCCTTACATGCCTTGCAGCATCTTCGCAGCCTGCGCGTAGTTATGCGCCTGCCAAAGCGTGTAGCCGCCAAAGCCGATGAAGAAGACGCCCACAAGGACGAACAGCAGCGGCAATCCCAACGCCGTCATGAGACCGCCCATGATATAGCCCGGCATCGCGGGCGTCGCGTAAACCGCACGGGTGCGCTCATTCCGCAGGGCGAGCGCGTGGAACGTGCCGTTCTTCACCCGTCCGGCCAGCGTGACCTCTTCGCCGTCCTGCACGTCCGGCATATCGGGCAGCTTGATTTGGACGGAGCGGTCATTGACGCGGAAGGCCAGCGCCTGCCCCGTGCGGACAGAACCGCCGTTTTTGCCGATTTGCCCTTCCATCACGGGGGCATGGCGAATGCCGGAGACTACGCCTGATATCGTGGTGAGAGACATGCGCGGTTACTTTCGTCAGGGAAAAAACGAGGATGAACGACGGGAGACGACGGCGTGGGCTATCCGGTCACGTCGCTGATGTCGTTGTCACGCCACGGGTCGGGCAGGCTCGATTGCGCGCAGTAGCGCGCGCTGACATTGCGCCCGTTGTCTGAAGTAGAGCGGAAGCCGGTTTCGCTCTCCACGGTATAGGTGGAGTTGCTGGTGCCGCCCGGACAGGCTTCGGTCACGCGGTAGCTGTTCGCGCCCGCTTGCTCGATTTTCTTGAAGGTGCAGGAATCCTGCTGACCGTTCAGGCTGTCCTTGCCGAGTAGGAGCAGCGTGGCGGCAGAGGCATCGCCGCAGGCCGTGCCGTTCACGACATAAAAGCCGCGCTTGAGCGGCAGTGTGGCGACGGTCGCGGCAACAGGCTCGGCTTTCACCGGAGCCGCTTCTGCGGCAGGTGCCTGTTCCATAGTGACGGCTTCCGCAGCGGGAGCCGCAACATCGTTAGCGGCCGCTGTCGGCGCTTGGGATTCCGCCGCTGCGGTTTCGGCCGTGGCGGCGTTCTCGCCGCAGGCCGTGGTCAGACCTGCCAGCACGAGCATAGGCGCGACGATCAGGCTGCTTTTGATGGAATTACCAACACCCACAAGATTCCTCCTTCCAGTCAGCATACGCCCCAGCCGGTGACGCCCCCGCCTTCGGGGGCGCGCACCACTGAGAACCGGGTGTTGGAAACCTGTTATAGGACAGGCGCGAACGCCTTTAAGCCGGGTGGCTCTGGACATGCGCGTCCGCCACCCGGTCGCCAAATTGGCTCCGGCTCCTATAATCGGGGTTTCCACGCCCCACCTCCGCACCGCGCAGGCGGGAACATTATGTGAATATTTTTACGGCGTGGCAATCCTGCAAACGCCTCTTTGACATGAGGTCTTTTATGGGCGCGTCCGGCGAAGCCGGATGAGGCTCTATGCCTGACGGCACCAAGCCGCCCGATGGAGGCGTCTCGGCCATGCGGTGACGATCCTGCGCGCACATAAGGTGCGGGTCTTCACCCGCCGATCATCTGTCGGCGGCGGTGCCGCCGGTCGTTAGGGGGCTGCGCCCTTTTTTGTTTCGGGGGCTGCGCCCCTTCGCCGTCAAGACCAAGCCCCAAGACAAGCTTGGGTGCGGAAAACGCCCGCCGTGTAGTCCCCCGGATCAAGTCCGGGGTCCGGCCCGCGCCACCGGACGTTTTCCGGTCTGGACGGCAGAATCCCCGCTCATTGCCGCGTGGCTAGTCGGTTGCATGCGCAACCCCTCAGCCAAGAAAGAAAAGGCAATGAAAAAAGATGTTTATGAACGCGTAACCGCCCAAATCGTGACCGCATTGGAAAGCGGCGTCCGCCCGTGGTTCCAGCCATGGAGCGCCGAACATGCCGCTGGCCGCATCACGCGCCCCTTGCGCGCGAATGGTCAGCCCTACCGTGGAATCAATATTCTGATGCTATGGGGCGCGGCTTGCGAGCGCGGCTATAACGCGCCGATCTGGATGACCTACAAACAGGCGCAGGAGCTTGGCGGCAACGTCCGCAAAGGCGAAAAAGGCAATCTTGTCGTTTACGCCAACACGATCACCAAAACTGAAACCGACGAGAACGGACAGGAATCCGAGCGCGATATTCCCTTCATGAAGGGCTACACCGTGTTCAACGTGGAGCAGGTGGAAGGCTTGCCCGCGCGTTTCTATGCGCTGGCAGAGCGTCCCGCCGACACCGTGCAGCGCATTGCGCATGCCGAAGCGTTTTTTGCCGCGACCCGTGCGGATATTCGCCACGGCGGAAACCGCGCTTATTTCAGCCCCGCACATGACTTTGTGCAGATGCCCCCCTTCGAAGCCTTCGCCGATGCCGAAGCCTATTACGCCACCCTTGCCCATGAATTGACCCACTGGACGAAAGGCAAGAACCGCTTGGAGCGGGATTTCGGGCGCAAGCGGTGGGGCGATGAAGGCTATGCAATGGAGGAACTGGTCGCAGAGCTTGGCGCGGCCTTTCTTTGCGCCGATCTTGGCTTGTCGCCCGAACCCCGCGAGGAACACGCCGCCTATATCGGCAACTGGCTCAAAGTGCTGAAGGAAGACAAGCGCGCCATCTTCAGCGCCGCCGCCCATGCGCAACGCGCCGCCGACTATCTCCACAGCTTGCAGCCGCAGAGCGAGGACATGCAGGAAGCCGCCTGAAACGGCTACGCCGGAGGGGTAACCCTCCGGCGCTTGATAGGTCGCCGCCTTCACGGCGGCGGCTATTTCCTATCCCGCCCGACCCACCCCTGATCGGATCGGCGCGGCCTTTGGAGCCGCGCCGGAATTGCAACGTCTAAAATATGGAAAATAAATGAACAGTGGTTTCGTGCTCTTTCAATGTTGCCACCGCCCTAACCATCGGTGTAGCCTCATGTTCGGCTTACAGGCAGAATTGTTGTCCGGCTTCGAGACATATGTACCAATGCCAAGAGTGCACTTGTGCTCCCTTGACACTTATTGCGGAATGAACATTTCGTTCAAATATCCCGATCATCGCGTAGGAGTGCCTGTAAGCCTTTTGATTAGCGAGTGAATGTGTCTCATCTTCATAAATTAAAATCTGCCACATCCAGAAAAGAGCTTGCCGTAATCTTAGGCTATAGCCCCAAGGCATTAACTGCGATTATTTACCAGACACCGCTCAATCTGAAGTACACAACTTTCGAGGTCGATAAGAAATCTGGCGGCAAGCGAACGATCAAAGCCCCGGTTCCTAAGCTCAAAAAGTTACAATCGCACCTTTCACACGCACTCTATCAATGCCTCGCGGAAATTGAGAGGGAACGAAGCGCGAAGCCGATTTCTTTCGGTTTTCGGAAGGATCGTTCGATCACCGAAAATGCTTCGCGCCACAAAAGGAGACGCTGGGTTCTCAACCTCGACTTGGAAGACTTCTTCCCATCCTTCAACTTTGGCCGAGTGCGCGGATTTTTCCTGAAAGACAAGGCGTTTGGCCTCCATCCCGAAGTGGCAACCACGATTGCCCAGATCGCGTGCGATGGAGCCGCGCTGCCTCAAGGAAGCCCTTGCTCGCCCGTGATCTCCGAGCTCATCGCTCAAATACTGGACATGCGCCTTGTTCGGTTAGCCAAAAAATATGGCGTGACCTACACGCGCTACGCCGACGACATCACGTTCTCGACAAGCCAAAAAGATTTCCCCACCGGATTGGCAGCCGTTGATCCAAGCGACCCTGTCATCTGGCATCTGAGCGACGAGCTTGTCGGCAAGATCGTAACCTCTGGGTTCACGATCAACGCCGCCAAAACCCGAATGCATTTTCGTGGTAGCAGGCAGATGGTCACTGGCTTGGTGGTCAATGAGAAAGTCAACATCCGCAACGACTATTATCGCCGTGCTCGCGCTATGTGCGACATGCTCTTCCAGACGGGACATTATTATAAGGTTGTGGTACAATCGGATGACGACGATGAAGACCCAAAACCTGATCTAACCAGCAACCTCAATCCCCTTCAGGGCATACTTGGGCATATCTACTCCGTCACTCAAACCGAAGAGCGCAGAGAAGTTGCGGAGCAGCGACAAAAGCCGCGTGCTATCAGGAAGCTTTTTCGTCGCTTTCTTTTCTACAAGTACTGCATGGCTCTTCAGGAGCCACTGATCATCACAGAGGGCAAGACTGATCCCGTCTATTTGCGGGAATCCGTCAAAAGCCGGACGAAATTCCATCCCGCGCTCGGAGCCCCGGGCACGGACGGCTTCAAGCATGCCTTGAGGTATTTCAATTATGGCGGGCTGGCTCACGAAGTGATGGATTTGGGCGGAGGCACAGGCGATCTGAAATCAATCCCGCTAGACTATCTACGCAATCTGAAGCCGTCGAAAGGTTCGCATAAGCCCTTTGCGCACAAGCCAATGAAACATCCGGTCATCATCGTTCTCGACAACGACGAAGGGTTGGCTGCCGTGGCAAGTACCGTGAAGAAAAATTTTGGGGTCACAATCGATATAAAATCGACTGCCGATTTCTATAATGTGACGGAAAACCTCTATATTGTGAAGACGCCTGAAAATGGCTCAAAAAATACGTGCATCGAAGACATGTTCCCGAGGAAATGGCGCGATCACACGATCAATGGCAAGAAGCTGAATACCGCCAGCAAAATCGATCCTACAAAGGATTTGAGCAAAGAGGCGTTCGCAAAATCTGTCGTGAAGGCCAACGCAGACAAGATCGATTTTTCGGGCTTTGATCCCTTGCTCGAGCGCATCCACAAAGCAATCCAGCATCACGCCGCCAAGCCGTAGAAAGCGTAGAGAGGGTGATCGATCCGGAACCGCCAGCGAACATCGGAATGGCGCTGCCTTTGGGGCCGCACCGGAGAGAGGGCTTTCAGCCCGCATCCTCGAATCGAATGGATGCGATGTCATATGCCGACAGGCGATGGCTTTGATCGGTGATGTTACAGAGGGAGAAGCGCACGATTTCTATCGCCTGTGCAGGTAGCGATTCCGCAAATTTTTCTGCACAGTACCTACACAGGCCAAAATGGCCTGCTTTTATCTTTATTTTTCAAATGTTTCGACAAATCTTAAGATTTGGAGCGGGCGAAGGGATTCGAACCCTCGACCCCAACCTTGGCAAGGTTGTGCTCTACCCCTGAGCTACGCCCGCTCTGGCGGCCGGTGGTGGGTGGCGGTTG
>Ga0182748_1001121_pt1 | contig 26819 bp, 25 predicted proteins | sample eDN3rd37CKraftOP_FD_128877 | JGI IMG/M metagenome (GOLD analysis project Ga0182748, IMG submission 128877) | Enriched Organic Plus compost microbial communities from Emeryville, California, USA - eDNA 3rd pass 37_C Kraft OP (version 2) (version 2) ...
AACAAGTCCCTCGTGCGGAAGATCTACCTGCCGCGCGAGCTGTTCCCGATCGCCGCGATCATCGGCTCCTTCATCAACTTCCTCCCGCAGCTGCTCGTCCTCGTCATCGTGGCGGTGATCTTCGGCTGGATCCCCACATGGGCCTCGCTGGGCCTCATGCTCGCGTCCCTCGCGATCATCGTGCTGTTCAGCACCGGCATCGGGCTCATCACCTCCGCGATCAACGTGCGCTTCCGGGATGCGCAGAACTTCGTCGAGATCGTGCGCATGGTCGCGACGTGGACGGCACCCGTCCTCTACACGTGGGTCATGATCTACGGGAAGATCCCGGACTGGATGTTCTTCACGTGGGCCTCGAACCCGCTCGCGGTCTGCGTCGAGATGTTCCACCAGGCGGTCTGGGGGCCCACCATCGAGCGCCTCGTCGACGCGAAGGTCGCCGCCGGCCAGGTGCTCTCGGAGGGCGAGGCCAAGGGCAACATCGGGTTCGCCCCCGACTACGGGATCTACGTCCTCGTCGCGGTCGGCCTCACGGTCCTCGCCCTCATCATCGGCCAGTGGGTGTTCCGCCGCTTCGAACGCACGTTTGCGCAGGACCTGTGATGACCACCGCCACCACCAAGCCCGCCATCATCGTCGAGCATGTGACGAAGGAGTTCCGCAAGCGCTCCACGCGCTCGTTCAAGGACGCCCTCATCGCCCTGATCCGGCGCAAGCCGATCAAGGGGAAGATGTTCCGCGCCCTCGACGACGTCTCCTTCGTCATCAACGAGGGCGAGTCCGTCGCGGTCATGGGCCTCAACGGGTCGGGCAAGTCGACGACGCTCAAGCTCGTCTCCGGCGTGCTCGAGCCGGATGCCGGTCACGTGCTCACGCGCGGACGCGTCGCCGGTCTCATCGAGGTCGGCGCCGGCTTCCACCCGGACCTCACCGGTCGTGAGAACGTCTTCCTCAACGCCGCCATCCTCGGCATGAGCGAGAAGGAGACCAAGGCCCGGTTCGACGAGATCGTCGCGTTCAGCGAGATCGGCGACTTCATCGACCAGGAGGTCAAGCACTACTCATCCGGCATGTTCATGCGCCTGGCGTTCTCGGTCGCCATCCACGTGAACCTCGACGTCCTGCTCGTGGACGAGGTCCTCGCCGTGGGCGACGCCCCGTTCCGGGCGAAGTGCGCGCTCAAGCTCAAGGAGCTCGCCGACGCCGGCATCACGATGATGGTCGTCAGCCACAGCAAGAGCCAGGTGAAGGACCTCTGCTCGCGCGGGATCGTCATCCGCAAGGGCAAGGTCATCTTCGACGGCCCGATCGACGAGGCCCTCGAGGTCCTCGAGCAGCCGTGACCGGTCGGGCGGCCGATGTCGTGCGACCGCGCATCCTGTGCGTCGGGGCGTATGAGCGCGACAACTTCGGCGACCTCCTCTTCCAGCTCGTCACCGCGGAGTACCTGAAGGACGCCGACGTCGTGTTCGCCGCGCCCTTCGCCGCCGACATGTCGGCCCTCACCGGTGAGCGCATCCCCGCGTTCGGTCCGCTCCTGGCGAGCGAGCGGTTCGACGCGGTGTGGACGGTCGGGGGAGAGGTCGGCGCGACGACGGTCGGGTTCGCGCACAAGGCCGCCCTCGGCGCCGAGGAGCACGCGCGCTACAAGGCCGCGTCGCCCGTGGAGCGCCGGCGCCTGCTCGCCGAGCACATGGGACCCGTGCCGGTCGAGTCGCCCTACCTCCCGCGGGTGAGCTCCTATCCGCTCAACCGCACCGCGGCCTCCGTCGTCAACTCCGTCGGCGTGGCCGCGATCGCGGGGCTTCCGCCGGTGCGGCGGGCATCGGTCACCGGCATCCTCCGCGAGGCCACGTTCGTCAGCGTGCGCGACCGCATGGCCAGCGAGACGCTGGATGCCGCCGGCATCCCGCACTCGCTGGTGCCCGACCTCGTGCACACGATCGCGCTGTCGCGTCCGCGCTCGGCCCCGCGCGGCGACTACGTGCTGCTGCAGATCGCCGACAACCGTCTCAAGCGCTTCCCCCTCGACGACGTCATCCGCGCGATCGTGGACAGCCGTGTGCTCCGCGAGCACCCGATCCGTCTGTTCCTCGCCGGGACCGCGCCGCTGCACGACTCGGTCGAGACGTACGAGCGCATCATCGCGGGCGTCCGCGCCGCCGATCCGTCGCGACGCATCGAGATCTCGACCACGCGCGACCCGTGGGACCGCGTCGACGAGATCGCCGGCGCCCACGCGTGGGTGGGCTCCTCGCTGCACGGACGCATCGTGGCGAGCGCGTACGGCGTGCCACGCGTGAGCATCGCCAAGCGCAAGCTCGACGAGTACGCCCAGACGTGGGACCCGGACATGCCGTGGGGCGTGTCGCCCGCGGGCCTGGACGACGCCCTCGTCAAGGCGGTGCGCGCCGTCGAGCGCGGAAGGGCCGACGTCGGTGCGGACCTCGCGCGCCGTGCGCACGAGAACATGCTCGCGGCCGTGCAGCACGTGCGCGACCGCGCGGCGACCGGGCCCGCGCCCGACCGCCTCGCGCAGATCATCGCGGCGCGCGACCTCCAGTGGCAGCAGCTCGCCGACGCGTTCCCGCCGGACGAGAAGTCCGACGACGTGGCGTCCCGACTGCCGTTCGCGCGTCGTGTGCGCCGTCGGCTCGGACGGATCGCGCGCGGCGTCCTGCGCCGCGGCTGACCGGCCTCACGCGACGCGCGTCACTCCTCGACGTCGGCGCGCCCCTCCTCGATGAGCCGGGCGGTGCCGAGGTCCTGCGGCGTCGTGATCTTGATGTTGTGGTCGTGCCCGTAGAGGATCCGCGATGGGATGCCGCAGTACTCGGCGACGAGGTCGGCGTCGTCGCTCACGCGCGCGTAGCCGTCGCGGAGAGCGAGCTCGTATGCGCGCTCGAGGTGCTCGCGGCGGAAGGCCTGCGGCGTCTGCCCGAGCCACGAGTGCGCGCGGTCGAGCGAGCCCTCGATGAAGCCGTCGTCGGAGACGAGCTTGACCTGCACGGTGCTGGGCAGGCCCAGCATCGCGGCGCCGTGCTCGATCGCCGCCTCCACGACCGCCTCGATGAGGTCCGGGGTCACGAACGGACGGACGCCGTCGTGCACCACGACGATGTCGCCCGACGTCGCCGACAGCCCCCGGTGGGCCGAGATGTGCCGCTCCGCGCCGCCGGTGACCAGCGTCACGTCGAGCCCCGCCTCGTCGACGAGGATGCGCCGGTACTCGGCGAGGTTGTCCTCGCTCACCGTCACGATGAGCTCGTCGACGAGCGGCACCGACATCGCCCGCACGGTCTTCTCGATGACGGTGCGTCCGCCGAGGGTCACCAGCAGCTTGTTGCTGCCGAAGCGCGTGCCGCGGCCGGCGCAGTTGACGATCGCGGATACGCGGTGTCCTTTGTACATGCTGTCCTTCGTCAGGAGGCGCTGCCGGCCGCGAAGGCCCGCAGGCCCGCGAGCTCGTCGGCGACGGTGCCGAGGTAGGGTCCGGAGCCGCCGAAGAGGGCGGCGTGCCGGGTGGTCATGTTGCGGGTGTACATCCGCGCGAACGGCGACGGGGTCCCGGGCGGGACCTGTCCGGAGATGTCTCGCCCGAAGACCTCCCGGGCGAGGACCGCGTTCGAGATCGGCGGGGTCGCGATGTTCAGCGACGGGATGCCGGCCTCCAGCGCCGTCCGGATGTCGCCCCACAGGCGCGTCGTGTCGTAGTGCTGGAAGTCCATCGTGGGGTCGATGTGCTCGACCCGGTAGTCGTTGGCGAGGTCGTACACGACGCCCTTGCGCAGCCGCGCGCCGTAGAGCTGCGGAAGCCGCACGGGGAGCATGTCGAACGTCGCTCCGAGGCGCTGCTCCTGGTGCAGGCGGTTCGCGCCGTAGGGCGTGAGCCCCTCGGGGGAGAGCGGCGTGTCCTCGTCCGGGGCGCCGCCCCACGGATAGATGCACACGGTCGAGATGAGCACGAGCTTGCCGATCCGCACGGTCTCCAGGATGTCGGCGAGCGCGTCGATCTCGGCGAGATCCGCCGGGCCGTCGTTGTTGATGCGGTGGGAGTCCGCGCGGTTCCCGGCCGAGACGACGAGGTCGTACTCGCGGCCGGCGATGTCGGCGATGTTCTTCGAGTTGTAGAGGTCGTCGAACCCTGTCGCGTCGAGGAGGTTGGATCCGACGAAGCCGGTGTATCCGATGAGCGCGGTGCGCACTGTCACTTCCGTTCTTCGGCGTCGCGTGCCGTTCCCCAGTGTAGACGGGACTCCTCGGCATGCCCTCAGGGAGCGGCCAGCGGGCGTGCCTAGAATCGAACGCGGATCTGCGGCGCCGTGCCGCGCCCGACCGGAGTGAGTGTGGCCTGGCTGACGCAGTGGTGGACGTTGCTCGCGACCCTCGCGGTCGTGTTCGTCCCCGGTCTCGTGGCCGCCTGGTCGCTGGGGTTCCGTCGTCTTGCCGCGTGGGCGTTCGCCCCGCTGGGCTCCATCGCGATGATCTCGCTCGTCGCGACCGTCTTCGGATTCGCCCGCATCCCCTGGACGCTGCTGTCGGCCGTGCTGGGGCTCGTGGTCGTCGCGGGCCTGCTCGTGGGGTGCCGGTTCCTGTTCCGGATCCGCGACCGCCGCCCTCGGGTACGCGGCGCTCGGTGGCCGGTCATTGCGGCGCTCGTCGTGGCCGCCGTCCTGCTCACCGTGCGCGTCGGCGTCTACATCGGCGATCCGTCCAACATCTCGCAGACCAACGACGCCGCATTCCACCTCGGCGCCGTGCGGGCGATCATCGAGCAGGCGACCGCCTCGTCCTTCGGCCTGGCGGGTCTCATCGATCCCGCCGCGAGCGGCGCGTTCTACCCGGGGGCGTGGCACGCCGCCGATTCGGTCGTCTCACTGCTCACGGGGGACATCGCGGTCTCCACGAACATGCTCGCGCTGGTGTTTTCGGCGATCGTGTGGCCGCTCGGCATCACCTGGTTGACGCAGACGATCTTCCGGAACCGGGTGGCCTCCGCCGCAGCGGCGGCCATGTCGCCTGTGTTCGTCATCTTCCCGCTGGAGATGATCCAGTACGGCGTCCTCTACGCCTACTTCCTCGCCGTCGCCCTGCTCCCCGCGGCGCTCGCCGCAGTTATCGCACTGACCTCGCGGTGGTCGGGCGCGAGCGGTCCCGTGCGCGGCCGCGTCACCGCCCTCGTCCTCGCGCTCGGAATGGGCGCCCTCGCCCTCGCCCTCGCACAGCCCTCGGTCATCGGCGCTTGGGGACTGCTCCTCTGGCTGTACGCGGCCGACGCCGTACTCGACCGATGGCGACGGGGTTCTCCCGGCCGTGGGTGGAGCATCGCCGCGCTGCTGGTCGGACTCGTCGCGCTCGGCGGTGTCTGGTTCGTGCTCGGGCGCCTCGTGACGGCGAACACCTGGCGAGCGTGGCGCAGCGGAGGAGAAGCGCTGTGGGAGATCCTGTCGGCCGGCTTCGTCAAGACGCCGCCGGCGTGGTGGGTTGCGATCCTCCTCGTCGTCGGTCTGGTGGCGGTCCTGCGCCGAGCGGGCGCGCGGTGGACGGCGTTCGGCTGGGCGGCGCTCGCCTTCCTCGCGTTCGTCGCCTACGCCGTGCGCAACGAGCTGATCCGCGTCCTCCTCGTCGGCCCCTGGTACAGCGACCCTTATCGCCTCGCCGCCCTCGTCCCGATCATGATGATCCCTGTGGCTGCGGCGGGCGTCGTGCTGATCGTGAACCAGTTCGCACTGTGGACGCTGCGCCGTCGCCGCGTGGTGAGCGCGCGCCCCGGCGTCCGCCCCCGCACGCTGCAGGCCCGCTTCGGCACGGGCGCCGTCGCCGCGCTGCTTGTGGTCGGGATCATCGCCGTCGCGGTTCAGCCACTGGTGCTGCGCTTCAAGATCCAGGACGACTTCGCTGAGTCCGAGTCGCCTTATTGGGTCACCGACAACGCATGGTTGGACCGGGACGAGCGTGCCCTGCTCTCGCGGATCGCCGACGAGGTAGAGCCGGGGGCGCGGGTGCTGAGCAACCCCGGGACCGGAGCGGCGCTGGGGTACTTCCTCAGTGGCGTCGACATCCTTCCTGCGCAGTGGTGGGTGCCGCGCGACCCCGCATACACGCTTCTGAAGACGGAGCTTCCCGACGCGGCGACCGATCCCGCGGTGTGCGAGGCCGTCCGCGAGTTGGACGCCGACTACGTCCTGGACTTCGGCGAGGGCGACGTCGGGCCAGGCCGGGTGCAGAAGATGCCCGGATTCACCGGCTTGGAAGGTCAGCCTGGATTCGAGCTCGTGGACCGCGAGGGCTCGGCATCGTTGTGGCGGATCACCGCCTGCGACTGATCCTCATCGGAGCTGTCATTTACGACTGCGGGGCCGGGGTTCATCGACGCCTCCAGCAGCGCGATCCTTCGCGCGAGCTGGGTGATCTTGGCATCCTGCGCGACCGCGCGCCGACGCTGGGTGACCACGAACGCGGCGAACACAATCACGAAGGCGTAGAGGAGGAGGTCCGTGCCTCGCCCGACGCCCACCAGTTGGGCGAGCCAGCTGAGCCAGCCGGGAAACAGGACGGACAGAATGGCGACGAGGATGAATGCGCCGAGCAGAAGGCGCTGGATGGCCAGGTGCCGGTCGCTTCCGGACCGCCGCATGAAGATGAAGCCGATCGCGACGATCGCAACAATCAGGATGACTTGGATCCACATGTCTCTGCCTCAATTCACGAGAAGATCAACGAGGATGTTCACCGAGTTCAGCATGCTCTGTCCCTTGGCCTTCGAATAGTCGGTGTAGAGAAGCTCGACTGGGTGCTCGGCCCATGGGAGACCGGTGCGGTTCAGCTGAAGGACGATCTCCGTGGCGTGAGCCATCCGATCCTGTCGGAGATGCACCTTCTCAGCGGCATCGCGGCGAATCACGCGGAGACCGTTGTGCGCGTCGGTGAGGCGAGTCCCCGTCGTCAGATTGGTCACCAGAACGACCGTCTTGAGCATGACGCGCTTCATCCAGCCCGGCCGTGTGCGATCGTCCAGGAAACGAGAACCGAACACGATTGCCAGGTCGTCTTTGCGCGCACGGTCCACCATCGCGACAGCATCCTCGACGCGGTGCTGGCCGTCGGCATCGAACGTGACGATGAACCGGCAACTGGGTTGGGACAGTGCGTACTCGATCCCCGTCTGCAGCGCCGCACCCTGCCCGAGGTTGATCGGATGCCGCACGACGAACGCCCCCGCCTCCGCTGCAGCCGATGCCGATCCGTCGTTCGAGCCATCGTCGACGCAGACCACATTGCGGAAGTTCTCGCGCAACCCACGAACGACGTCGCCGATGACATCCGCCTCGTTGTAGAGGGGGATGACCACCCACGTCTCGTCGCTGGAGCATGTTGATGGCTCGGGTAGCGCAGAGGATGTCACGGCTTCCATTGTGACAGGTGCTGGCAGCGCGGATAGGCGGTCGATCGGAACGAAGTCATCCGATCCAGCGGAGACCATTCCATCGGGCCCCAATGACCTGTGACCCCGACCATCCGCCCTTCCCGTCGCCTCGATAAAGGTAGAGGGTCCCATCGGAGTGCCGTGCGATGACGTCCGTCCCCCCCTTCCCGTCGAAGTTCCCAGGGGAGAACAGTGCGGTCATTGCCCCCCAGCGTGCTCCGATCTGTTTGGACGACAGCCAGCCGCCGATGCCGTTCGTCGAGTAGAGGATCAGGTCTCCCGAGGATGTCCGCGCGATCAGGTCCGCGGTGTGGTTTCCGTGGAAGTCGCCGGCGCCGAAGAGCATGTCGATGCCGTTCCACCGGGTGCCGATGACACTGCTGTTCGTGTCTGCCCACGCACCGTGTCCGTTTCCGCGGTAGAGCCGAAGATCTCCGGCGGAGTCGCGGGCAATGATATCCACGTTCCGATCACCGTCGAAGTCGACGCCACCTACGAGTAGGCTCATACCGCTCCAGCCGGTACCCAGCTGGATCGGTTGCCCGAACCCGCTACCGTTACCCGGGATTAGCCAAAGGCGACCGTCGTCAGTGATGCGCCCCAGATCAGGCAGTCCATCCCCGGAGAAGTCTCCGACGGTGAACGTTCTGCTCTTCGCAGGCCACCCCGAGGACAGGACGCTCGATCCCTTCCAGCCGCCGCTCCCATCCCCCTTGTAAAGCAGAAGCTCACCGGTGCTCGAGATACCGAGGACATCGGGCCGCAGATCTCCATTTACGTCGCCGGCACCGGCAGGGAAGACCCGGATTCCCTCGGCGGCTGGGCCGCCACCGCTGAGAGCGTGCATCCCGCCCCAACCGGTGCCGATCTTCTGACCGTTTGCAAGCTTGCCGCCCGATGCCGCATACAGCCACAGGTTGCCGGAGGAGTCCTTACCAATGAGGTCGGCGCGCCCATCTCCGGTGAAATCACCGGGGCCGAAGATCGCGGTGATGTTCTGCCACCTCATGCCGATGCGGGAAGAGGAGCGCCATCCACCCGCGCCGTCGCCGCTGTACAGATAGAGGTCGCCATCCGTGCGGCGTGCGACCACGTCCGGATGACCATCGCCGGTGATGTCACCGACGCCGGCGATGATGGCCATCGAGCCCCACCCCTTCCCGATAACCACGGGGGTGCGGAATCCGCCGCTCCCCGTGCCACTCCAAAGAAGCAGTTGAGCCGCGGCGTTCCGTGTTATGACGTCGGGGATGTCATCTCCGCTGAAGTCCCCAACCGCCACGATCGCGGACTGGTCATTCCAGGCCACATCGATGACTGCGGGAGGACCGTAGCCTAGCGCGCCGTTCCCACGGAAGAGGGAGGCTTTTCCCGCGGAATCTATCGTGATGAGATCACGGTGCGAATCACCGTCCAAATCCCCTGGCGCGATGATCTGTGTGACATTGCTCCAGGCGGAGGCTCCAAGACTGACACGATTGGCCCAGCCGCCCTTGCCGTTCGTTGGATACGCCCACATCTCTCCGGACGCGTCCAGCGCGACGAGATGCGACACCTTGTCGATCGTCGTGACAGAGTTCGAGTGCGTCGACCCGAACCAGTCGGTGTAGTCACGCCAGAAGTTGCGGTTGCCATAGGACGAGCAGCTGTTACCCGAGCCGTAGAGATTGCTAAGTGCTGCAGCGTTGGGCGTGTACGGCGTGTAGTTGTAGAGCGCCGCCGTCCCATAGTTCTTTATCGTGACTGACTTGGTGCCGCACGACGACGTCGGGCTGTACTGGATGTTGTGAGTGCCAGGCTGCCTGCCAAACTTCGCCGCCTTATATGTCTTCAGCTGTGTGGCGCCGGCGAGAATCTGCACGCCGATCCCCTTGAACGCAGGATCGCACGGCGCGGTGTCTGGGCATGCTTGCCCCATGGCGTAGTTGAGGTTGTAGTCGCTCGGGTTCTTGCTTGTGACGAGACCCTGCTCCTTCTGGAGGGTCGCCAGGATGACTTTGGCGGAGATGCCGCATGCCACCTGCGCGCGGTAGATGACCTCGGAGACGCGGAGATTCGTGCCGCCTGTGAAGGCTTTGCACACCACGTTGCCGGTCGAGTCCGAGACTCGCGCACTGCGCGACGAGATGCTCGTCCGCAGGATGTTGATGCAGTCGCTACTCGAGCACGTTCCGATCTTTTTGTCCAGGAAGTCCTGGATCTGGGCGGAGGTCATCGCCGAGGCATCGTAGAAAAGCGAGTCGGAGATGATGTCTCCCGCATTGAAGTCGGATGCGGTAGCCGCGGTCGCCGACGGAGCAGGCGTCACTGTGATGCCGAGAGCAACAGTGATACCTGCGACCATCGCAAGGATCTTTCCGCGCAACATCGCCTCCCATCGGTCGGGGCGGCACCGTGGGGACTCGGCGCCGGAGGGATCGTCGGGCGTCCGTCGAGCTTAACCGACGCCTGCAACAGTATTCGGTGGGACACGCACGACGCCCATACGATGGTGACGTCATGCGGATCACGATCGTCACGCGAATCTTCGCCCCTGAACCGTCCGCGGCGAGTCAGCGACTGGGATCCTTGGCCTCTGCTCTCACCGAACGGGGTGACACCGTTACGGTGCTCACTTCCCGCCCTCCGGATCGGGCGGCCACGGCCGATGATCCACTGACCGTTCGTCGCTGGCCTGTCATCCGCGACCGCTCGGGCTACGTGCGCGGATACGTCCCCTACCTGAGCTTCGATATCCCAGCTTTCCTCCGGCTGCTCTTCGCACGGCGGCCGGACATCGTGCTCGTGGAGCCTCCGCCCACCACAGGGGCCGTTGTGCGCGTCGTATGCTGGCTGAAAAGCGTTCCTTACGCCTATTACGCGGCCGACATCTGGTCTCTCGCGGCGCCGTCGACCGGTGCCCCGACGATGGTGGTACGCGCAGTGCAGCGGATCGAGCAGTTCGCGCTGCGCGGTGCAGCCGTCGTCCTCGCCGTCTCTCCCGGTGTCGCGAACGAGGTTCGTCGTCTCTCTCCCGATGCCGATATCGCCGTGGTCGGTCACGGTGTCGACGACCGGGTGTTCCACTCCGAGGTGGTCCCGATGACGCCTGAGGTGGATGCGGCGTACGTCGGCACGGCTAGCGAGTGGCACGGTGCCCGCGTCTTTACTGCTGCCCTCGCCCTGCTCCGCGGCCGCGACGTGCGTCCCCGGGTCGTGTTCATCGGTCAAGGTAGCGACTGGGAGCAGCTGAAGGAAGACGTCCGCGAGGCGGGCCTTGCGGACCAGGTCACGTTCAGCGGACCCGTCGCGGGCGCCGAGGCGGCACGCAGGCTGCGCGGTGCGCGTGTGGCGCTCGCGTCCGCGCGGATGGGCATAGGCTACGACTTCGCCGTCCCGACCAAGATGTACTCGGCGGCAGCGGTGGGAACTCCAACGGTGATCTCTGGCTCGCCGGAGCTGCGTGATCTCGTCGAGTCCGAAGGCCTGGGTTGGGCGTGCAGCGACGATCCGGCCGAGGTTGCGGATGCTATCGAGGCAGCGACGAGAGCGCAGCCTGCACGGGGTGTGCGCGACCGGATCGCATCGTGGGCGAGGGAAAACGTGTCCGCGAGGGCTGTCGCGGCTCGCGTCGCCGCCGCACTCGACAGGGCGGTAGCTGACACTCGCGGACACGCGAGCCGATAGAATGGTGGCCGGGCCGGTACCGGTTCCATCGTGGAGGCAATCACCTTGTCACGAGCAACTGAGGAGACTGCGTGACCGCGTTCATCCCGCCCGCTAGACCCATAATCGGCGACGAGGAGCGCGAGGCGGTCGACCGCGTTCTCCGCACCGGAATGGTTGCCCAGGGGTCCGAGGTGGCCGCATTCGAATCGGAGTTCTCAGCGCACTTCGTGGAGGGGAGACCGACGGTCGCCGTCAACTCCGGCACCGCCGGGCTGCACCTGGGGCTCCTCGCTTCGGGAGTCGGCGTCGGCGATGAGGTGATCGTTCCCTCGTTTACGTTCGCTGCAACCGGAAACTCTGTGGCGCTCACCGGCGCACGTCCCGTGTTCGCAGACATCGAGCCGGAAACCTTCACCCTCGACCCGGGTGCGGTGGAGGCCGCCATTACCGATCGAACTAAGGGCATCATGCCCGTGCACTTGTACGGGCACCCCGCCCGCCTCTATGAGCTCGAGGCTATCGCCGCCCGACACGGCATCGCGCTGTACGAGGATGCTGCGCAGGCCCACGGGGCGTCGCTGGGCGGGAAACCGGTGGGCACGTTCGGCACGTTCGCGATGTTCTCGCTCTATCCCACAAAGAACATGACAAGTGGCGAGGGTGGGATGATCTCGGCGGCGAACGAGACCATCGCCCGCAACGCCCGGCTGCTGCGCAACCAGGGTATGGAGCGCCAGTACGAGAACGAGGTTGTCGGGTTCAACGCTCGCATGACCGACATCCACGCCGCGATCGGCCGTGTGCAACTGACGAAGGTGGATGCCTGGACGAGGACCCGTCAGGACAACGCGGCGTTCCTCGACGCACACCTCAACGGCGTCGTGATCCCGCCTGTCGCCGCCGGTGCGGTGCACGTCTACCACCAGTACACGATCCGTGTCCCCGAAGACCGTGACGGTTTCGTGCGGGCGCTCAGGGACGAGCATCAGGTGGGGAGCGGCGTGTACTATCCGACCCCCAATCACCGCCTTCCCTCGCTCTCGCCGTACGCACCGGGCCTGGATCTTCCCGAGACCGAGAGAGCATCCCGCCAAGTTGTCTCGTTGCCGGTCCACCCGTCGCTGTCGCGGGATGACCTCGAGCGCATCGTGGCCGCAGTGAACGCGGTTGCGGGAGCTGGGGCCTGATGACCGACACGCTGCGCGCCGGGCTGCTGGGCGTCGGGATGATGGGCCGGCACCACGCCCGCGTCCTACGCGATATCGACGGCGTCGAACTGGTCGCGCTCGCCGATCCAGGTGGCGACGCGTACGGCGTGGCCGGCGGACTGCCGGTGCTCCCCGACATTGACGCATTGATCGAAACGAGGCTGGATGTCGCGGTGGTCGCGGTGCCGACTCGGTATCACGAGGACGCGGCTCTCAAGCTCGCAGCCGCAGGCGTGCATACCCTGGTAGAGAAGCCCATCGCGCACTCCCTGGAGGCGGGGCAGCGGATGGTGGATGCCTTTCGTGACGCGGGGCTTGTCGGAGCAGTTGGGCATATCGAGCGATTCAATCCCGCTCTCCAGGAGTTGCGTCGACGCCTTGCGACGGGAGAACTCGGCGCGGTCTACCAAATCCAGACACGCCGCCAGGGCCCGTTCCCGTCCCGCGTCGCTGATGTTGGCGTCGCGAAGGATCTCGCATCCCACGATGTCGACCTCACCTCTTGGGTCGCCCAGAGCGAGTATCTCAATGTCTTCGCGCAGACGACGTTCAAGAGCGGTCGCGAGCACGAGGACATGATCGCGATCACGGGGCGCCTGGCATCCGGCGTCATTGTCAACCATCTCGTCAACTGGCTCAGCCCCATGAAAGAGCGCGTGACCGTTGTGACTGGGGAGAAGGGTGCCTTCGTCGCGGATACAGCGACCGGTGACCTGACGTTCTACGCTAACGGTACGATCCCGCTCGAGTGGGAGTCGATGACCGCGTTCCGCGGCGTCTCCGAGGGGGACGTGACGCGCTTTGCGTTCGCGAAGCGGGAACCCTTGCGCGTCGAGCACGAGGCGTTCCGAGATGCCGTCCTCGGGCTCCCCAGTGATGTGGTGACCATGGAGCAGGGGCTACGCACGCTCGCCGTGGTCGAGTCCGCGCTGGAGTCCGCGCGCCTCGGCGAGGCTGCAATGTTCGACAAGTGGGACTGAGCCGACGGCGCTCAGCCTACCGAGGAGCGCCGACTAGACTGGTGGAGATGCGATACCCGACATCCGTCACACTCCAGTCGGGGGTCGTGGTGAGGAGAGCCATCTGATGCGCGCACTCTGGGATGCGCTCAGCAACCTTCTCGATCTTCTTCCGCGTGTGGCGCGCAACTTCCTCGTCCGCTACGCGATCTCGTCGTCGGTACTGTCTCTCCTCGACATCCTGGCCCTGAGTCTGCTGGCTCTGGTGCTTGGACGAGTCGCAACCAATAGCCCCATCGTTCTGCCGATTGTGGGGGAGCTGACCGAGACGGGAATCCTCCTGGCGCTCGTCTTCGCGTGTGGTCTCATGGTCGTCAAGTCGCTCATCGCACTCTTCCAGCAATGGTACGTCGCGCGGCGGATGGCGCAGTTCGAGCTAGCGATCGGCGATCGTCTCTTCAATGCTTACATCCGTGCTCCGTGGCTGGAGCGAATGAAGCGCAACAGCGCCGAGCTCGTTCGGATGGCTGACGTGGGGATCGCGAATACGACATCGGGGCTCCTGCTTCCCGTTGCCACTCTGCCGGCGCAGATAGTGACCATGCTCGCCGTCCTGGTTGTTCTCGTGGTCGCACAGCCGCTCACGGCGCTCATCACCCTGATCTATCTCGGTCTCGTCGCGGCGCTGCTGTACGGATGGGTATCCCGTAGGGCGGTCGTCAACGGCAGGCGGAACCGTGACTACTCCTTCAGAACAGCGACGCTGATGACGGAGATGGTCCAAGCGCTGAAGGAGATCACGCTTCGCGACAAGGCGGGAGAGGTCGCTGCACTGGTCAATCAGAGCCGGGGTGAAGCGGTCCGCGCCCGCGCGACGATCGGTTTCCTGGGAGCGATACCGAAATTCGTCCTCGACTCGGCGATCATCGTCGGCTTCCTGCTCATAGGCGGGGTCGGGTTCGCGGTCGGAGACGGTGTCCCGGGCGCCTTCACGGCGGTCGCCCTGTTCGGGATCGCGAGCTTTCGACTCGTGCCATCAATGTTGCAGTTCCAGGGAGTGATGACCTCGACTGCCTCGACTCTCCCGCACGCCCGGGCGGTTGTTCGGGACATCCGTGCGGCGGAACAGTATCTTGTCGATGCCGAGCACGTCGGGTACGGCGAGCTTGCAGAGCACCCGCGAGAGTTGATCTTTTCGAAGGTGGGGTTCACCTATCCCGGGTCCCCTGAGCCGGCTCTCCGGGAAATCGATCTCTCCATCCGGTTGGGCAGTCACGTCGCGTTCGTCGGAGCTTCCGGCGCAGGCAAGTCGACGATGGTGGACCTCCTTCTCGGGCTGATCACTCCCACGGAAGGCGTCATCCGTGTCGACGAGAAAGATCTGGCCGGTGTGCTCGGAACCTGGCGTTCGAGGGTTGGCTACGTTCCGCAGGAGGTTGCTCTGTTCGACGGCACAATCGGACAGAACGTCGCCCTCACTTGGACGGAGGACTACGACCGTGCTGCGGCAAGTGCCGCCGTGCGACGCGCCCAGCTGGAGCAGGTCGTCAGTGCCCGTGCCGGCGGGCTAGATGCGCGGGTGGGCGAGCGCGGGCTGGCGCTATCCGGGGGACAGCGCCAGCGACTCGGTATTGCGCGCGCCCTCTACCCGGAGCCCGTGGTGCTGGTCCTCGACGAAGCAACCTCGGCGCTTGACACACAGACCGAAGAGGCGGTAAGCCGTGCGATACGCGAGCTGCGAGGCGCCGTGACGGTGATCACCGTCGCGCATCGCCTGGCAACGATCAGGGATGCCGACATGGTGTGCTTCTTCGCGGACGGACGGATCACAGCCCGAGGCACATTCGATGAAGTCGTCGCCGCAGCACCCGAGTTCGCCGCGCAGGCACGACTGGCAGGGCTCGCCTAATCGACCGCGTGACGGTAAGTGCGTAGCACGGAAGGTATGTAGCGATCGGCAGTATGGTGCGTCAACGTCCACTCTCTTGAGCCCAACATCTTCTGCGCGCCCGCGGGATCAGCGAAGTCGGCGATCACCGCGTCCGTCACGTCCGTAACCGTGCCCTCGCGTATCGGGAGAGCGTTCCCATCCGGTCCGGGGAAGTGCTTGCCGACTGCAGCGAGGGGGACACCGATCGCCATCGCCTCGAGTTCGGAGACGGAGAGGATCCTTGAGGCTTGCCCGACCACCACGTTTGCCCCGGAAAGAAATCGCAGGTAATCATCGTGCGGGGCTCTGGGCACGAGCGTGACGCCGATTCGTGCGGCGTCCATGGCGCCAGGGCCCCAGTCCAGGCCGCGGACATCGAGCCCGGCCTTGACCAGGTGGCCCGCGACCTCCAGCATCTCCGAAAGCCCCTTGACGTCCTCCCAGCGAGAGGCGAATGCAACGTATCCCGCAGGTCGCCACGTCGGGAGCTGACGCGGTTCAACGAAGACCGGGAGATACTCCGCATCGGGACGGGCTGCTCGTGCGTTCTCCTCGTTGTCCGGCGTCGAGTAATAAACGTGTGCGGCACCGTCGATGTAGGCCTGGATCGTCCGACGGCGGACCGGGTCAAGCCAAAGGGTGCGGATGTCGGTGCCGTGCAGATGGAGCACATATGGCCGACGGGGAACGAACCACGGCTTGAGTCGTCGAACAGTAGTAGCGAAGTGGACGTGGACGACCTGCGCGCGGGCAGTATGGGCAGCGATCCGTCCCAAGGTCCTGTACTCGTCGAGTCGAGTAGCCGCGCTACGACCCGGTCGAAGCGGCGCCCAGGTGCGCTCTGGACTCAGTATCCGCCAGCGATGACCTGCCCGCTGGGCCGCCGTGACCAGATGCGCACCGACGAATGCGCAATCGTTCAGGTGTAGGACGCGGGGGGAGATGGACACTCCTCCGATGGTACCGTGCGCTCTCTGGCACCGTCCGCTGTCACACCTAGGGCGTGTCTGACAAAGCCTTGGTCCAGGCGATGACGGCGTTGAGGACGACCGCGGCGCGGTAGATCACGGCGTGCTTGTCGTACCGGGTTGCGAGGCCTCGCCATTGTTTGATGTGGCAGTAGCGGCGTTCGATGACGTTCCGGTTCTTGTAGTCGGCGACGTCGAGCCCGACAGGTCTGCCGCCGCGGGATCCGCGGCGCTTGCGGTGGCCTTTCTGGTCGTCGGGCTCGGGGATCACGGCCTTGATCCCGCGGGAACGCAGGTGGGACCGGATCGCGCGTGAGGAATACGCCTTGTCGCCGCGGACCGCGTCCGGGCGGGTGCGGGGCCGGCCGGTGTCGCGGCCGACCCGCAGCTGCGCCATCAGCGGCAGGAACATCGGCGAGTCCCCCGCCTGCCCGGGAGTGATCAGTGTCACCAGAGGGAGCCCGTTGCCGTCCACGAGCTGGTGGATCTTCGTCGACAGACCGCCTCGGGAGCGGCCGATGCCGTGATCAGGCGGCTCGATCTGCGGATTCGTGTAATTCGATCCAGCCCCCTGTGAGGCGGGTCGTGTTCGTCGCGTGCTGATGCGCGCGGGCGATCGTGGAGTCCACCGACAACGACCAGTCGATCATCCCCGCCGCGTCCGCTGCGGCGGTGACCTTCGCCAGCACCCGGTCCCAAGTGCCGTCCGACGCCATCCGGCGATGCCAGGTCCACACCGTCTGCCACGGCCCGAACACCGCCGGCAGATCCCGCCACGCGATCCCCGTCCGATACCGGTACACGATCCCCTCCACCATCGTTCGAGCGTCGGAGAACTTCCGCCCCGGCCGGCCCGTGGGACGCGGCAGCATCCCCTCGATCAACGACCACTGAGCATCAGAGAGCATCTGAAACCGCGACACCCCTCGAGACTCTCAGCCGCAGCCCCCAACCTTTGTCAGACACGCCCTAGCTGTACCCGGCCATGAGGTTGGTCCCCTCGTTGGGATTGTGAATGGGGAGGACCTCCGGGCTTAGTGGAGATATCTGACGTCTTCACGAAGCACACGGAGGTCCCATGGCCCACGCTAACGCCCGTCTGACCGTTCATGGCAGGCGGTTGATCATTGAACGTGCCCGAGCCGGCTGGAAGCAGGCGCACATCGCCGCGGCGATGGGAGTCTCACGTCGTTGCGTGAAGCGCTGGATCGAGCGTTACCGCGCCGAGGGCGAGGCTGGGCTGGTCGACCGTTCCTCGCGTCCGCATACCAGCCCGACGCGTACGAGTCCCGGGCGCGAGGAGGCAGTGCTCGAGCTGCGCCAGAGGGAGCGCATCGGGCGTGAGGAGATCGCCGCGCGACTGGGCATGTCGGCTCGGACGGTCTCGCGCATCCTCGCCCGTCACGGCATCCCGCCGCTGCGGGCACTGGATCCGATCACGGGGGAGGTGATCCGCGCGTCGAAGACCACCGCGGTCCGTTACGAGCGGGACCGGGCCGGCGAGCTGGTCCACATGGACGTGAAGAAGCTCGGCAAGATCCCCGACGGCGGCGGCTGGAAAGCACACGGCCGCGCCAGCGGATCCATCCTGCGAGACCGGAACACGAAGGTCGGGTACGACTATGTCCACTCACTCGTCGACGATCACTCCCGGCTCGCGTACTCGGAGGTCCTGCCCGACGAGAAGGGAGCCACCTGCGCGGCGTTCCTGGAACGCGCGATCGCCTACTTCGCCGCCCACGGCATCCCCCGCATCGAGCGGCTCATCACCGACAACGCCTGGGCCTACAGGTTCTCGCTGCGCGAGGTCTGCGCCGCGCACGGAATCCGGCAGAAGTTCATCAAGCCGCACTGCCCCTGGCAGAACGGCAAGGTCGAACGCTTCAACCGCACCCTGCAGACCGAATGGGCGTACCGGCACGTCTTCCTCACCAACACAGAGCGCACCGCAGCGCTTGCACCCTGGCTCGAGCACTACAACACTGGACGGCGCCACTCAGCCCTCGGAGGCCACCCGCCGATCACCCGACTGGCACCAACGTGATGACCCGGTACACCTAGCCGCGCGGACGCCTTGGGGTGCTTTGATAGGATGCTCCCTGTGCGGATCGCGGTGCTCACGACGTGGTTTCCGACCGCGAGAGCCCGTGGTGCCGGCTCGTTCATCGCACGCGATGTCGTTGCCCTAGCTCGAGACCATGACGTAGAGGTAGTCCATCTCGTGGCACCGGAGCTCGATGACGGGCAGCGGGCCATCGTCCGAGATGGGGTGACGGTTCGGCGGATCCCTTTGGACGTCCGGCGCCCACGAGGGGCGATTGCTGCCCGCCGTGCGGTGGAGTACGCCCTCTCCGTGCGCCCCGTGGATCTCATCCATACGATGGCCGCCCCTTCCCTGCTTCCCTTTTTATTCCAGCGTCCCGGGACGCCCTGGGTGCACACGGAGCACTGGAGTGGTGTGGCGAACCTGGCGAGAGGCGGTCGCTCAGTCATCGCTCGCCCGCTCGTCCGGCGTGGCTTCGGAGGTCCAGACATGGTCGTCGCGGTGAGCGACTTCCTTGCGGCGAGCGTGCGTGTTCTACGGAAAGGGCCCGTCCGGGTTGTTGGAAACATTGTGGATGCCGTCGCGGAGGCTGACTCGCTCACGCCCGGTGCGGCGGCGCAGCCGCGATCGAATCTACGCGTGCTGGGCGTTGGAACCGTGAACGAGCACAAGGGATGGAGGCTCGCCGTCGACGCCGTCTCCGCGCTCGCGGGATCGGGCGTGGATGTGCGGCTGACGTGGCTGGGTGACGGCCCAGAGTTGAACGAACTGAGACGCCGGGGCGAATCACTCGGCGTGGACGCCCCGGGACACCAGCCCGCGGAGAAGGTGCGAGCGGAGATGGAAGGCGCGGACGTCTTTGTCCTGCCCACCCGGTCGGAGACCTTCTCACTCGCGACAGTCGAGGCCTTGGCAGCGGGGCTTCCGGTCGTGACCACCGGTGTGGGCGCGCACACGAGCTTTGTCACGCCTGAGACGGGTGTGGTTGTGCCTCGAGATGCGGAGGCGCTTGCGGCGGGGATCAGAAGGGCGGCGGCCATGGAGAGGTCGGTCGTCCGTGCCAGAGGGCGATTTCTCATCGACCAGTTTGCCGAGGTGCGATTCCGCGACGCTTACCGAGACGTATATGAGAAGGTCACGCGAGAATGAGTTCGCCCTCCCAGCTTCCCACCGTCGACATGATCATCGCCGTGCACGATCTGCGACGGAATATCCGGCGTGCCATCGGCTCTGTCCTGAGCGATCCAGACCCCAGCATCCGGGTATTGGTTGTGGCGCACAACCTCGACGCAACGGCGGTTGCCGCCGAGGTGAGAGACCTCGTCGACGACAACCCTGGACGGGTGCGGATCGAGGAACTCAAGGACGGCGTTCCCAGCCCGTCCGGACCATTTAACTTCGGAATGGCGATCTCCGACGCGGTCTACGTCGGCATCATGGGATCCGACGATGAGCTGGATACCGCTGCCATCGCTCAGTGGCGGAGCCGGGCAGAGCGATTTCATGCGGACGCGGTCATTGCAAAGGTCGTGCGGGGTGGCGTCCGCACTCTCGTGCGGTCCCCACCGAAGCGGGTGTGGCGCACGGGCGTGTTGGATTTCGTGCGGGATCGGCTGTCCTACCGGAGTGCGCCGCTCGGGCTGATGCGCCGCGAGGCTGTGACCCGGCTTGAACTTCGCCTTCTGGAAGGAGCCCGCAACGGGGGTGATCTGCCATTCGTCACCCGACTCTGGCTTCTCGGCCGGGTCGTGGCGGACCAGGGGACGGCAGCGTATGTTGGCCACGACGACGCCCCTGAGCGAGTGACCTTCGTGGCTAAGCCAGTGCGGGAGGAGCTCGGACCCGTTCGCGACCTGCTCGCAGGTGAGCTCGTACGGCAGATGTCGCGCGCCCAAAAGGAAGCACTGACGACCAAGCTGTTGCGCCGCAACGTCATCGATTCGATTCGCAAGCGCGATGGTGGCCGGCTGCTCAGCCCTGACGACTTGGATGTTCTCCGCGGGATCTTCGCCACAATCCAAGACATCACGCCTCGTGCGATGGACCTTGTCTCGGGCTCCCAGCGAGCGATGTTCGAAGAGATTCGCGCGGAATGTCCGGACCTGGAAAGAGTCGTCGCGCTCAATGGCGAGTCGGCGCGGATGCGTTCGCCACGAGCGATCATGCCGGCGAGGTGGCGTTTTCTGCTTCATTCGCAGGCACAACCGCGTTTCGTCGCGGCCTCCGCGCTCATTAAGATCGGGGCGTCGAGGTTCTTCCCATGGGTGCGGGGTGCCGCGATCTCCATCGCCACGGGCGTGGTGCTGGCCGCGACGGCCGGGCTGTTCTGGCGCGGACTGTGACGTTAGGATCCCGATCGGTAATCGCCGCTCGTCTCACCAGGTGGTTATCAGGCCGCCCCAGGAGAGCCCCACGCCGAATCCCAGGAGCATCACGCGCATTCCGCGATGCAAGGTGCCACGTGATTCCGCGTCCGCAAGGGCGATAGGAATCGTGGACGATACGGTGTTGCCTGACTCCTCGAGCGCGACGAAGAATTTCTCGCGAGGAACACCGAGCTTCTTTCTCAGGTGCTCCAGCATGAATGCATTCGCCTGGTGGAACACGAACAGATCGATGTCGTCGAGGGTCACGCCGGCCTTCGAGAGGATTGTGTTCACGGAATCGGGGACGACGGCGAGGGTGAAGGTGAAGATGTCCGGACCGTCCATATACAGGTCGTATCCGGTGTGCTCCAATGCCCGCGCTGCGGTGTCTGCCTTCGGCTGCAATGCCGTGCCTTCGCGTAGGCCCCCGCTCGGAACAATCAAGCTCTTCGCCCCGGAACCGTCCGTTCCGTAGGTGATCGCGGTAATCGAGTTCGCCTCGCCGTCATCGGTGACGAGCGTTGCCGCGGCACCGTCCCCGAAGATGGTTCGCACGGACTTGTCACGAGGATTCAGGAACTTCGTGTAGGTGTCCGCGGTGATCACGAGGACCTTGGCAGCCTGCCCCGATTCGATGAGCCCCTTGGCTAGACCGAGCGCGTAGATGTAGCCCGAACATCCAAGGGTGATGTCGGTCGCGCCGGCGCTTGTGGGAATGCCAAGCGCATCCTGCACGATGCAGGCGGTCGAAGGAAGGTAGTAGTCGGGGCTCTGTGTACAGACGATGAGGTAGTCGATGGATGTCGGATCGATTTCGTTAGCGTCGAAGAGAACTCTGCCCGCGGCGGCGGCCAAATCAGATGTGAACTCGTCAGGCGCAGCGATATGGCGGCGCGAGATGCCTGTCTTCGCCGAGATCTTCTCAACGCTCCACTCGGGGAACTCTGTCGCGAGCGCATCATTGTCGAGGACGGTCGGTGGGAGGTAGGAAGCGACAGCGGCAATACGGGCGTTCACGTAATCGAGTCTACGGCGCCACGATTAGCGCGCGGTATATCCGCCATCGACCACCAGCGCCGTCCCAGTCACCCAGCTCGATGCCGGCGAAAGGAGGTAGAGCGCGGCATTCGCCACGTCTGCCGCGGCGCCGATGCCGAGTGGATGCGCGGCGCCGATCGTCTCCCAGCCGGACGAGCCGACGTTGGCATGGATCTTCTCAGACATTGCGGTCTCGACCATGCCCGCAGCGATGCTGTTGACCCGAATCCTGTCTCGGGCGAGCTCGAGCGCGAGAGAGCGTGCGAGTGAGGCGACGGCAGCCTTGGACGCCGCGTAAGCACTGACACCTGCTTCGCCTACGAGCCCCACGGCGGACGACATGAGCACGATGCTTGACTCCGTGGCCCGGACGGCGGGGAGTCGAAAGCCTTTGGCGAGTAGGAGTGCGGTGGTGACATTGAGGCGGAACAGTGCTTCAACCTGATCGGCGTCGACCGTCCGTAGGGGAGTCGTTGCGTGCATCCCCGCCGCGTGGAAGAGCCCGTTCAGGTGACCGACCCGCTTCGAGACTTCTTGAAGCAGACCGGGAATGGCAGCGCTGTCGGTCAGGTCGAAGGGGACCGCGACGTGACCATCGCCCTCGAGGTGTGAGCGCAGCTCCTCGAGCGCTTCCTTGCGCCGTGCCACGAGCACGAGGTTGGCGCCGTGCCGGCTCGCCTCAATCGCGGTGGCGCGACCAATCCCGGAGGACGCGCCGGTGACCAGAATCGTGCGTCCCCGCAGGCGAAGGAAGTCCGGGTCGTCACTCACCGGATGCCAAGGTGAACAGGTCGGAGACCGTAGATGCCTCCGCCAGAGCATCGGGGTCGATCGTGATGCCGACCCGGTCGTCGACCTCAGCGATAAACGAGATGTTCGAGAGCGAGTCCCACCCAAGCGAGTCGAGGTCGCTTGTCAGGTCGAACTGATCTGCATCCGTCTCAAGGATATCGGCGACGACCTGTAGGAAAGTCTTCTCATCCATATAAGCCATACTAAGTGTGGCCCCACCCCTGGGTGTCGCAAGTACAGTCGATGTCATGGCGATCACTGACGTTCGGGCATCCGCAATCGCGGCAGAGCTTGATACGCACCTCGTTGGCAGCGACCGTGTGGTGACGGGGATGTCGCCGCTTGCTGATGTGGGGCGAGATCAGCTGACCTTCGTCGTCGACGTCGACAAGCGACGAGCGGAGGTTTCGCGTGCGTTGGATGTGGGTGCCGTCGTCATCGCGCCGCTGTCCGCCGAGCTCGAGCCCCGCGCGCCGGGCGCGCTGATCGCAGTGGATAACCCGCGTGCGGCATTCGCCGTGGCGGTAACGGCGTTCTTCGCTCCCCGGGTGCAGCCCGGAGTCCACCCGACCGCGATCATCGCCGACGATGCGCAGGTGCATCCCACTGCTTACATCGGTGAATATTCTGTCATCCGGGCAGGCGTAGTCATCGAGGAAGGCGTTGAGGTGAGGGCTCACGTGGTGATACATCAGGGTGCGCGAATCGGTGCCCACTCACTGATCAAGAGCCACGCTGTCGTCGGTGAAGAGGGTTTTGGCATGGAGAAGGACGCCGAGGGAAACAATCTGAGAATTCCTCATGTCGGCTCGGTGCGCCTGGGTCGCAATGTCGAGATCGGCAACTTCACCACTGTCTGTTCGGGGACAATCTCACCGACGATTGTCGGTGACTACACCAAGATCGACGATCACGTCCACATCGCGCACAACTGCCGCATCGGTCGGAACGTCATCATCACCGCCTGCGCCGAGGTATCGGGCAGCGTGGTGATCGAGGATGACACCTGGATAGGTCCGAATGCCGCCATCATTCAGGGCGTTGTGCTCGGTGAGCGTTCTCTGCTCGGGATTGGTGCGGTCGCAGTCAAGTCGATCCCGTCGAACGAGGTGCAGATCGGCAACCCGGCCCGCCGGTTCCGGGACAACAGCTGAGTGGTGAGCTCAATAGTTTTCGGCGGGGACCTTCTCGAACCACCAGAACGGATGAGTGAGTACCTGGAGGCGTGCTTCCTTGCCAATCCATCCAGCGAAGTGACCTTCGCGCCAGCGGCCACTGCTGTCACTGAGGTACTTCATCGTCGGCGCGGTGAATCGAGCTTCGTAGGCGTGGTAGCGGACCGTGTCCGACCAGCGGTCGAGCAGCGCATCGGCAGCCGCCACACCGCCCATTCGGGACGGCTCGTGAACGCTGAAGCCACCGAGCGGGCGCCCCAGGGCATTCTCGAAGACTTGGCGCTGACGCTCCGCCCAGTCGACGGGGTCGCCCCCGAGAACCTCGTTTAGGCCGCCTTCGAGATGCAACTGCACTTCGTGCCCGAGTTCCTCCATCTCGCGGATGCATGAGAGCGACGGGAGGCTCAAGAGGTTGTAGCCGCGCGCGTGCACTCTGAGGAAGAAGGAGGAGGTGCAACCGGCCTCGGCATCGAGGCGGGCGATTCGTACCGCTTGCTGAATGTCGTTGTCGATGTCGTGCCGTAGCACGAGGTGCAGTGGCCTGGCGTCACCAAGGTATCGCTCGAAGCTGGTTACCGCGTAGCCCGCGGCTTGATAGGCCTTCAAGGTCGCTGAGTAGGACGAGAAGGAGAAGTCTTGCGATTCCGCTCCTGCAGTGGTCATCGTGACACCATTCTCATGTTCGGACAAGGGCTCGTGTCGGAGCGCCACCCACCGATAGTACGTGGGTCTTGTCCTCTAGGTGAGTCGCGCCACCGTCAGCCGGTGACGTCGGCGGATGTCTAGGGCGATACGCGACAGGAACGAGCAGTGATTCCTCCCGGGCGCGTGGTTCTGCGTTCATGCGCAGCCCCGTGCCAGATTCCGCCGGCCGAAGACAGCTCCCGCCACGGCAATGGCCGACTACGACAGCGGTGCCTCTCGCGAGCCGCAGTTGCGTCGATTCCGGGCCCGGCTCCCGGCACCACAGGCGACGGTAGGGTGGCGAAGCAACGCGCCAGACAGACGGGACTCTCCGTTGGGCGCACGGATCCAGGGGGATCGGCGGCCGACGGTCGGAGGCACAAGGGCCGCCTAGACTGGTCCTTATGCAAATCGCCGTAGTGGCCCTCGGGAAGATCGGGCTTCCTCTCGCCGTCCAGTTCGCCGATGCCGGGCACGATGTCATCGGCGTTGACGTCAACGCGCGGATAGTGGAGAGTGTGAACCAGGCCGTGGAGCCGTTCCCAGGCGAGGCGAATCTTCAAGACAAGCTCGCTGACCTCGTCCCGGCGGGTCGGTTGCGCGCGACCACCGAGTACAGCGAAGCGATTCCTGACGCGGATGTTGTGGTTGTCGTGGTTCCCCTCTTCGTCAATGACGCGACGTGGGAGCCGGACTTCGGATGGATGGACGCTGCCACGGCGTCCATCGGACAGTACCTCACCGCCGACACTCTCGTGTCGTACGAAACAACCCTTCCTGTGGGCACGACCAGGTCACGGTGGAAGCCCCTCCTGGAAGCGCAGTCGGGCCTTGTCGAGGGCACGGATTTCCACGTCGTATTCTCACCGGAGCGGGTGCGCACGGGACGCGTCTTCGAAGACCTCAGGAAGTACCCGAAGCTGATCGGGGCGTTGACCGCCGAAGGGGCGCGGAAGGCGCAGGAGTTCTATGAGGCGGTACTTGAGTTCGACGAGAGGCCGGACCTCGCGGCTCCAAATGGAGTGTGGGATCTCGGTAGCGCCGAGGCGGCTGAGATGTCAAAACTCGCGGAGACGACCTATCGCGACGTGAACATCGGCCTGGCGAATCAGTTCGGCCTGTTCGCGTCGAAGCACGGCATCGACGTCTATCGTGTCATAGAGGCGTGCAACTCCCAGCCCTATAGTCACATCCATCTTCCAGGTATCGCTGTCGGTGGTCACTGCATCCCGGTCTATCCGCGTCTTTATCTGTCCACCGACCCCAGTGCGGAGATCGTCCGCACCGCGCGCCTGCTCAACGCATCGATGCCTGAACGGCTCGTCGACCAGGCTGCAGGCGTCCTCGGTTCGCTCGAGGGGCTGCAGGCCGTGGTGCTCGGTGCATCCTATAGAGGCGGGGTCAAGGAGACCGCGTTCTCAGGCGTGTTCCCCACTGTCGAAGCCCTCACGAATCGTGGCGCGCGCGTCCGTGTGCACGATCCGTTGTACAGCGATGAGGAACTCCGCGCCCTGGGCTTTGAGCCCTTCGAAATGGGTGACGCCGTCGACCTCGCCGTGCTCCAGACTGACCACGCTGACTATGCGGCGCTCACGCCCTCCGATCTGCCGGGGGTGCGGCTGCTCGTCGACGGTCGCAACGCGACTGATGGTGCCCTGTGGGTCGGAACCCCCCGCATCGTCGTGGGCGCCAGCTGACGCAGCGCTTGGGGGCCGGTGCGGGCTGGTCAGCCGAGATTGACCATACCGTTCCATCCAGATCCGATGATCGAGACCGCACCCCAGCCTCCCTTGCCGTTGCCCCGGTAGAGACGCAGGTTGCCGTCAGATGAGCGTGCCAGGACATCCGATGTACCGTTGCCATCGAAGTCGCCTGGGCTGAAGATCGCGGTCATGCCGCTCCAGCCTTTGCCGATCTGTTTGCTGTATCGCCAGCCTCCCTTGCCGTCCGAAGCGTAAAGCCAGAGCGTCGCGTCGGATCGGCGCGCCATGAGGTCGGGCTTGCCGTCCCCGTCGAAGTCGCCCACGTAGAAGATCTGCGACATTGCGTTCCAGCCCTTGCCGATCTGTGTTGAACCGGCGAACCAGCCACCTGCCCCATTGCCCTTGTAGAGCAGCAACCGGCCGTCCGTGGAGCGCGCCACGACGTCGGCCCGCCCGTCGCCGTTGAAGTCGACGCCTCCGACCAGGGCGGTCATCGCTCCCCAGCCCTTGCCGATCTTCTGCGCGGCGCCAAGTCCGGCGCCGCCGGTCCCACGGAGGAGCTCGAAGCTCCCGTTCGCCGTAACCCGCCCGACGTCCGTGATGCTGTCGCCGTCGAAATCCCCCATGGTCACGAGGCGGTCGGTGGCGTGCCACCCGGCATCGATGGTGGTGAAGCCGTTCCACCCGCCGCCCCCGTTCCCGCGATACAGCAGCAGTGGTCCCGAGCTGGACTGCGCCAGGACATCCGCCTTTTGGTCCCCGTTGAGGTCGCCCGCTCCCGCAGGCCCCGCCGTCTTGCCGACGCCGAAGATCTGCACCCAGTACGTCTTGTAGCCGCACGAGCCGGTCGCGTAGCCGACGCCCATGCCGGTGTAGCT
>Ga0182748_1001126_pt1 | contig 26763 bp, 38 predicted proteins | sample eDN3rd37CKraftOP_FD_128877 | JGI IMG/M metagenome (GOLD analysis project Ga0182748, IMG submission 128877) | Enriched Organic Plus compost microbial communities from Emeryville, California, USA - eDNA 3rd pass 37_C Kraft OP (version 2) (version 2) ...
AGGCGGCCGAATTCATGCTTGGCCGCCCTTCGAGATAGCGCTTGCCCCGCCAGGTATTGGCGAGGCACTGTCCCATGCCGGCGGCGGCGACCTGACCGCGAAGCTCGTCCTTGAGACCGGCCTGAACCTCGTCCATCGCCTCCGAGACGGCCTTCTCGGTGTCGTCAAAGGCGCGCTTGAGAACGGCGGCCGGATCGTCGGCCTTGAAGCTGAACCGCACGGCTCAATCCCGCGGGGACGCCTCGCAGGTCCAGACAAGACCGAGGCTGTCGCGAACGGGCGTTCCGATGATGGCGAAGAGATCGCCGCCGATTTCCACGGTGTCGCCGGCGGCGGGCGATGCGATCTCCGACGCGCGCACATCCACAAGAACGGTCGCCATGACGGCCCGGCTCCCGCCGAATCCGGCAACCTCGTCGGGCGTTTTGCGGATGACGCGAATGGCGGTGCCGTCGCCCGCGCCGCCCGCGCGCCAGATGGCGTCCTCGGCCACGTTGGCGTCGCGGAAGATCGCGTCAACCGCTGCCGCGAAGGCCGAGGACATCGCCGTCATTCGCTGGCTTCGTCCGCGCGCGCGATGCCGTTGAGGCGAACGCGGCCGATGGTTTCGGTCGATCCGTTGCCGACGGCCTTGACCGCGCATCCGATGAGCAGATTGCCCGCGCCCGAGGTCGTGCACTTCTTGCCGGAATTGTCCCAATAGACGAGCGCGCCAACGGTCCACGCTTGCGACGCGGCCTTCTCCAGATCGAACACGCCCGTCGTCTTGAGCGCCACGTCATCGCCGCTATCCGCGTCCGCGGTGCAAACGCCGAACAGTTGCCCCACCTTGGCGCCTTGGCCGGTCGTGCGGTCATAGGGAGCGGCGACCACGACGGTATCGCCGGCCTGAACGTAGTTCTTCATGTCGAAGTCTCCTGAAATGGAAGGGGCCGCCCAAAGGCGGCCCCGGTTTCACTCATTCACGCCCGGCAACTAGCTCGGGTTCGCACCGGCGTTCTTGAACAGGCCGCGGAAGTCGAGCGCCTTCGCCGCGAAGTCGTGACGAATCTTGATCTCGACGCCATCAACCTCGAAGCCCACACGCTGGTCGATGAACGGCTCGGTCTGTCCTTCGAGGTGGGCGTATTCGACCGTATCGACGAGGTTCGGATCGGCCGCGAGATACCACGGCTGTGGACCGCCGCTGACAAACAGACGCGGCTCCTCCACGACCTGCAACATGCCGGCGAACGGGTTCACGTCGGCCGACTTCGCAGGGGTGGTTGCGGCGAGCATCTTGCGGGCCTCGATTGCGCGCTGGCCCGGCGGGACAAGGACGTACCGAGGGCGCGCGTCGATGTATTCCTTGTCCGCGCCCGAAGCGTCGCCCAAGTCCTTCTGCTGGGTCATCTTCTCCCAGGCTTCGGACCACGACGTTTCGCTGATCACCGCTGAGGTGCCGAGGTTGCCGTGGTCCGAGTGGAACAGGGCGGTGCCGTCGGCGAGCGCAGCATTGGCGATCAGCACGTTGTAGACGATGCTCGATTCCAGATCGGCGGCGCGCTGACCGGCGGTTCCCAACGCGCGGTCGAATGCGCGGAGATCGTCGTTGATGATCGCCTGCCGGGTGAGCGCGACAATGCGCCCATAGGTGGCGAGCTGGTAGGACTCCCGGCCTTCCGCGATCGTGCCGTAGCTGAACTCGGCGCCTTCCATCACCGCCTTGAGCGCGGGGAAGTTACCGACCTGGGTCGGATACATCGGCTTGAAGTCGGTGGCCGTAACGCCTCGCGCCCAGGTTTGGAATGTGCGAGGCGTGCCAGCGTAGGCCTGCCGCAGACGCTTGCCGGCGACAGCCGCGAGGATCAGCGGGAAGTCGCTGGTCGATTGCAGCCCCGCACCGCGGGTCGCCGTGTGCGCGATCTCGTTCGGCGTCATGCCGCGCGTGCGCACTCCCGCCGCTTCCAGGCAGTCGCGGGCGATGTCGAGCAGCCGCATCCCCCGATACTCGCGGGCGCGGTCCGTCATCTGGAAAGCCTGCGGCTGAGCGCGGTGCAGAATCGCCTCCGCGATGGCCTCGCGGCGCGTGACGGTCGCGTCCAGTCCCCCGGCGGGCAGGGATACCTGCGAATGGCCGGTGCCGCGCGAGTCGCGCTCGGCCAATTTGTCGAGCACGACCTTCCGGGCTTCCTCAACCGACACGTTGCGCGCAACGAGATCGTCCGCGATCGAGCGGTCGAGATTGAACTGATCGACCAGTCCCGTGATGGTCGTGATGCGCTCACGCTCCTGCGCGCGCACCTGCTCGGCAGTCGGCTGAGGAGCCGACTGCGAATCGGCCGCGCGAGCGGCTTCGGTGGGGACGTTATCTGCCGGCGCGCTGCCCGGCATGACGGTATCTTCCGGCATGGCATTGTTCTCCTGATTGGCGGGCTGCGCCCGGTTGATGACTTCAAAGGGAAAGAGACGGTCCGCTTCCTGCGCGCGGACCTGCGCACCCGGATCGGCGGGGACGGTTACGAAGCTGAGCTCGTGCGGCGTCCAGCGCTCGACGAACCACTTCTCGACATCGCCGGAAGTCTTCGACTTCTCGATGCGGACCTTGTCGATCGAGTAGCCGACCGAGATATTGCGGACGATCTTGTCGGCCACGAGCGCGAACAGCCGATCCGCGTTCGCGTCCACGCCGGGCTGCGGGAAGCGCACCGTGGCGATTCCCTTGCCGTCCTCGATCGAGGCGCGCTCCACCACCGCCACCTGCGACTGCGTGGACCACGTATCGTGGCTGTCGAGAACGGCGGCACCCGCGTTCAGACGGGACAAATCGACTGCTTTTTCGGAAACGATGAGGATTTCGTCGTAGTTGACGGTCCGCATCGTATCCCAATCGAACTTGCGGCGGCGAACCGACGCGCCGGTCGTCCAGACAAGATCGACGGTTCGCGCCTCGGCATCGACCGAGGAAATCGGCGCGCGCCGGGTCTGCATCGGAAGCGCGTCGCGGCGCTCCCGAACCTGTTCGGGCATGAATGCCTCCTTGGACTAAGGTTTCTTTGCGGGTTTCGGCTCGTCGCCGCCCGCGCCCGCCGCGGGTTCGGGCTGGTAAAGCCCCTGTTGCGTGACCTTGCGGGGATCGCTGTCGAGAACGATCCCGAGCGCATCGAGCGTGGCGTTCGTCTCGGCCGTTTCGGCAAGGATGTCGTCGAGGTTCTCGCCTTGTCGCGCCACGACGCGGCGAAGAGAGGTCGAACCCATGCGCACCATCATGAGATCGGCGCGGGCATCATCGAGCGGATTCAGATACTCGAATTTCGGCGGCTCCCATTCGACGCCGGCCGTCGCGACCGGGATCAGGCCGGCGACATAGGCCGAAGCGATGAACCAGTCCCACACCGGCTGGCAAAAAACCGGGATCACGACCTGCCACTGGATCGCGGAAACAAGCCGACGGAACTCCACGATCCCCGCGCGGATCGATGAATAGTTGACCTGCGAGAGGTCGCCGGTCAGCAATTCATACGGCAGGCGGAAGCCCGCTGCGATGATGTGAAGCTGCGCCCGCAGCCATTCGCTGATGCCAGCCGTCGCCGCCGGTTGGTTGAACTTGATGTCCTTGCCGCCGCGCGCATAGGCGATCAGGCCAGGCTCGAACTGCTCAATTGTCTTCCCGTCCGCATCGACGACGGCAGGCGCCACGCCTTGGTCGGCGTCGTCCGCTGCCGTGACAATGCCAACAAGACACGCCTCGGTCTTCTTGCGGACGAGCTCGGAATTCGTCCAGTCGTCAAGATCGCGCAGCGCCCGCATGACTGGAGCGCCCCACGGCACGCCGCGCTGTTGAACGCGGTCGCGCGCGAACAGATGGATCACGCCGTCGGCCGGAATCCGAACCGAGGAGAAGCCCTGCGAAAGCGGGATGCCAATGTCGCCAGGATGGTTTGGAAACAGCCAATAGGCCGAGCGCCGGCCGATAACGTCGTATTCGATGCCGCGGACCGTGCGGCTCCCGTCCGTCCGCGCGTCGAGCTTTGACTCGTCGAGGTGGTCGGCCTCGTTCAACTGGATTTGCAGCGGCACGGGCAGACCATCCGCCGCTCGCCGCATCCGGCGCCGCGCGAACACGTCGCCAGACTCGACCATCTCCCGGACGGCCAGCGTAGTGAGGCCGTTGAAGTCCGACCGCCCGTCCGCGTCGCAAACCTTCGACCATTCGACGAAAAGCGCGTCGATCTTCTTGTCGAGCGCGGCGTTCCCCGTCTTCGCGCGCGGCGTGATCCCGTCCCCAACGATGTTGCTGACCCATGCGCTGACCGCTTTCGCGGCGTGCGGATTGTTGCGCACAAGGTCGCGCATCCGGTTCCGCAACAGCGCGCCAGCGGATGCGATCTCCGCGTCGGCTGATGCGCCGGTCGAGCGCCAGCCATCCGTTCGCCGCCCGCGCGCCGCGCCGTCATAGGCGCGTCGTGCTAGATCGTCGAAGGCTTGACGGGCGAGTAGACGCTTCACGCCGGCCCGCGGCGCGACAACCGCGATGGCACGGTCGAGCAGCGTCGGAGCCTGTGCCTGCTGCGGCATCAGCAATCACCGCGGCTGAACGAGGCATAGCCGGCCACCGGACGCGGCGTGCCAGATGCCGCGCTGATCGCGGATTCAATCTTCTGGATACGCCGAAGCAGCGCCGCCTCGGAATCGTATTCGACGGTCTTGCCTTCATAGGTGACGCGCGTCGTCCCGCTCGCATACGCCGCCTTGAGCGCGTCGAGTTCCGCCTGCGTCCAACTCATCTCAGAACCATCTCCCGTCCCGGCTGCCGAGCCATTTCGATTCCCGTTTCTCGCCACGCCCAGCCACGGGCCTCACTTCGCCGGCGGGCCGTTCCGCCGGCCGGTCCGCTGCCACCTGCTGCTCAAGCGATTTCCACTTCGCGTCCTGCCAGCGATCTACGCCGAGCATCCACGCCGCGGCGCGCGCATAGACGCGGCAGTCGAGCGCCTCGTTGCGCTCGCGCATTTGTCGCCACTCGAGCTTGGAGAAGCCGCGCTTGTCGCGGACCGTCACAAGCTGCTCCGCGGTCAACTGCTTGACCCATTCTGCCGAGATTCCCGACGGCAGATGAATGAAGCCGTCCGGGAACGCGACGCCGTTCTGCAAATCGTCCGCCGTCGGTCGGTCGAGCCGCAGGAAGCGATAGGTTTCGGATTTGAAGACCGCGACCGATACCTTCCACAACCGGACGCCGCGCCGAATCTTGCGTCCACCTTCCGTCGCATCGACGTAGGTCGGCCCATCCACGGGAGAGGATCGGTCGAAACCTTCGACGCCCTTGATCGGCACCGCGACGCCTGCACCGAACTGGCGCACCCATGAATAGACCTGCGATGTCGAACGACCGTCTCCGGAATCGATGGCGAGCCGTGCGATCCGCATCGCCGCGCCGCCTTCGTGCTTCCACTCGGTGGATAGCAATCGCGTCAGTGCGTCCCAACCGGACGAGCGGGACGTATCGCCCTCGATCACGATGTGATCGACCAGCCAACTTTCGAGCCCGCGGCCCCACGCCCAGACATCGACCTCGATGCGGTCGTGCTGAACGTCGGCGCCGGCCGTGAGAACAAGGCCGCCCCACGGCACGATCCGAAGATCGTACTCCTTCTCGCGCTCGTAGAGCCGTTTCCAATCGGGCGCCTCGCCGCGCTCCTGCCACGTCTCGCCCAGCAGCGTATTCTTCGCGGCCTTCAGCGCCGCGTCATTTCCTTGCGCCGCTTCCCATTCGCGGGCGATCTGCTCCCATGAGAGCCAACCGACTGGCGAATAGAGCCCGGAAATATGAAAGCCGATTACATGCGGGTCAGCGCAGGTGGCGGTGGCCCGCCATTCACCGGCCGCGAGCATGGCGGTCTTGTGATGCTCCGCGATGCCTTTCTCGCAGTTCTCGCAGATGTACTCCGCGGTGCCCGGCTCTCCCTTTTCCCAGCGAAGGCGCTCGAACCGAAGCCATTGCATGTGGCCGCAATGCGGGCACGGCACGTAGAAGCGACGCTGATCCGACGCCTCGAATTCGCGCTCGATTCGCGACAACCCCTTGATTGTCGGCGTCGAGACCATGAAGACCTTCCGGCGGTGTCCAAACGTCCGCGTCCGCGCTTCGGCCAGGGCGACAGGATCGCCTTCCCCCTCGACATCGCCGGGATAAGCGTCCACCTCGTCCAGAAACAGCCATCGCGCCGGCATCGACCGCAGGCCGACGGCGCTGTTCGCGCCTGTAAGCACAAGCTGGCCGCCGGCGAACCGCTTCGCGAGAACCGTATTGCCGCTGTCGCGCGTTCGCGCCGGCATGACGATATCGCGCAGTTCGGGGCTTTCCTCGATCAGCGGTTCGATGCGCTGTTGCGAAAGTCGCTTCGCCAATTCGGTCGTCGGCTGAACCGCGAGGAAAGGACCGGGCGCCTGGTGGATGCAGTAGCCGATCCAATTGTTGCCCGCCTCAGTCTTGCCAAGCTGCGCGCCCGACATGAACACGATCCGCCGTGCGGGATGCGACGGCGAAAGCGCGTCCATAATGTCGCGCATGTAAGGCGTGCGGTCGGTCCGATAACGCCCCGCCTCGGACGATGCCCGCGACGAAAGAATGCGGTAGCGATCCGCCCATTCCGAAACCGTCAGCGCGGGATCGGGTGCCAGTCCCCGCGCCCAGGCGCGAACGATGTCGGCCTCGCCGTCGTAGGCCTCACCTGAGTTCGACCCGGACGTCCGAGAGCTCGGCGAGGTGCCGTCGGACATGCTTTTCCAAAACCGTTTCCATCTGATGAGGATCGACCTGAAGTTCGGCCGCCATCAGAGCGGCGACGCGCGCCGGCCATTGCACCCATGCGTCGCGCTCGCGACGAGCAAGCCCGAAGATCGTCGCGACGGCGCGCGCTCGATCCACGAGTTCGCCCTTGATCTTCGCGAGGCGAACGCTGCGCTCCTGCGCCTTGATCACCTCGTTCGCGGTGCGGGCGCGCAGGAAGGTCACATCGCCTTCCGGTTTCTCCCCGGACTCGCGGAGCGTCTTTTGAACCGCATCCACCGCAGCGCGGGGAACGGCTTTGCCGGCGTCCGCCTGCGTTTCCTTTTGACCGTCCTTCGGAAGCGCGCGGCGCCCGCGCTGCTGCGATGGGTCGGTGCGCGCGGCCCACTCCGCGTCGGCCTTCGCGGGATCGATCGTCCCGTCCGGCTCAAGCGTGATCCGGCCCGAGGCTATCGCCACTCGAACCGCGTTCTCGGCCACTCCGCGATGGCGGGCATAGGCCCTGCGGGACAGACCCATGCTGCTGTCGCGCTCCTAGATATGCTCGTTCGTTCAGTCACTTGGCAGTTGCTCTCCCGCGCCGGTCGAGCCTGACTGAGGCCGTTCAAAGGCTGCTCGACTGAGGGGAACATGGCTCGCAAACCGCACCCCGCGGACATCCGCGATCAGGGCGTCATCGCTAACGCAGTCCGCTTCGATGTCGCCCACTTTCTCGGCGTCGGCCGGTATGCGCGCGGCTCCGCTCCGACACTGGCGGACGCACGTCAAGAAGCAAAGCGGATCGCGACGATCCATCCGAACGGCCGACGGCCGATGATCTACGCCATCGACGCGAACGGTCGATCGGCACTCGTCACCGCTGACATCGCAACGAAAGCAGGAGAACCTTCGATGAAGACCTACGCCAAGAAATTCAACGCCCAGCGAGCGGCGAAAGCCGCGGGACTCAAGGACGACGAGTTCGAGATCGTCAAGACCAAGGACGGCTTCGCCTACAAGGCAAAGGGAGAGCCCACGAAAACCGTGCCCGCGCCGGATGCGAAGGCACAGCCGCGCGCCGTTGGCAAGCGAGCGGCGATCGAGGAAGCCGCGCGCACCGGCGAACTGCCCGCGCCGCCCGACTTCAGCGCGCCGACACACGCACGTTTCCGCAACAAGCTCGCGAAGCTCGTCGAGCTCGTCGAAGCGGGCGACATCGCCGGCCTCAAGGCAATGACGATCAACCCGGTTTCATCCAGCCCGAAGGCAATGGCCCGCTACCGCGATCTCTGCGTGATTGCGCTGGAGGCGCGGAAATGACCGAATGCGACGAAATCGCCGAGTCCATCTGGCGGGCACGATCGTCTGCCAGCGGCAACGGCCTGAACGCAACGCAGCCTATCCGCTCATACACGGACGCAAAACGCGTCGCGCGTCATTATTGCGACGGCCAAGGCGAGCAAATCATAACGAATGTCGCTATTTCGCTTTGGCAAATCGCCCAACGGACGCCTTAAGGTCGAGCCGGCCCCGCGACATTCCAGAACAGCACGCGGCCCGGACCCTTCCGGGCAGTGCACACTTGCCATGCCTTCGCGTCGTAATGAGGATCGGACGGGAAGGCCGAAGGGGCTGAGCCTTCCCGCCCGAACGGAGCCGGATAGACGTGGATCGTCGCCCCAGCAACCTCTGAACTTTCAAGCGCGCGCCCGACCTGAACGACATGCCGTCGCGCATAGGGCCAAGCCTTCGCAAGCCCGCGCGCCAGAACGCCCGATCCGGCCGCGCACCAAACCTCGTCAGGCTCGATTTCCGTTGCGAGCGCCGCCGCCGCGATCGCGTTGATCGCCTCGGGCACATCGGCGCCGAACGGGATCAGCTTCGCGCCCCGCCGCGCGCAGTATTCCTTCGCGCGCTTCTGCACGACCGACAGGTAGCCGGGCTCGACAGGAACGACCTTCGCGCCCAGGCGCGACGCCTCGAGGGCGCGCGGATGCGGCCTGGCGCGCTTCGCGACGAAGATCGTCGCCCGCTTTCCGAGCCGTCGTGCGACGTGCGCGAGCGCGGTCTGGGCACCGCCCTCAGCCGGACTGGCATAGACCACCTCGTCAGCGTTGCCGAAAAGAAGCCCCAGGAATCGCGCCTTCGTGCCGCCCGGATAGAGATCGTCGCGGACGACCAGAATGCCACCGTGCTCCTTCACGATTGGCGCCGTCAAAATTCGTCTCCACCATCCGGCGCGATCTCGCCAAACTCGACTTCGCCGCACGCTTCCGTCGCCTTGCGCGGATCGCCCTTAACGAAGACCATCACGTTCTGATGCGTCCGGCCGAGCTTGCGCGTCGCCTTGAACTGCTTTCCGGCCCGGATCGGAAGCGATCCGACCGCAGTGACCAGAATGGCGTCGTTATAGAACCGCGCGCCGGCGGCCTCGAACGCCTCGACCGTGCGGCCGGGCAGATTCACATAGCAGCCGTCGCCATCGCGAACGTCGCCTATCACCCAAACCGCGAAGCGATCCGGCCGAAGGCGCGCCACGGCTTCCCGGACAATCGCGGCATAGGCCTCGAAGAACTCGTCCCGACCCATCGTCGAGAGATCGGCGGGATCGTCGGAGTATTCCTCCAAATTCCAGTAGGGCGGGCACGAGAACACGAGGTCCGCATCGACATCGCCGGCAATGCGGGCAATTTCGCGCGAGTCGCCCTGCCGCCATTCCGGCGCTGGATCGCCCGCCAGCGAGAGCTGCGCAACATTGGCAGCGACCTGCTCTGCGCGAAGCTCGACACCGACATACCGGCGACCGAGTTTCGACGCTACGATCCCGCGCACCGATCCGCCGGCGAAGGGATCGAGCACGACTCCTGCGGCCGGGCAGAACCACCGATATGCGATCTCGCACAGCACCGGATCGAAAATCGACGTGCCCGATCCAACATCGAGGATCGCCTGCGATACAGGGTCCAAGTCTTCCGGCTCGCGGTCGCCCTTCACGAAGGTCAAATTCGTCACCGTGCCGACCATCCCAGGCCAATGCTTCTCGCGAAATTCTGTCGTTGTGATCTTTCGGCCATGCTCTTTCTCCCATGCGCGCTTGCGCGCATAGAAAGACGCATCGCGTCGCGCCGGCCCACCATCGCCCCAGCCCTTCCCGCGAACGACTATCTCAACCGGGCGGGAGCGGTTTGCCTCGTCCGTCACCGCGCGCTTTCGTCTTCGAGTAGTTCATCGCTGGCATGGGCGCCCCGCCGGGCGATGCGTTTGCCCTCGCGTTGCGTGCCCGATCCAGCGGCCTCGGACTTCCGCCAGGCGCGGCGCCGCGGCCGAGCTCGGAACGAATGCCGAGACCGATCCACGCGCGCTTGCGGTCCTGCCACCATCCCTTGCGCGCATCGAGCACGCTAAACGGCGGCACGCCGAACCGCTCGGCCAGCGAGACGGAAGGATCAGACGCCGGCGAGTCCGGCTCATGACCATTTTCGCCGGCGCCCTTGCCCTCCGGCGGGGGGAGACCGGAGGTGTCGATCGAATCCAGGATACGCAGAAGATCGGCGTCGCTGAATCCGAGTATGTCGAGATCGAAATCTTCCTCGCGAAGCGCCGCGAGTTCGGCGCGCAACATCGCCTCGTCCCAGCCTGCGTTTTCCGCGAGCCTGTTGTCGGCGATCACGAGCGCCCGCCGCTGCGCCTCGTTCAGATGATCGAGCAAGATCACCGGAACCTCGGGCAGGCCGAGTCGCTTCGCGGCCAGCACGCGCCCATGCCCGGCGACGATCACGTCATCGGTGCCGATCAGCACCGGGTTCACGAAGCCGAATTCCGCGATCGACGCCGCGATCTGCGCGACTTGATCGTCCGAATGCGTCCGCGCGTTGCGTACATAGGCGATCAGCCGCTCAACCGGGCGGGTCTCGATCTGCAAGCGATGTCTCCAAACGATGAGGCCGGTCGCGGGCGGGAAAGGCAACCGCCCCACCGGCTGACGGGGTTGGTCCACGCGGCACTCGCCGTCTGATCCGCGCCAGATCATCCGCGTCGCGGTCCCTCTGGCCGGGCAAGCGGGCGTTCCCGCCTAAACCAGCGACGTGCCGCCGGCTGGAAGATGATGCGGGCGCGCAAGTGCGCAATTGGGTTGCGCGGCCGGTGCGCAAGCGGATTTAGGCTCTGCCGCTAGATTTCGATCGGGCCTTTGCCGCCCGCATCCCCAAGATGGTGAAAAGAACCTAAGGCCGCCGGGGATGTTGGCCGGGCGCGCGTCCCGCGATCATGCCGAAAAACATGGCTCAAACCGTTTCATTTGTCACGCAAAAAATTCGGAATCCTCTTTGCCGCTCAATGACTTAGTTTGCGGTTGAACACACCTTATTGCGCTTCGGTGCGGCGTTCGGCTTCAACGTCGGCTGCCCGACACGCCTTGAAACGGTGATGAGCGCCGCCGCCCAGCGCCGCCATGCGGTGGCGCGCGATATTCCGAGCCGCCAGCAGATGGGCTTCCAACGCACGCCCTCGGCGCGCAGCCACACGATGCGGGCGTCGTCCGGCTCAAGGAACGCGAGCCACGTCAGGCATTCCTCCATGCGCGAGATTGCGTCGGGCGTCGGGGGGATGCGGGGAGAGCGCGCCGGCTCCCACCCGAAGGCCTCGTGAACGTTCCGCACGATCTGCGGCCAGGCGTTGAAATATCCGGGCACGCGGACGTCGGGCAGGCGCCGGAGCGTCCGCGCCGCTTCCTCGAACCGATCTTCGACTTCGCTGGGTGTGATCTTCATTGCGAGCGAACCTCCTCCAGGCAGGCGGCATAGCCGGCGATGTCGAGCACGCTGTCGGCGTGTTCGGGATCGTGGCAGAGCCGTTGCAGCTTGATGTCGATCAGGCAGAGCACGACCTGCGCCGGCGTGACCGGAATGCCGAGCGTCACCGCCCAGCGCTTTGCGACCTCGCGGAAGAACCACGACGGATCGCCGTATTGCTCGCGGCGCGAGTCCACCGTCGCCGCGGCGTCGATCAGGAATTTTCCCGCCTTTGTGGCTTCCATCACTGCTCTCCCATCCGGTTCGCGATCGCCCAGCCGAGGATCGCGAGCGCGTCCGCCTCGTTGTCGTCGCGGGGATTGTGGCCGCGCCGTTTCATCGCCGCGATGACTTGCTCCTTCGAGGCGTTGCCCTTGCCCGTCGCGTGCCGCTTGATGGTCGCGACGGGCACGCCGAGGTATGGGATGGCGTGACGCTCGCACCACGCGGTGAGGTGGGCGAGGAAGCCGCCATAGGCCTGCGCGGCGAGCGTTCCGGCGTGGGCGCGGACTTCCTCGAAGGCGACGGCGTCGATTCCGCCGGCGAGTTGCCGCGCTTCGCTCAGCCATCCACCGAAGCGCAGGAACGCCATTCCAGCGCCCTCGAAGCGTCCGGGCCGGAATTCGTGCGTGCCGCTTGTGACCGCACCTGTGCGGGCGCGCAGCGCCCATCCGGTGCGGGTGCCGAGGTCGAGCGCGAGGATCGCCTTAGGCGCTGCGGCGGCGGCCTCGTTCCCGATCTGCATGGTTTGAACCTGCTCGTTCATTGGACCTCCGTTCAAAATGGAATTTCGTCGTCGAAGAACGGGTCTTCGATGTGCGGGAGCGGCTTCGATGGCTTTGCCCGCCGCCGCGGCCGGGACCGCGAACGGCTATGGGTGCGCGGAATTTCGGGCTGAGACCCGATGCTGAGCTCGCGGGACCGGACGGCCTTGACCTCGGCGCCGGGGAACGTCGCCTTCGTGGCGCGGACCTGATCGCCGAAGGCGTCGATGGCGACGGCGACTTCCGCGAGCGTGTAGACCGCGCCGTTGCGGTCGCGGGCGATGGCGGACGCTTCCTCGGCGGTGCGGACGATGGCGACGATCTCGCCGGTCGAGGGGAGCGCGATTTCCCATACCGTGGGCGAGAGCGGCTTGGCGCCGGCGGCGAGCGCGGCGGCGTCGAGGGCTTTCCAGGCACGTTCCATCGCGGCGGCCTGGACGGCGATGGCGTCGGGCCTATCCGAACGGAGCGCCTCGTTGAGCTTCTCGCGCTGGGCGTCGAAGCGGGCGGCGAGCGCGGGATCGACGAGCCGGGCGAGGCGGTCGGCGCCCCACTTGCGCTCCATCGCGAGCGCGATCTCGTCGAGACAATCGATTGCCGCGCGGGCGTAGCGGTCGGCGCTCATTGGGCGGCCTCCTCGCGCTTCCGGCGTGACTTGCGTCGCGCCGGCGCAAAGCGGGTCCGTCGGCCCGGTGACCGATGCGCAGGGCAACGACGACGCTGAATCGCGAACGTCGCCTTTCCGCCATGATGGACGAACGGCGCGTCGCACTCGGCGCAGGCCGATTGCCAGAGGCTGTAGGCCGACGGCGCTCCGTCCTGGCGGATGCAGGGGACGATTTCAAAGCAGACGAATTGCTGGCCGTTATCCAGGCGCACGTCGCCGACCTCGAACGGCGTGTTCGGAGGCAACTCGCGACCGCCGCGGAAAACGGTGGCGCGCGGCGCCAAGCCGGCGCGCCGCCGTTTTTTCTTACTCAGGGAGTAAGAAAGGGAACTTCCGCACTTCCGCTCCGCAATGTTTTCAATGGGTTGCGGGGCAACTTCCGCACTTCCGCAAGACTTCCGCACCAACTTCCGCAAGCGATTTTTCCTAACGAAATCAATGGCTTTCGATTTGCTTGCGGAAGTCCTGCCGAACTTCCGCAAGACTTCCGCATCGACTTCCGCAAGCCTCAGACCGAACGTCAGCGGCTTCCTGGCGATGACGACTTCCTCGATTTCGCGCGCTTTTAGCGATGCGAAGAGGCGGTTCTCGATGGCGATCGCGGCACTGGTGTTGCCGCGCGAAAGCACGCGCGCGATGAACCGCTCCCCGTCGCGTGGCCGCATGGACAAAGGTGCGCCCTTCGCCCAGGCTCGGCCCACAGCCGTCAGCAGTCGCCGGCGCAGGATATCCTCCGTCTTCGTCATTCTCCCTCCTCGCCCGACGCTTCTCCCGGCGGTGGCCGCTCATCGAACGGCACGATCCGGAGGCCGCGCTTCTTCGTGTTGCTGTTGAAAACTTCCTCGCGGACGACACCGGCTGACATGAGCCGGATGAGCACCGTCTCCACGTCATTGACGGCGGCCCCGATGGCGCGCGCGACCTTGCCGGGCGCGTAGCGATCCTTCGCCTGTGGGCGCTGGCTGAGCGGATCGCCGGCGTTCCAGGCCTTCGCGATGGCGTCGAGCAGCGCCTCGCGGATGGCGTCGAAGTCCGCGCTGGGCGTTTCCGGCTTCGGATCGCCGGGCACGAGCACGCCCACCTCGTCGCCGTTGGCGATGGTGACGGATTCCCGGCGGAACCACTTGGCGCTCTCGGAAAGCGACAGGTTTGCCTTGGCGTCGTCGAGGCGGACCCAGCGGTGGCGATCCTCGGGCGGCAGGCCAAGCTTGTCGGCGTCGCGCTCGGACATGCCGAAGAGGGTCCGCACGATGCGAGCGACGCCGCCGAGGGACGACGCGCCGCGGGAGGCGGAAAGGGAGCCGGCCCAGGCGTCGGGCGCGGCCGCGGGCGGCTTGCCGGTATGGTGGACGAGGACGACGGCGCAGTCGCACCGGCGGGCGATCTCGCGCCACATGACCGCGACGGCCTTGATTTGGGCGTTGTCGTTTTCGTCTACCTCGTGGGTTTCGACGAAGGGATCGACGACGAGCAGCCCGATGCCGTTCGCGCTGACGCGCTCGGCGATGGCGTCGATGTCGGGGAGGCGCGCCACGGCGCCGTCGCGGCCGGCGCGCGCCACGAGCAAGGGGCGGTCGGCGCCGGAATTGAGGCCGAGGCGGTTGCGGATGGTGTCGAGTTCTATCGACCAACGCTGCACGACGGCGGCGAGCCGGCGGCGCAGTTCGTCTTGGTCGTCCTCGTTGTTCCAGACCCAGGACTTGACGGACTCGTGGACGGTTTCCCCAACGAGGTCCTCGCGGCCGGTGGCCGCCGCCGTGGCGAGCGCGATGCCGAGCGTGGACTTGCCGGCACCGGGCGGCGCGACAAGGACGGTGACGTGGCCGCGGATGGCGAAGGAGCCGATCAGCCACCGCCGCCGCGGGATCATCGCGGCGTTGAGGCGATCGACCCATGAGATGTCCAGAGGCGGCGGCGGGTCGCTATCGCCGACCTCATGCCGAGGGTTCGGGATGTTCCACTTGCGGCGCCCGCCATCGATCATGCGGGCGAGGTCGCGGCGCGTCTGGTCGTGCGTGTAGCCGGGAAGCGTGAGGGATTCGGCGGTGGCGAGGATTTCCGCGTCGGACCATCCGCGGGCGAGCCAATGGGCGACGAGGCGGACGACGTGGTCGTGCCAGCGGTCGCCGCGCCGGACGGCCTCGACGGCGGATTCGACCGAGAGGCTTCCGATGGCGAGCCCCGAAACCCGGAATCCGGGGGTATTTTCGGGTTGGATTTCGGGGGGCGGACTACTGAGCCGCCTGGGCTCACTAGTGAGCAGATCGCCGCCACCAGTCGGAGCGAACGCGCGCGAGAGCTGCTCGAAGAAGTATTCGCGCGGGCGTCCGTCGTCGGGGATGTGAACCTCGGTCCGTTCGAGAACGCGGCCGTCCTTGGTGGGCCAGGCGACAGAGCCGCCGAGGCGAAGGACGCGGCCGGGATTGACAACCGAGGGATCGCCGCCGAGCGCGGCCGCGACGTTGGCGCAGAGCGCGCGCAGGGCGGCGGGATCGCGCGCGGGCACGTCGAGCCGCCACCACATCTGCGCGCGCGTATGCGGATACCGGCCGGTGACGACGGTCATGGTGGGCGGGACGCCGCGGCGCTTGCACGACGCGATGGCCGGCGCGACGACATCGGAGTCCACGTCCGCCCAAAGGCAACTCGCGGCGAGGAAATCCGCGTCGGTCGAGCGCTTGGCCTGCCGGGCGAGAGGCTTTCGGAGCGCAGCGCCGACATAGACGTTGACGCCGGGCGTCCGGTTCAGGGCGGCGGCACGTTCGACGAGATCGTCGATGCGATCGGTGGAAAAGAGTTCGGCGGCAGACAGGGCGCCCGTGCGTTCGTCGTTCCACGCGAGCTCGATGAGCCCGTCGTGTGCGCCGTCGAGATCGCCGAGGAAGACATGCTCAAGCTGCCTTCGCATCGCTTCGGGATCGGGGTCGAGGATAGGCTGCACGGCGCTTGTCATTTGCAGATCACAGGCCGCACCCGCCCTCGCAGATGTCGAGCATCCCTTGGCCGTTGTCCTGCGCGGTTGAAAAATCGACCGCATCGAGCGGCACGCGGTCTCGATGCACAAATTCCTTGTTGTGCATCCCCGGCGTGTTGCGGATGAGCCGGTCTATTTCGACGGCCTGCGCGAATGCTTCCGGCTCGTTGTCGCGGAGCCAGCGCCACTCGGCATTCGAGCGATATGGGCAAAAGACGCACGCTGATTTAGGAGGAACAGGATAGTCGTGCCGTCGAAGCCACACCTCGCAATCGTGGCGCGACATGCGCGCTTCCAGTAGTGGAAAGCGATTGACAGCCCAACGGTCGAAAGCAGCGCCCGCACGGACAACTTCGTCGGTGGAGATACCGATCCAAACCTCACAAGAGCGGGCCGGAATTCTCGTCCCCGGCGCGAACCCAAGTAAGTGTCGCTGCTCCCGTGTAATGGGGTCGATCTTGTATTCGCGGGTACATTGGCGACGGCCTTGGCCGCCATTCGCAGTGAAAAATGGAGCGCTCACGAACCGCCGCACGCCTTCCGCCCTTCGGCGGATGGAGTCAGATAGCCGCTCGCCTTTGGAGACGCGGACGCATTTGACTTGTCCGTTCGTCCGCCTGGTAACTTCGCCTTCCAGCCAATCGAGATGCCGCAGCGTCGCGGGAACCTCGTCCCCGGTGTCGGCAAAAATAATGACATCGGGCCGAGGCTTGATCTCCCCATGAAGCATCATCAATGTCATGGCGGTCGATTGGACGCCTGCGCCAAGCGACAAAGCTCGTAGCTTCACTCCTTCGACCGGACCCCAAGACCATCCGCCGCGCCGAACACGTGCCTTCTTTGCTTCAGGCGCTGTGAAGATGAAACCTTCCGTCATGCCCCCATCTCCGCTGGCCGGAAGTCGCTCCATTCAATCAGCACGCCCGACCATTTTGCGACGGCGTCGTGGGTGTCGGCGAACCAGCCGCGGAGATCGTCCCAATGCGCAAAGCCGTCGGCCCGCGCGAACCGGTCCAGCGCTTCGGCCATGTCGATGTGCGACGCGCCGACGACGATCTCGTTTTTGTCGAAGTCAAGCGCGACGGCCGCCACGCGCGTGCATGTCGCGGTGCCGATCAGGCGGCAGCGGTTTGAGCGGAGGCCGGTGTAGAGATGGACCGTTTCGCCCGGCCGCGCGTGACGCCTGCGCCGGTTCCGCATTGTCTGCCGCTTGGCGGACGCCCGGATCGAATCGACGAAGCGCGGCTGGAAGCTGTAGGCGACCATCAGGCCGACCCCCGCGCAACACCCATGCGCGCTCTTGCTTCCACGATTTCCTCGCGGTTGAGACGAATGTGCTCCTTGATGACGCTTGCGTGAGCCTCGACGAGCGCGTCGGCGGCTTCGTCGTTATCGGTTGCGATCCCGATGGTGAACGCAGACAGGAGCGTCAGCGCCTTGATGCACTCGGCGATCGTGTGGCCTGCAAAAAGCATGTTCGCCTGCTCGAAAAGATCGCAGCGCTCCATCAGCCGCGCTCCTTGAGCGCCGCCTCGCGCGCGGCGTTGATCCGTGCCATCGCCTCGTGCGATCCGCCGGCGTCGGGATGCGCCGCCTTTGCGGCTGTGCGCCAAGCGCGATCAATGTCGGCGGCGCTGGCGTCGCGCGCGCACTTGAGCACTTCGGACCAATGCGGGGCGGCGCCTGGCGCTGGCAGCGCGTCGAAGCCGGTAAAGGCCCGCTCGAGAATCTGCGCCCCGCCGTGTCGCTCGATGGCGCGCATCGCGTTTAGCGTTGCAGCCACCGCGGCCAGATTGTCGGCGACGCGATCGTAGAGATCGATCGCCATCACCTTCTGCGGCTCGCCCCCGCGCTGCCAATAGACGGCGACACCCGGATCGGCCGGTTCGCGCTGACCTGACCTCGGAAGCCCATCGTTCCTGAGTTCGAGGTTCGCGCTGATGATCGACCGGCCGTCTCGCACGCCCAGCGCGCGAAGTTCGGTCATCACGCGCCGGGTTGCCTCGCTGATCGTCAGGCTCTTCTTGCTGATCCAGGAGCCGCCGTATTGAGAATGGACACGCTCGCCGGTCCCGAACTTCGCGCGCTTGCGGTTCGTGGCGCGCGGCCAGCCGGCGGGCCACTGCAGCGGATATGCGGAGATCGCGGTCATTTCAGCGAACCGGTGCCGGAATGTCCGCGCCGGGCGTGTTGCCGTTGTCCAGAACGACGCGCGCCGCTTTGAGGACGACGAGCCGTTGCTCGTCGAACCAATGCGCGTCGCGCATTGAGCCGTCCTTGCCGGTCTTGGGCGTGACGAGCGCCTGGTTGCATCCGCTGATGTAGGTGACGAAGCCCGTGACGACGCCGGTGAAGCCGGTGATCTTGTCCTTCACGGTAGTGCCGAGTGCGATCATTGAGTTTCCCCCTGGTTGGTTTGAAGAGTTTCAAGCGTCGTGAGCACCGCGCGCATGGCCGCTAGTTCGCGGTCGGCGGCGTCCTGCTTCATGCGGCCGGCGCTTACCCACTTCGGATAGACGCGCTCGCGCATCCCGATTTCCCGGCGGACGCAGGCGATTTGATCCGTGATGGAGAATGTCGCCGGGGCGGTCATGCTGCGGCCTCCGATATGGCCTTCCGCATTTCCGCTTCCGCCTGCTCTGGTGGCATTCCGCCCACCATCCATTTCGGCGGCTTCGGAATCTCGCTTGTTTGTGGACGCCAAAGGTGAAGGCAGTACGGGTGCCCGTGGAACGATCCGTCCACATAGTCGGCAAGCGGCGCGTGGTATTGGAAAGCGGCTTCTTCAGGCCGGAAGAACAACCTGCGAATCTGCTCCATTTCCGGCCAGTTCGGGCAACGGGTGGATCGTGAAACCGATACGTGATCCCACCCGCATTCGGAGGAAGCGATCACGCGCAATTCGCTGCCGTCGATTTTGGACGGCACCGCAAAGGCGCCGCACGTGCCGTCGCCAGGCCATTGTCCAACGAATTTCAAGCGATACTGATCGAGTTCGTGGAGGTTCCTCATTTCCCGCCTCCCCGAGGCATGGGCCACGTCATCGAGGCGAGCGACGGGATCGCGCCGGGCACGCCATGCAGGTTCCAAAGCGGCGGCGGCTCGTATTCCGGCGCGGGCGCGCAGGCGGCGACGACCGCCGCGAACACCTCGACCGGATCGTCGATCTTGCGGCCCGTCTTCGGGCCGACGATCAACGTCCGCTTCACGCCTTCCATCAGCGCGCGAAGCAATGCGGGCGACGCGCCGGACGTAAGATCGACAAGCAGATCGACATCCTCGTCCGGCGGATCGAACGGCGCGGCGTATCGCTTGATGATCGCGAACCGCTCGTCCTCCGTCGGCAGATCGACAGAAATCTGCATGTCGAACCGGCGCCACAACGCGGTGTCGAGAAAGTCCTGCCGGTTCGTCGCAGCGAGCGCGATGCCGTCGAACCGCTCGATCCGGCGCAGGAGCACGTTCAGCGAATTCGCCCGTTCTACGGACGCGCCCTGATCGTTCATGCGCCGGCCGCCCAGCGCGTCCACCTCGTCGAAGAAGACGACGACCTTGCCCTTGGTTTCGGTCATCGCGTCGAACAACTGGCCGATGTTGCTTCCGGTCGATCCGAGATAGGCGGAGACGAGGCTTTCGGATCGCACGCAGGCCAGCGGCAGGCCGAGGCGCGCCGCGAAGTGGTGCGCGAGCGTGGTCTTGCCGCAGCCGGGCGGCCCATAGAGAAGCGCGGTGCGCCGCGGCTTGATGCCGACGGCCTTGAGATCGTCGGCCGCGCGGACCTCGGTTAGCCACTCGAATACCGCGGCGCGCACGTTCGGCGCGAGGATCGGCTCTTCGGCCTCCTGCGGCATGAGCACGTCGGCGAACTTGGAAAGCGCGCGCTTGATGTCGTCGCCGGCGCCGCGACGGAAGGGATCGCGGCTCATGCGTCACCGCCTTCGGGCTTCTCGTCGCCCTCGGGTTTTTTCTTCTTGCGCTTGTCCGCGCGCCGCCACGCCGCGGGCACTTCCATGCCGTCGGTGCCCGTCTCGGCGCACCAGCCTTCGTCCCAAGCCGCGCGGCGGGGATCGGTCGCCAGATACGGATTGTCGATGATGCGTTTGCCTTCGCGGGCGGCGGCGCGACCGGCGGCGCGCGCGCCTTCGAGGTCTTCGGCGGGGAATTCATCGGCCTCGGGTTGCGGTTCGCCGCCTTCGGGGGCGTCCGGCGGCGGGGCCTTCTTGCCCATGAGCCGCTTGCGCGCGACTTCGCCGAGCGGCGTGCCGTTCAGCATCCCCAATGCCGCGCGATACATTTCGCAAAGCGCCTGAAATTCTTCGCGGGCGGATGCAGACTCCTTCCGCTCGCGAAGCATCTGATTCATGACCTTGATGTCGAAGCCCGCGCTGCGCGCGCGGGCCTTGACCAGTTTGATCTTGTCGGAAATCGCCTGCTTCTCGACTTCCAGACCTTCGATGCTTTCGACAAAGTCGATCAGCATGTCCGCGGCCGCGCCGCCGTTGTGCCCCTCCGTCACGGTTAGAACTCCGTCTCAAGAGCGGAGTCCCGCGCGGGTGCCTGAGCAGCGGGAGCCTGGGCCGCGGGAGGCGGCACATGCCGCGCTGCCTGCTGTTGCTGATGCGCGCCCTTCCAGACATCGGCGTCGTCCACCGGGGATGCGTCGGGCAATTCGGCGGGGCGGTCGGCCCACTTGACGATCTCAAGCCGCGGCTTGTAGTTCGTACCGAACTTGTCCTTCATCGGATCGCTGCCGGCGCACGCGATCACGGGCACCTTGCCGCGGTTCTCGGGCTTGCCGGCCTGTTCCTCGAACGCCGCGTAGACTTCGCGGATCGAGTTCGACAGGTGGATCGAAGCCGACGAGAATTCGACCGCGCCGCCGAAGAACTTCTGGCTGAACGCCATGATGACGAAGCCGCGCTTAAATCCGTCGCCGGGTGACGGCGCGGGCTGTTCGAGCGACGGATCGATCACACGCTCGGGCGCCTGGCCTTCAAGGAAACGAAGCCACCCGGTGCTGATGTTCTTGAGGTCGAGCAGAAAAGTCGGCCGCGCGATTTCCAAGTCGCCGCCTTCGGGCGCGCGCACGAACCACTTGTCTGCCTTCGCGTTGTATTTGACGTAAGGCTTGATTGATCCTGAACCACCGATATTCAAAGGCATTGCTCTTCTCCTTTTGCGTTGAGCGTTGATCAGAAACCGAAGACCTCCCGGCCCGCGGCGCGCGCGGACGGGTCGGACCACCACCAAGAATCGAAATCGGGGACGATCAGGCCGGCGAGCTCGCGGGCGTCGTTGGAGATCGCCAGGAACCGGCCGAGCGAAAGCGCAATCGCGCGCAGCGCGCCGAGATGGCGGCTCACGTCGTCGCCGGACATTTCGTAGACCTTGACTTGCTGCGGGTCTTTCTTGCCCGGCGCTGGCTTCGCGTAGGCGAAGCGCATCCCGAAATTGCCGTGCGCGACCGCATAGACGGCGCCCTGGCGGCCGTGCGAGTTGCCGATCTCGCTCGGAAACCGCTCAGCGGTTTTGAGATCGACGATCAGGCCGTGCTGTGCGAAGCGCCAGTCAATGAACCCGACGACGGGGATAGGAATGTCATCGAGCCGAATCTCGACGCGGTGCTGATAGGCGTCGGGCACGCCGTATTGCCGCAGTTCGGCAAGAGCGCCCCGCACGTACCCGCCGATCTTCGGGCGCTCCTCGTCGCGGCGCGGGTCGCCCGAGAGCGCGGTTTCCCGTGCGAACTCGCGCTCGGCCTCGGCGGCGCATTCCTCGACCGGCTTCGCCGGATCGATCAGGCCCAGGTGAACGCCATGCTCGACAGCCTTGCCGCGCGCGGCAGGAATTCCCGCCGGCGTTCTCCGGCCGAGCAGCCGTTCCATGATCCACAAGGCCGGCTGCGCGGCCCAAAGGTTCAGCGACGACGCCGAAAGATGGTCGATGCCGTGGCGATGAAACGGGCTCGTCATTGGACGCTCCCGTGCGCGGCTGCATCGTTCGTCTTCCTGATGAGATCGGCGGCCTTGACCTCGGCGGCGGCGTTCGCCTCGAAGAAGCTGACCAATGCCTGGGGAATAGCGCTGACGAACTTTGCGGAATTCAAAGTGGCAAGAAGCGCGACGGCGCCGTCGTCGGCGCTGTCCATCCGCGCCGCGCAGTCGGCGACCGCGTCCGCCAAAATGAACTTGGCGATGACGTTGACGAGACAGTTGACGCTGAATTCGGTTACGGCGGCCTCGTTCTCGACCGGCTCATGGGCTTTGATGATCAGATCGACGATCGGGCTAATTGTGCTCGCGATTGCATCTTTGATGGCTTCGCTCGGCTCCTTCATGGCACCACCACGCCGATCAGAAGCCAGACGAAGGCGAAGGTGACGAGCATGAGGATCGCGGCGAGAACGTCGCTCGCCCAAGCCGAAAGAAGGCGCGGCCGATAGGGATTGCGGAGGCGGCTCATTGGGCGCCTCCCTTCTTGCGGCTGCGGGAGGGCGCGGTGGCCTCCCGCGCTACGAGCCATTCGCGGACCGCCTGCGCGCGATAGAGCGTTGCGCGGCCGATGCGAGCGCATGGTGGGCCGATCCGGCGCCTGTCCCATCGCTCAAGCGTGTCGGGCGAGACGCCAAGTTCTGCCGCCAGTTGCGCCCTTGTGAGCCACCCGTCGAGAAGCGGGCTCGCTCCCGACGTGCCTTCTGCCTGTTGCGCTTCCATGAAACCCCTCCTTTGCGACGCACGCTCGAAACCGGTGCAATCCGAACACGGGAGGGGGCTGGAGCCTCAGGCGGAAACAGGCGGAAACAGGCGGAAACCCCCTGCGGTCATTGATGAAAAAGGAAAATCAATGACTTGCGGCCCGCTCCGTGTCGCGACAGGTGGAATAGGCGGAAAGGGGCTGGACTCCTGCTCGAAGCGAACATAAATAGAACATCGCTGTTGAGGAAATGGTCAACGGAGGGGGTGCAATGGCGATCAGCGTCGAATATCCAAGTTTCACTTCCGGCGAGCCGGTGCGGCTATCGGCCGAGGCGATAAGGACGCTCGGCGCCGATCTGCGAAGGCGAATGCTCGGGTTTGCGATCCGCCCCGTCGAGCCGGCCGACCTCTTTAGGCGGGCCGCCAGGCTGCGCGTGAACGGCCTACCCCTTCGCCTCGTGTGGGATGCCGAGCATCCGGTTCACGACGAGGCGGGCGCCGCGGTGCTCGGCGTGTGCGAGCACGATCCGCAGGAACCGGGCGAGGTCATGATCAGCCTGAATTCGGACCTGCTCGAAGGCCGCCCCGAACTACTTCGTTCGACGGCCGCGCACGAGCTCGGTCACGCAATCTTCGACATGCCCGCGGCGATGAATGGGGAAATGGCCCGAGCATTTCGCAGCCGCATCGAGGGCCGCGTGACCGGCGAGCCGATCGATTGGAGGGAATGGCGGGCGGATGAATTCATGGGCGCGTTTCTGGCGCCGCGCCGGCAGATCACGCGCGCCTTCATGCGTGAAGCATCGGCCATCGGCGCATCGATCGCCTGGCGTGGCGGCGACAGTGACGCGCCGACGCCGTGCATGAAGGCCAGCAGGAACGGTTGGAGCGCGATCGAGGCGATCGTGACCGCCCTCGCCGGCGAGTTCGGCCTGTCGGAATCGTTCATCGCTGTCCGGCTTCGGAAGTACGGAATGATCGCGGACTAGGAAGGAGAGAGCAGATGGCTTTCGGCCTCACCGTAAGAGCGAAGCGAGTCGAGCAGGGTATCGGCCTGAACGACTTCTCCGAGCGCCTCGGGGTCTCGCCGGCATACTGGTCGCGTGTCGAGCGCGAACAGGAAAACCCGCCCCGCGACGAACTCGTCGAGCGGGCGGCGGCGATCCTGGGCGTCCGGCTGGACGACCTGTTCGTCGAGGCAGGCCGACTTCCACCCGACATGCGAAGCGATCTTAGGCGGGTGGTTCAGACCTATCGCCGAACGAGACAGATTCCTTCCAAGTAACTCAAGAGAATTTTTTCGTTAACGGAGACTTGCTCCATGCCGGGAGACGAGGCGAGGTCTGGTTTGCGTCCAAGAGGAAGACAACCAATGTTGCCACCGCGTGCGTTCTATTCTTTAACCGAAGCCGCCGCGCGGTGGTCTGTTACGCCGTTCGATGTCATCGGTTGGGCGACCGATGGACTGCTGGCGCTTTCGATTGCGCTGCCACCCGTGAAGACCGGACCGGACGAGACGCTATCGGGCCTCGTGGACATAGAGGCGCCGCACGCGCTGCCGTTGTTCCGCCGCGACGGCGCGCCGAGCCCGACGGTGGCGATCCGCCGCGTTAAGGCCAACGAGAACGACTTCCGCTGGATTTCCGACCCCGCCGACGGGGTTGTCATCATCGCCGCCGACGTACTCGTTCGGCGCGCCGAAGTGGACAGGTTCGAGGGCGCCCATTTCCCGCCTTTGGAGGAGCGGGGCTGGCGGCCCGCGCCGGGTTGGCGACCGGGACCGGGCGTGCCGCCGCGCCACGATTGGGACTCGTTCTATGCCGCCCTGGCCCGGCGTATCCACGAGCACGGCATACCGCAGACGCAGGCGGAATTGGTGCGGGAAATGCGCGACTGGTTCGAGCAGCGCGAGGACGAGCACGCGCCGGACGAAAGCACCATCGCGCGAAAGGTCAGGATCGTGTGGCAGGAGCTTTGCCGCGCATAGCGAGGCGCTCCTCCTCGTCCACGATGGCGCGGACGACATTGATGTCCATCGGGCCGGTGCCGATCCGGGCCACCTCGGCCGCCACGCGCGCCCAATGGACGAAGCCCTTACCGTCGCCGGCGAACCGCGCGCGTGCGGCGAGACGTTGGGCGTCGTAGTAGGCTGTGACCGGTGCCCGCGCGAGAAGGCCGCGCGCGTCGTCTCGGACGCGGGCCTTCACCGCCTTCCTTCGTTCAAGCCAGTCTGAAATCCCCCACATAGGCGCACACCGAACAACCGCGCGCTTTTCTAGCATCATCGGCTACGCCGCGCGATCCGGTTGCGTGGCATCGGAGACGAGCTTGAGCTTCGGGCGCAGCATTTCGCCAACGGCATCCGCACCCTGGCGAACGGGATCGTCCAGCAAGTGGGCGTAGCGTTGGGTCGTCTTGGGGCTGCTGTGGCCGAGCAGCTTGCCGATCATGGGGAGCGACATGCCGCCGCTCACGAGCAGCGACGCGAAGGTATGGCGCAGATCGTGGACCCGGACGCCCTCAAGCCCGGCCGACTTCTGGATGTCGGTCCAAAAGCGCCGAATGTCCTCGACGGGCTTGCCTTCCGCGTCGCCGGGAAAGAGCCATTCGGCGCCCGCTGGAAGCGTGGTGAGCCGAGTGCGGACGAAGGCAACCGCCGCCCGCGAGAGTGGGACGCGGTGCATCTTCTTCTGCTTGGTGGTGGAGGCCGGTTTCGTCCAGATCGCCAGATCGAGATTGAATTGATCGGGCCGCGCCGTTCGCGCTTCGCCCTTGCGCGCGCCGGTGAGCAGGATGAACCGCACGACATCGGCCGCGCGCTGGTTCTCGTGCCCGTCGATCGCTGCCGCGAGCCGGCCGATCTGGTCGAGCGAGAGGAACACCTCGCGCTCGTTCTCCACGTTGCGATGGAAGGTTGCAGCGGGGTTGTCGGCGCGCATCTTCCACGGCTTGACCGCAAGGTTGAACATCTTGCGCAGCACCTCGCCGACGCGGTTCGCTCGGATCGGCGTCGGGCGCGGCTTGGCGAGCGGCCGGCGACGCTTTGTCTTGGGGTTTTCCTTGCGCGGGCGGACGCGGCCGGCAGCGATCTTCGCGAGCAGCTTCGCCACGTCGGCCTCGGTTATCTCGGCAACCTTGCGCGATCCCCATTCCGGCTCCACCAGCTTCCGCAGCATTGAGGTCTGGTCTTTGCCGTTGCGCTCCGAAAGCGTTGGCACATGCTCGGCGATGTAGAGATCGATCATGTCCCTGACCGTGGGTGCCTCGCGGATGGCCTCGCGCTCGGCAAGAGGATCGTCGCCGCTGTCGATGCGCCGTTTCAATTCGCGGGCCTTCTCGCGCGCGGCGACGACCGACCATGCCGGCCACGAGCCGATGGTGATCCGGCGCTTGCGGCCGGCGACAACATAGGAAAGCACGAAGGCTTTCGCACCGGATTGGGTGACGCGCAGGCCGAAGCCGGCGATTTCAGCGTCTACCGTGATGACATTGCGCGCGGGATCGGCCTGCGCGGATTTGACGATGCGTTCGGTAAGGTGCGTCTTCATCTTCCAGCCCCAACGGCCCACTCAGGGCCGAGCGTTTCCAGGTGGCAAGATGCTCTCGCGGGATTTTTGGAGGGGAGGCGGAAAGGGGCGGAAACAGGCGGAAAGAAGGGCGTGGAGGGGAGGAATCGAACCTCCCGCGGCACTCCAGGCCTGCGGTCAATCTCTTGATAGCGCCCCGTCGTCTGCGTGGTTCAGCGTGACCAGCCAGGTCTCCACAGCGCCGCTTGCATCCCCATGCACAAGACTTCGACGTGTGCTGCCATTTCGATCTCCAGGTTGAGGTGAACGTTCACCGACATGAAGACCTGCCCGGCCACGAACCACGCCACGACGGCAACGAGATCAAGGCCGATCGACCCGACGGCCAAGCTCTCGCCGTCAATATAAGGCGCGACAGGCGAAGGCGCCATGTCGCCGCCGTGTCGCCCGCGCTCGCGCCCTCGTCGTCCATTCGTTGCGGTTCGGTGCGGTTGAGTGGGGCGAAGTGCGGACGGCTAACCCTTTGCGGATCAAGGGTTTCTGGTTAAGCCATTGAAAATCCTGGCACGCCGCCAGATCGGGACGGTAGGCTCAT
>Ga0182748_1001134_pt1 | contig 26639 bp, 18 predicted proteins | sample eDN3rd37CKraftOP_FD_128877 | JGI IMG/M metagenome (GOLD analysis project Ga0182748, IMG submission 128877) | Enriched Organic Plus compost microbial communities from Emeryville, California, USA - eDNA 3rd pass 37_C Kraft OP (version 2) (version 2) ...
AAAAACATGTCCTCAATCATGAGTATGGCAGGATCTCGTCTCTCAGCAGCAGTCCGCAGCAGGAGAGGTGAAGACGATAAAGAAGCGCGTGTTACCGGCAAGGCAACAGCCGGTGCTCGCAACTTGAAACAAATGTTTGGCAGCGATATGCCAAACCGCAGACAGGCTTTTTCACGCAGTAGACGCCGACGTTCTCTTGGTGGCAGTTCGTTATTTGGAGAAGATGGAGAGGCTATCAGCCAACGAATCCCACGTGGAGTTGGGCCTAGTATGCAGGGTGTTTTGAGTGCAGCCGAAATTGAACGACAGCGTCAAAGCGAAGAAGAAGCCGCGAAACGACGCGAAGAACTAGAAGCAGCCAGATTGCGCGGCGATGCCGAAGGCCTCAATCTCGAAAGTTTAGAGGCAGAAGCTATGGCTATGGCGAAACAAGAAGGCGAGCAAAAAGCTGTTGTTGAAAAGGAAGAAGACAAACAAGTTACAGCAAAAGATATTTTCAACCAAATGAATCGGCAACAAGGTCACGATTCCAAAGACAAAGAGCGCAAGTTCAGCGCTGGTGCGCCACCTGCCGGAAGTGGTGGTGGAAGTGGCGGTGGAGGCGGATCCGATAGTGGTAGTTCTCAGCCATCGGCACCCGCCATCAATTACAAAGCGCCACAGATCGCTCAGAATGCGAACATTATCACCGGTTCCGCCCCGGCTCAACCAACAAAAATCGTTGCCGTTCCAGTGCAGGTGGATGCTTCGTCGCTGCTCGGCAAAAATCCCTCCGCTTCTGCGCCCGAAAACATGCTGCAGCCGCCCGCCAACGAAATGCAAGAAAAGGCAAAAGCAAGAGCTCAGAAATATCTATTCGATGCCGAACGCGATCTCGAAGAAGCTCGCAATCATGACGATATTCTCGGCAAGAAACATAGCGATTCGAATATAATAAACGGATCGCCCAACATTCCGCTTCATGGTCACAAAAAGAAAGATGATGGAGATGGTGAATAATGGCCGATCGATTGAATCCGGTCGAGCGGTCGGTCGCTGAATCGGACTACGAAAAAAAATTCAACCGAAGGCTTCATGACAAAACCGCCGACTCACAAGAATTAAAAGAAAAAGAGTCTGACCCTGATGTTTCATGGCGTGAAGGCAAGCTTAAGTACAAAGAAACAAAGAAAAGAAAAGGTGCTTTTCGCTTCGCTGGACGTCATGCCGGCAAAGTTCGTAAAGGTTCTGCCTTCGTTTTTGTTGTCGCTCTCATTGCAATAGGCGTATGGTATAGTTCAATTTTTGCACCCAACATACTGCTCGTAAATATCAAGGAAATGTATACCAATGATCTGGCCGATGCCACGATTGCTCTTGATACGTATTACAAAAAACTCATGAACTACAAGATAGGTCGCCCGCAATGTGGTGACAAAAAATCAATCAAATGCAAACTGTCTACTATGAGCCGTGCGCAAAAGATGGCTTTTCAAAAACAAGGATTTATCGTGATTGGCGCCAAGGTCGAAGAAGACAATCTTGATGATGGACAACCCGAAAACGACAAGCCGGAAAGTCGCTATCAAGTCGCCGCCATCATTCCTCCTATCCAAAGTCCGGGGCTTATCGCAACAGGCGATATGTTATTCCTGTATGCAGCTATGAGCAGTGCAAACAAGGCACTGGTATACAATGTGTTCAATCCAAAATCGGGCTTTTTCTTGGACACTCGCTTCAAACAGGTACTCAAGAGTCGCTATAACTTGACAAAGAGCTTAACTACCGGAGGCAGTACCGAACAGCAAGTCAATCGATCATTTGATAATTCCGTTCGCAATGGCGGTAGTATCGACAAATTTGGTAGACCGGGTCCAAACGGCGTCAGCTTGGGCTCACTTAGTAGTCCGCTGACACTTGCACAGCTCGAAGCCGCCATGGCATTAATGGTTGGCACTCCGGGCAATGTCAATTCGTTCGTCGGCTTGCAGTGCGTCTGGTATTCGTTTGGCAAAGCCGTGACAAACAATGCGAAATCAGCAAAAGCCGCCACTCTCGCACGCTTTGCTATGCAGTACCTCAAAGCAGCCGATGCTATAAAAGCAGGATGGGCCGATGAAGTTTCGACTAATGTTTTGGCCGGAAAACTTGCTGAAAGTACATTTGGTGGAGGTTATACAGGACCAAATGCGACAGATTCGTCGATGTATAAATCAATCGTATATGGGAGCTTGCCGATACCGTCGATCTTTGGGTTGCTTTATTATCTCGATACGTTCGATCTTATTGCGGCACTTGTTCCTGCTTGGTCGCAAATCATGGCATCAGCAGCCGCTCAGGGCACTGCTTCGAACGTTCCCGGACAGCTGGCAATGCCGCCCGCAAATCTCACAGGCAGTGATCGTGAATACTGCCTAGAAGGCGAAACGCTCGAAAACCACACGCCGATAAAAGATACCGAGAAAGAGTGTGTACCCCAGGTTGAAGCCAGTGCGCCGCCGGGTTGGCAAGGAGCCTTGGAATCAGCCATAGAAACCGCTCAAGAAACATGCCCTGTGCCACACTATGATGAACCGCACCGTCACTTCCATGGCGAAGGCGTTATGCAGCCGTCACTCAAAGAAACGGCCACAATCCTCTCCCCATATGTCGCCGGTATCTTCGGCGTGAATGTCATGGCGTGGGCAAACATCATGTCGCTGCTCTTCACCTCCCAAACAAAAGGTGTAGCTGCGAGCGACGCACTGTTTGCAGGTACGGGCCAAATTCTCGGCGATATGGCTATGTCACGCGGCATGATGCCAAGTAATGCATTGTTTATGGCTGAATATTTGGCGCTCAAAGATGAGGTTCAAAAAGAATATGATGAAGTAGCTCGCTACAATGCTCGACAAAATCCACTCGACCCATACAACAAGTTTTCGTTTGTTGGTTCTATTTTGCGCAAACTCAGACCTGTAACTGCCGAAAACTCGCCGCTGTTTGGCGCGCTCGCTAATGTATTTACCTTAGTGCGAGATGGTTTCAATCGACTCAATCCATCCGCCGACGCTATCTACTATCTACAGCCGTCACCGTTCAATCCATTGCGTCTTTCTTGTCCGGATCCTGAATATTTAGCAATTATGATCATGGCCGACACTGCCTGCAATGTACGCTATAGCTTTAGCCGTCTGGAATTAGCCGTTCAAATAGACATGGTGCTCGACTATATGACCAAGTCGCATCCTGATGTATATCAAGAACAGATTGATGAACTCATCGAACGGCAAGCCAAGGCCGATCCAGAGGGTGACTCCCAGAACGTCGCTCGCATGCTTGCCACAGTTGAAGCTGTTGCCAATCAGCCATTCATAGACGAGAAAACTGGTCGAGCTATACCAAACAGTGAATACGACAAGTTCTTGCAATACTGCGTCAACCGCCAAGACCCATGGGGAAGAAGCGCCATTCACGTTCAATATACACAACTACCGGACGAAGAGATCCGACGTAGACGAGCAGATAAACTCGGCGGCATCGAACCAATTAGCCCTTATGATCGCGGCGATCCATATGAGAATCTTTCAATCGCAGCCTTTCCGGCTATCACCGAAGGCGCCAGTTCTGATCAAGACTGGTACTCGGGCAAAAAGTGTACTGAACAGAGCGAAATGCTCACGTATTTCCGAGCCTACACGATGATTTGTTCGGTAGACGGCACTTTGTCGGGAGCACTCGATTGCACGCACCCAGACAACCAAGCGGGAGCCAGTTATCTCAATCCTTACTTCATGAGTAACGATATTCTCTATACAGGGTATTAGTTGGTTATTGGCTTAAATCCTGGTAGCCAAATCAAATGCTCGACGCATCAGCTATCTGTTTCAATACCGCAAGTGCTGAAACTTCACTGATTGTTATGTTTCGGTTTGGCTGCGTCATAACAAACTTGTAAACTTTCAGGCCGTCGACAACCATCAATCGGTACTCACGATCCATCCCTAGCGTCTGTGCATGCATGAAGTAAGCAGGGTGCCCATTTATTGTTCCAGCGCTTTTTGTCGCCTTGTATATATTCTGACTCTCCATTGTTGCAGTATCTCTAAACTGCAAAAGATCAATATAAACGCTCGCTGCGGCACCGTCTGATCGTACGAAATCATATGTAGCGGTTTGTCCACGATTACCATTCCAGTTAAATACGTTTGTCACCTGGGCATTATCTACGGCCAATGCTTTGTCGCTCAGTTTTTCTTCAACCACTTTCTTTGAAACAACCTCTCCAACGCCAAGATCAGTCCCAACCTCTTCGTATGCACGAAATCCGTTGGCACCAACGCCTTGCTGTCGAGCATCGTAAGCTGGAATGGCAATGATAGCCACAATGGCCAATACAATTGCACCAATAGCGACCATCGCCATGACAGGCAAGAGCATCATACGTGTTTTTGCGTCTAACACGTCTGTTTTGCCACTCTCTTTCGATGACTTCGCCATATCTAATGTATATAGTACCATAAGCAACATGTGAGTTTGCTGAAGCTCATTGTCTTTCTAGGGGTACCAGAGGTAAAACGCTTGTCCTTATCGGTTGACTGATGTATTCTTGTTACTGTAATTGTCATGCGCAAAAAAACGTTATCGTTGAATAAGCTTTTCACAAGCATGATAAGCCGCAGACATTCTGTTGTAGGGGTGGCTTTTGTTTTTCTACTGGCCACATTTATCTCTCTTGGTGGCGCTAGCATTCCACAAAATGTCAGCGCCGAAACGGTCGAGGAATTTTGCTCAAAATACACAAGCAGCGCCGACAAAAACGCCTGTCGCGATGGCGCAAAAGACGGCTTTGACTGCAACGACTACTTCATCACATTCGGCCAAAGAGTGGCTGACATCTGTCGCGAAGCAGCAAAAGCAAAGTCGGACGGAACAATCAATGGTGTATCGACCAAACCTTCGCCATCACCTGCGACTGGCGCTTGCAAAGGCTTTACGGGTGATTTGCTAAGTGCATGTCAGGGCGGACAGTCCGAAAAAAGCTGCAACGAAAATGTCGCTAAAGTTGATCTAAAACTTTACAATGCCTGTGCAGTCGGCGCCGGTCTTCCAACCTTAGACAAAGCGCCGTCATCACAAAACCAAGGCACTGGCGCTTGCAAAGGCTTTACGGGTGATTTGCTAAGTGCATGTCAAGGCGGACAAGCTTATGGTAAGTGTAATCAAAATGTCGCTCGCATTGATCTTCAGCTCTACAATGCCTGTGCAGTCGGCGCCGGTCTTCGTACTCTTTCGCGTACGCCATCACCCTCTGTTGATCCATTCAGCGATGCCGGCAACTTCTTCCGCGTTCAGGATCAGTTGCAACAAGCCCGTAGCCTGTCTCAATATATCGACGTGCTACATGCCGCCGGTCAAGATGCCGATGTCGACACGAGCTCTATACCCGACAACAACTTTGGCATGTATGTAAACGGAGCGGGTAAATTACAGCCTATCAAGGTATACCCAAGCAAGTGTTCTGCTCAAGCCGGAAGCGGTGCGGTACAATCGGCATATCAGCAAGGTTATCAAGCAGGTTTTGAAGAAGCTCGCCGAATTGCTGAAAGCGCAAACAACTTGCAAGATCTCCAAAAACTTCTCCAGCAGTTTGGATTAGGTAGCAATAACAATATCGTTGGACAAAAAAACCCCGAGGAACTTCTCGACCCTGACAACAAGTATGGCCTTTTTGGCAACAGCACCAATGAACCGCTGATGCGGTCTGGTTATGAGGATGGTTATCGCAACGGTTTGAATTCGATATTCGGCGGGAGTAGCAATATTTTTGGTGGCGCCACCAATGGTCTAGGTAGTATCAGCGGCGCCTTGAGTGGTCTTGGCGATGTCGGCAGCAACATCGGTAATTTGGGCAGTATTGGAGGCTCTGGCGATTGTCCGGCGGTCTTGTTCTTTAACGGAGGAGGTTGGCATGCCAATGACGGCACGAGTGACAAAGTCTTTGAAGAAGGAAGTATTGTCGAACGTGGCTACGCCGTATTTGATGTCACCTACCGCCTAGGGTCCAGTGGCGTGTATTACATGCTCGAAGATGTCTTGCGCGGTATTCGCCACATCGTTAACAACGCTGGTATGTATGGCGTCGATCCAAGTCGCATAGCAATATGGGGAGATAGCGCAGGCGGCAGCCTTGTGGCTCGTGCCGCAGCAACCGGCAAATCGGGCGCGAAAGCCGCTGTCGTATGGTCAGGCCCGACAAATGGTTATACGGCATTGTTTAAATCATTTGAGTCATTTGCTATCGGTATCGATCATTCGACATGTATCCCGACCGATTTGGCTGGCTTTGCCAACACGACCGACTTGCTCACGGGCGGCGATGGAAGGGTCATCAAGTACGGCGAAGGGCTGACAAGCAACGACTTTTCTGCCATCGGCCTATCACATTCGGGCGCCGGCGGGCCGCTCCCGACAGGCGCTAGCGAAAACTTCAATGTCATCAGCACTATCCTGCAAGTTATGACCGCGACTCGCGCTATGGTTGAAACTGGTCAAAATCTCGAAACAATTTCCCAACAAATCGAAAACCAGGATCTCTCAGCGTTGTCTGGCGGGCTCATCAATCTCTCTAGCCGCAAGCTGATCGAATGTATCGATAACTTCAACACGTTGTCGCCAGCATTATTTGCCAGTCCAGAAACCCCGCCTATGCACTTGGCAGGTTTCTTCAACGACAAACTTATCGACCCGAGCCAACTTTATGAAATGCGCGATAAACTACAGGCTCTTGGAATTCGTTCAGAGGCACTTGTGCTCGAAGGTGATCCAAACGCAAGCGAAGGTGGGTGTACGCAAGGCCTGAGCGGCAATAACGACGGATTTAATTTCAATCACCTCGGTTACGACTGTCGGTTTGTCTGTCCTGCGCTTAATTTCTTGGATGAAATTCTCCAACCAGAAAGACAGCCTGTCGATTGCTTGACCAATGCGGATCCAAACGCAACCAGTGATGTTGCCGACGCTGCTGGCGGTTCGGGCAGTGGCGGAGGCGGAGGCTCGAGTGGTAGCGGCGGTGGAGGCGGATCCTCGGCTGGAGGTTCGGGCGGAAGTGGAGGAAGTGGCGGCAGTACGCCTCGGCCACGAGCAACATGTGACGAAAACGGCAATATCATGCCGGGCATGGTGGGTGTTTGTGCTGTCAAGTCACGTCCTGTTCCAAACTCTCCATCCCCTTCGTCAAACAATGTATATAGAGGGGAAGTGAATGTGCCATGGGGGACACCGTGCCCGAGCGGTTATCGCATGGCCGATACCATGTGGGCACCAGGAAAGCCTCCTGTAACAGCAACTTGTATACCTAATTAAGAGTTCAAATGGAAAAAAATGAATCTCAGAATAGTAAAATCCGTAAAATAATAATACTCGTAGCAATCGGATTGTTGCTGCTTGCAATTCCACTGGGATATTTCTTCAGCTGGAGGCCCGCTGACAATGACTACGCAGCCGCAAACGACAACATAAAAACCATGAGAAGTGCCGCCAATTTAATTACAGTTGAGTTGGCATTGATACCGTATCCCGGAATCATAAACCAGAATACCCCTGTCAAGCTGAGGGTTCTCTCTGAAGCCTATAAAAAAGCCTATCAATCTCTCAAGGAAAACGCCGCTATCAACCGAGACTTCACGCTCGGTCCTTTATATAACCGTCACAAGGATACATTTGCAAAGTACGATCAATTCATCGATCAACTGACTGAGTCAATTGATCTGTATGTCAGTGCGTTGAATGAATGCAAAAAAGTGACAGACAGTTTTTTGCAAGAGTTTAACCAAGATAATTTCAACACCCTGATGGATAGTTGCCAAAAAGCGATAGACAAAGGTAAAAGCGCGCCACACGCACAGTTCAAAGATCAATTCCTAAGCGAATATCTGGACAAAACATCGAACTACATGGCTCTAATCAAAAAAATGACAACCGCAACAACGAACGATGAGACCGATATCATAGTCAGAGAAATAGACAAGGCTTACGAAGAAATTTCAAAACTTGGTGAAATAAAACTACAGTTCAATCCGCCAAATACAACACAAGCATATGACCAGCTCTCATCTGTCTTGGACTCGCAAAAGAAAGCCTTTTGGCGTTAGTTTGTAATCTATTTGAACCGATTGGTATAGGTTGGTTTTATCTGTAATCCTGCTTTTGGTTATTGCATTTTTTGGTTATATGGTGTATAATAATGTTATTAGAAATTAATTATTTCATATGATCAAGAAACGCCATTATTCACCAGAAAGAAAAGAATCAAAGTTCTCCAAGAAGGAGCGATTGATTGCCGCTCTGTCTATGCCATTGGCGGCTGTTGCTATTGCGAGTTGTAGCCATGAAGTAACGCTTCAGATTGACTCAGAAACCGGTCATTTGCGTAACGTGGATGGGCCCACCCCAGTAGAAACCACTACCTTCAAAAAGGGTAGTGAGTTGACTAGAGAGCAGCGGTTTGCATTGCCTCCAGAAGAATACTACAAACTCGACGAGTCTATCCGCGCCGCCGATCAAGCAAAATACTTCACAGAGGGTATAAAGAACGTTTACCGTCAAGTTATTCACCCGGATCTTCATCCAAATTACCTCTCCAAGGGCGAAAGGGATGCGCTCAACAACGGTACGTTTTACTTGCCGGATTTGCATAAACCACGTAGTGAATGGACTGATCAGGACTATCTGAATTATTTCTCGTTAGCGATGTATTTTGTTACACGCCAAGAAAAGGAATACAAACGCGATGCTCTCAACGCCCTGAGTGTAGTTGTCCGCCCAGAAACCGGGACATTCACAAACATTGAGGAACATATTAAAAAACATGAAGGCGATGTCTCGATTGTTTCCTTGTACGAGGCGGTTCCTACGGAATTTAGCGGATACACATTTACTCCGGATGATCTTGGCAGCATTTCCGGCGACTGGGAAACGGCGCGTGTTGTTGGACAGAGATCGCTTGAGAACGGCCGGGTCTTGTATTCGATTTTTGTAAACTACAGTGACGAAAATCAAAACGCTGTTTCAATCGTGGCGCGAACATACGCTAGCCTCAATCACCCTGTCTTTGACCATTTGAGAGATAGAATTCGATAATCTCTGTTAGAGGTTCTATTGATGATCAAGAAACGCCATCATTCACCAGAAAGAAAAGAATCAAAGTTCTCCAAGAAGGAGCGATTGATTGCCGCTCTGTCTATGCCATTGGCGGCTGTTGCTATTGCGAGTTGTAGTTCTGAGGTAACCATCGAGATGGATCATCCCGCCGCACAGGCTCAGGACGTTCTGAATGGGAAAAAGTCTAATTCGAACGAACAGCAAGAGCGCCGGAATATAACTGCCGAACAAGCCACTCCGTCGGAGTTCTTTAGCGACCAGTATTTCACGGACGAAGAGCGTGTCAACTGGGCTTACGGGAAACTCAATATGCCAAGCCCTAATAACCCGAATGTGACGTTACTCGAAGCAGCACATATCGAGCTTTCTGCAAAATACAATCAGCCCGGCGGATATCAGTATGTGAGAGAACTTGTGTCTCCATCGGAACATATGACGGGGGATCAGATTGAGACGTTGATGAGCTGTATAGCGCATGTGCTTCTAACGTCCGATTTATCAGAAGAGGAGCGCGTCAAAATGGTCGCCGCCGAACACGACAACTCAAGCCCTCTCTTGGATAAAACCATAGAGTTTGTAAAAAAACGCGACACGAAGAGGATGGGTGGCTTAACTGGAGTTAATATCTCTTCAAAAAACATGCAGCCTATCGAATCTCCTGTTTTTCGCCATTACGTATTAAAGAATGGTGTTTATGATCCAGGGGGAGTTCCGTCCAAAATCGTAGATGTCATGGAGACAACATCCTCAGATGCGGACCGATTCCAAGTGATCTACAAGTTTGTAAATGGCAAGCCTATTTTTGTAAAGAGTATTTCTTCGAAAAAATCTACGTTCGTAGATCAAGAAGAAATCCAGAACATCCCATACGAGCCTCGGTAATGTAGTTTCTCTACAGGAAGAAACGATGATCAAGAAACGCCACCATTCACCAGAAAGAAAAGAATCAAAGTTCTCCAAGAAGGAGCGATTGATTGCCGCTACTAGATAACACAAACCGATCGATCGGAAAACCCTGTCTTCGACTGCTTGAAGACAGGGTTTGTACTTTTGGTAATCTCTGTTTATGAGATAACGCTTATGATATAGTATAAGCGTGATAGCAGACGCAAAAAGGTTTGTGAGATTTGCAGTAACTGCTTTTTTGAGCGTTTCTTTAATTTTTGGCCTGCTTTTCACTCTAAATATCGGAACAGACAGCGCATTTGCTCAACCCACTACAGATCCTGGTGGTGGAACTACGCAGACAACTGATCCCAACCAAAACAGCGACAACTCAGATCAAGATCCATCAATCGCAAGCACAAACGACGACCTCACCTGTACTATCGACAAGATAGGTTGGATCGTATGTCCGCTGGTCGAAAAGACCGGCTGGATTGGCGACCAAGCGTTTCAGTTCCTATCAAAGACCTTTCTAGAGATTGAGCCCGAACTCATCGCCACATCGAGCAATGGCGGCAGTTCTACGGGCACCTACAAAGCCTGGGAGATGGCTCGCAACCTAGCGAACGTCATGTTTATTGTGGTGTTCCTGATTATCATTTTGTCTCAGGTTACAGGTAGGGGGATCGATAATTACGGTATCAAAAAGACTTTGCCCCGTCTCGTAATTGCGGCAATAGCCGTCAATATTTCCTATTTCATCTGTCAGGTAATGGTGGATCTCTCCAACATCTTGGGATATGAGATCCAAAACTTCCTTGTTGATATTGCTATTGGTCCCGGTGGTATAACTGACCGTGTCGCTATGCCGCCAGCCGAATCTCTCGGCGGTGTTGATACCGGTCGCGGCACCCTCGCTGTTATTGCCGCATTGGCTTTAGCTGGCGTCGCCGCATGGTTCTTGCTGCCTATGATGATTACCGGCTTCGGTACGATCGTAGTCACATGTATTGTTATCGTTGTTGTTCTATTGCTTCGAAAGGCTTTTATCGTCTTGTTGGTCGTCATCTCTCCTGTTGCATTTGTCTTGTATCTTTTGCCAAACACCGAACAGTTCTTCCAAAGATGGCTGAGTATGTTCTGGAAGCTCCTGATGGTATTTCCGGTGGTTGGGCTTTTGTTTGGTGCCGGTCAGCTCGCAAGTGCAGTAGTGCTTGTCGCGGGCACCAATGGTCCGAGCGCTGCCAATAATCCGAATATCACTGGTAATACAGGCGATGGAACTGTCTATAGAACTGTCTATAGCGATGGTGGCGACAAGTGTATCACGCTGCCAGAGAGTCCGCGTCTCAACAACAACCAAAACAACAACCAACCCCCAGAGCGGCAAAGTGCACCTGTCGCCGAACCCGGTTCCTGCGGCAACCGCTCAACCCCGCTCATGTTAGGTCTGACCGCGGCTTTGATCGCCGTCGCACCAATGTTGTTCGTATGGCCAGTACTCAAACAAGCTATCGCCGGCATGGGAGCCCTTGGCGGCAAGATCACTGGTGCTGTCGAAACATACTCAGGAAAAGGCGTCGGCAAAGCAAGCGAAAAGCTCAAAAAAACGGCTATTGGTCGTGGCCTGGAAGCGCGACGAGCAATCAAGCAAAACTACAAGGATCAGAGATTTGCCGAAAAAATGGGTGGCAGTGGTGGCAAGGGTATGTATACACGTATCGCTGCACGTGGCATTCAAGGAAACCTTGGACGTGTCGTCGGCGGTTCGTGGGGCGCTCAACACGCCAAACTCACCGCCAACTTTGCTGGCGCTCAAGATAAACTCGAAGATCAGGAATTGCAAGAAAGAATGGCCGAGATGCGGCATGCTGGCGGAGACACACTAGACGGTGCGTTGCAGATGTATGAAAACGCTGTTAAGGCCGGTGACATATTGGGAGCAAAGGCCGCTGAGTCATTGCTTCATAGTATGGGCGCGACCGGTACCGGCAAGTGGATGGAGAAGACCATGGCACTCGAAGCCGCAGGTATAATAGAAAAGGGTGATAAAATGGTTCAAGCTTTGATGCGTCATACGCGTCTCAAGCACGCTGACATCAAAGGTACTGCTGTTGCGATTGACGAGTGGGCTACTTCCAATCCTGCTGGAGATAAACTTTCCTCATTTGCACACAAAGCCGATATATACGCGAACCTGTCTGGAGATCATATGCTTGGTCAAGCGACAGAAAGTCTCAGCGCTATACGGACTTCTATGGCAACCGCTACCGAATCCCAGAGACAAGCCATTGCACACGCCGCTCAAATGGCTGTACAATCTCAAGGTTTTGCAAAGGCAAAGGTCAAGAACCAAGCCCTTCTGTACGATTTAGCTGGTATGGAAAGGCCGGATTCACTAAGGAATGTTCAGGTTTAAGCTTAACTCTCAAACAACTTTTCTATGGTAAGTTACGTTGCGCGAATCGGGTACGCATGTTTGGCTCTTCTTGTATTACAAGTGCTTTCTTTGGTTACGATTGCACTGCTGCAATATGCCGTTTTTGACCATATTCAACTACCCGAACAAACGGCAATATCCGCCAATGGCGACCATTTGCTCTATATTTACGGCACTCCACTGGACATCATTCAACCTGACAGAGAAAACGTATGGGTAGTTGCCGTTTTATGGTTGACCCTCGCGGTCGTCGTTTTTCTAATCATCATATATCTCAGTAATATTTCTTCTGCATTGCTAAAACGCACACTAAAAGGTTTATATGGCAAAACAACTCTTGCAAACCTGTTTGCTGCCAAGTTCATCCTCCCCGGAATCTCCTATGTCATTGTTTCGCTACTAGCCATACTCCTGCCGGCGGTGTATGTACTTCTGCCTGTCGATGCGATGGTCGCGTTTGTCTGCCTTTTGTGCTTCGGCGTCCAATACCGATACGTACATCGACACAAAATTTCCTTGTCAAAGGTTCTTTAGCTCGATAAATATCTGGTGCGATTTACACGAAATTCACACACGACTTCACGATGGTTTTCATGATGGTTACATAGACCCGTACACCAAACAAAAAGGCAAAAATAAACTAAACATATGCAACAAATTTGGTAACATTTTGTGTCCGATCGGACAAAAAATGTTACTTGTTGTCGGGCTTTGTTTAGGTTTTTGTTAGGGATGGTGGGAGAGTGTCGAGAGGTGCTGCCTCGTAAATTTTTATCCAATCCTTGGCGTGGTATTCGGATATGAAATCCTTCAGAATTTGCCGATAATCCATGTCGGTCACCCACACACTGCGCTGGATTTGGCGAAACTTCAGTTCGACGAGAAGTGTCCTGAGATTGCGCCTGATATATGCCTTTTCTTCGGGGATATCGAATATTACCATTAGCTGTACGTTGCCTATCAATTTCTTTGCAATATATGGCGCTATCCTCTGTTTGGCAGCCTCCGACAGCACAACTTGACCAGCCTCGACTCGAATCAACCGATTTCTTTTTGCACGATAGTATGCCTGTTTGATCGACTTGTGAGAATAGTTGCCGATCCGTTCTAGTTCATTAAAAAATGCATTTGGGTGAAAGGTCAGCATGAGATTTTGTCTGGTATATGGAATCAGGGCAAGAAGCAACTCAGTCGTCACACTTTTTCTTTTGGCAATCTTCATACTCAATCCATGGTAACATTTTTTGTCCGATCGGACAAAAAATGTTACCTTTAATTGCAAAGTTGTGACTATGGATTTTTGATTTCGTTTCCTGACCGCCAATTGGCGGACCAACCACAGATTGCCGATAGCCTTTTGTTGACCAGCAGAACAGGCCTCCATCCTCGGTAGCTTTAGCGAAGGAGAACCATTTCCCGATCCTCAAACCCCCATTGATTACCTCTCGAAAAAGCATAAGGAATAAGGTATAATCATAACAGATATGGCGGTGTATAAGGTACCCCAAGACGTTGAGGCGGATGATAAACTGATTGGTCCGTTTAGTTTTCGTCAGTTTATCTATCTGATCGTAGTGGCTATCTCCATGGCTGGCGCATGGGGCCTGGGCCAACTTTTCCCCGTGCTAGCGATCCTGCCGCTTCCAGTCATCGTCCTCTTTAGCGCACTTGCTTTGCCACTCCGAAAAGATCAGCCGATGGAAGCGTATCTATCAGCTGTCGTATCGTTTTATTTTCTCAAGTCCCACAAACGTTTCTGGCAGCCTGACGGCATCGATTCGTTTGTCACCATCATACCACCCAAAGACTCCGACAAGATTCTCGTCAAACAATTCGACGAAGCCGAAGCAACCAAGAGGCTGGATTACTTGGCAGAACTCGTCGATACCCGCGGTTGGGCGATTAGGGGTGTGACGAGCCGAGACTCGTCAATCAGCAATGATCTGTTTTATGAATCACAGCAGGCAAAGGACGTGATGGATGAAAACTCCCCGGCCGCTCAAGCGATGACCGAGCGCTTGCAAAGCGTTGCTGAGAGCAAAAAAGAAGAGGCTGCCCAAATCATGCGCGCCGCTGCTGCAGCCGCACAAGCTCAAACGCCTCAACCACAACAAGAATCCGTTGCTCCGACGGCTGTCACCAACACGTCTCCCGACTCCTCTGCGCCCACCCCTGTCAATGATGTTGAATTAGCTGTACCGTCACCTGATGAATTGCGAAAACGCGAACAAGAAGCTATCAAAAGAGCCGAGGAGCAAAAGGCGCGTGATGCAATCGCATACGCCAAGGCTTTGGCCGAGGAAGCAAGTGAAAACCGTGGCAAAACCGCTAGCGCTTCGACCCCAGAAACTGATACAATGATACTGACGAAACAACAGGCAAAGGCTTTGTCTGATCAAGAGGGGGTAACTATCGCAACGATCGCGCATCAGGCGAAGCGAGTTGCTAGCCAAAACAGAACACTCAAAGAGGGTGAAGAAGTGACAATTTCACTTCACTAATGAAGGCAAAGGGGATAAAAGGGCATGCCTCCAAACCAACAACAATCTCAAAGCAATACAGCGCCTCAGCAAGGTGCTCCTGCTCAAGGTGTCCCCCAGCAGCCTGCCGCACCGGCGCCGCCATTGCCAGACGGCGACCCGCGCGAAGCTCATACCCCAGCACCACCGGTCAACCCAAATACTACACAAAACAGCCTGCTCTTTTCGGAGATACGCGACAATATGGTCATCATGAATGACGGCAGTTTCCGTGCTGTCATCGCCTGCAAATCGATCAACTTCGACCTTATGAGTAGTAAGGAACGCGAAGGTGTCGAATACAGCTATCAAAACTTTCTCAACTCTTTGACATTTCCAATCCAGATTCTTATCCGTTCACAGCGCGTCGATATCGGCCCATACCTAGAACGACTGATGAACATCCGACGAAATCAAGAAAACATGCTCCTCAATGTCCTAACCGATGACTATATCGACTTCATTGATACCCTCAGCCAAGAAGCAAACATCATGGACAAATCGTTTTATGTTGTCGTTCCTCACTGGCCACACGGCGATCTAGAAAGCATCAAGCGCAGTAGCAAGAGCTTGTTTAGTACTATTTTCGGTGGCACTCCGAAACAACGAGCCATCGTCGTCAGTGCCGAACAGTATGAAAAAGCAAAGGATGAAATCAAGACACGCGTCGATGCCGTCATGAGCGGCCTGTATCAGATCGGTGTCAAATGCGTCCAACTAAATACCAAAGAGCTCGGACAACTCTACTACAACTTCTATAATCCTGACACCGCTGTCCGACAGCCACTGGGAGATTTCGAAAACGTCACTGCTATGTATGTCCGCAAGGGTCAAGGTGAAGCTCCACAACCTCATCTGATACGCGAGGAGGACAAGTAGTATGGCTAGGAAAAACAAGGTAGATATTGCCGCACAACAACGAGCCCGCGAACAGGCCGAGGTCGAACAAGCGTTTCAAAAAGGTATTACAACGCTTCGCGATTTGATCGCGCCATCCAGCCTCGAAATCCACGCGGCCTACTTCCGATTGGGCACCAAGTATGGCAAAACCCTCTATGTCTATGCTTACCCACGCCAAATTTACACCGGATGGCTTTCGAGTATCATCAACATAGACGAAGTGCTCGACGTCAGCATGTTCTTCTATCCGGTAGAATCTGAAATCGTACTCAAAAACCTTCGCAAAAAGGTGACCCAAATGCAGGCGACTATCGCCATCAACGAAGAAAAGGGTCGTACCCGTGATCCCGGTCTGGAAGCTGCGCTCAATGACGCCGAGGAGCTCCGTGACGAAATTCAGGTTGGATCCGAACGCTTCTTCCGCTATGGTTTGTATATCACCATGTACGCCGATAGTCTTGATGAGTTGAACTTCATCCAGCACAAAATTGAAACGATCTTCGGTCAGCAGCTCGTCTTTAGCAAGGTAGCATCCAGCCAACAAGAACAAGGTCTCAACTCGACCGTACCGCAGATGACTGATCAATTGCAGATCCGCCGCAACATGAATACTGGCGCGATCAGCACATCATTCCCATTCACCAGCGCCGACTTATCACAGGAAAAAGGGATTCTGTACGGCATCAACATGCACAACAATGGTCTCATTATCTTCGACCGTTTCACACTGGAAAATGCCAACATGGTGGTATTTGCAAAGTCTGGTTCTGGTAAGTCGTTCACAGTCAAGTTGGAAGCTATCCGTTCGATGATGATGGGCACAGACATCCTGATCATCGACCCGGAAAACGAGTACCAGAAGCTTTCCGATGCTGTCGGCGGAAGCTACATTCGCCTCTCACTCAACTCCGACGTCCGAATCAATCCATTTGATCTGCCGCATGTAGTCGATTCCGAAGAGGCCGATGATGCTTTGCGCGCGAATCTTGTCACATTGCACGGTCTTTTGCGTTTGATGCTTGGCGGCGCGACTGTACAGGCAAGCGGACAGACCAATGTCACCGCAATGACGCCGGCCGAAGAAGCCGATCTCGACCAGGCACTCATTGACACATATGCACGCGCTGGTATCACGAGCGACCCGCTCACACATACCTCACCGCCACCGACGATGGTCGACCTCTATGACACTTTAGTCCATATGGAGGGTAATGGTCCAGCTCTTGCTCAACGCCTTCGTAAATACACCACAGGCACCTTCGCCGGTATCTTCAGTCAGCAGTCCAATATCGATATCAACAATCAGATGGTCGTCTTTAATATCCGCGACCTCGAGGATGAGCTGCGTCCGGTCGCTATGTATATCGTCCTGAGCCACGTTTGGAACGTTGTTCGCTCACACCTCAAAAAGCGTATGCTTATCGTAGATGAGGCGTGGCAGTTGATGAAATACGAAGACAGCGCAAACTTCCTTTTCAGCCTCGCAAAGCGCGCCCGAAAATACTACCTTGGTGTCACAACGATCAGCCAGGATGTCGAAGACTTTATGGCAAGCAAGATGGGACGCGCAATCGTGGCCAACAGCTCGATGCAGCTGCTGCTCAAGCAATCACCAAGCGCCGTCGACGTACTTGCGGATGTGTTCAAACTGACCGATGAGGAGCGCAAACGACTGAGCAACTTCCCAGTCGGTCAAGGCCTGTTCTTCGCCGGTGCAAACCATGTTCATATTCAAGTGGTCGCATCGCGAACCGAGCACCAACTCGTCACGACGAGCCCGGTTCAGGTCTTGCAGCAACAAGAAGAGGCTCGTATGCAAGCAGAGGCAGAGAAACGAGCTCAACAACAGGCTGGTGGGGCTGGAATGGCTGGAGGTTGATAACCGATGGCTCTCAAAACCAAAAACCACACACCACTACCAGATGACGAAACAAGCCGCCGTATAGCGAATCTCGAAAGATCTCCCGAATTTGACGGTACAAGGGATCAGTTTGGTGCACTCAGCGAAAACGACGATGACGAAAACTACGATGACGATGAGTATACCTATGATGACGAAAGCGATGAAGATGAAGAATACTCAGGCATTGATTGGGAGAATTATGATTCCGACGGAAACCCGATCGATGAATTCTACGCACAAAAACTGAAAAAAGCAGAGGCACGAGCTGCTCGTCGAAAAAAGAAAGAGTCTGATGACGACGTCGAGGATCTATATAGCAAGACCCCAGACAGATCATCCAGAAAAGGCCTCCTCAGATCTATCGGACTCAGAAACGCTATTGTACGGAACGGCCCGACTGTCGCTATAGTCGGTGCTATCGTCGGTGCATTTGGATTTAGCTCAATCGTGCTTGGTCCTGCCGCTTTGCTGGTCAACCTGTCCGACCTCATGACCAACCATAGCGATTTCAGCAACCGCTTGTTTCTCAAAACAGGCACTTCTTATATTCGAGCAGTCCTGACAGGCGAAACTCGTGACTGTACCGGAAAAATCAAATGTAAGTTTGCAACAATCAGTGAAAATCGCTTGCGACAATGGGAAGAACGCGGTATTCGCGTCACTTATGATGAAAGAACCATACCCGGAATCACAGGTAAACGTTACAAGGTTCGCAGTCTTGAGTATAAAAACAGGGAAGTGCGCAGTATCTTCGATTACAAAACGCTTCGATACACCGATCCGGAATTTGCCAGCCTCTTGAAACGCTTTCCTATAAAAGTCGGTTATCTCAACACCAAAAGCACTATTAGTAAATCGTTGAATAAATTCAGCAAGAACCTTGCCAATAAATTCAGATCCAGCAAAGCAGCAGATAAAGAGGAGCGCCGATCAGAAAACAACACCAAGATGAATCAGCATACTGGGGTAACCGTCGATGACAACGGACGAGTAAGACCTGACAGCGTGAGAAGCAAGGCAAAAAGCAAAATCGATGCCGCTATGCGACCATCGATAAAAAATATCAGGAGTTTTAGAACTGGTCTGGATGCTGCAGGCGCCGCCACTATTCCTGCCGTACTCACCTGCATGGCATACGATATTGTTCGCGCTGCGCAAGCGGCAATTACCCTATACTGGCATAGTGAGTTGATCGCTTTTGCGCTGCCTTTCCTCCAGGCTGGAGCCGAAGCAAAGGAGTCGGGTGTCAATGGCGGGGGTTTTGACTGGGAGACGGCCGAGTATATCGGTGATCGTGTAATGCAACCTGTTACCGAAAAAGATGTCCGTGAAAATCCCGATGTGTATACCGAAGATATGATTGGTAAAACTATGATGGATTCCAAAGGCATCAATGCTGCCATACATGGCGATCATGCCAAGTTGGCAGGAACCTACGCTGAAAAATACACAGGCTGGGGACCGAGCGTTTTGGGAATCGGTTTGGTCAGAGACCTAGAGGATACCCTGGGCAAAAAAAATATACATGCAGCATGTACCGCTGCGGAAGTCACGCAATACATAAGCTCTGCAGCATGTCTTGCGAAACTTGTGCAATGTGGCTTGTCTTTGGTTGCTTATATGGCTATCACGCAAATATGGGGGAATGATATAGTTGAGTATATTGTTCGTGAGCTCCAAGAACCAGCCATGGATCTTATCGCTGAAGCAAACCTTTCTTCTTCGCTTCATGGACCGCCTGCCGGGGAGGCGCTGGCTAGCGCTGCTGGAGTGCTCGCAAGTTATCAGGATCGAGCTGCGGGATTTGCGGTCGCCGGAGACCCTGATCAGGCATACCATGCATACAACAATCTAATGAATGACGATGAGTATCGCGAGCTAAAGATTGCCGAGGAAAAACAAAGAGCTGCAGAGAATCAACTAGATCCTACAAATCCATACTCATTTGCAGGACGCATTACTTCACAAATAGCTCGCGTTCCTTGGGGTGGTTCGCCGTTTTCAATCCTTGCGAATGCGATGAGCACGGTCTCATCCATTCCTGTGGTTGCAACCGCACATGCCGCAAAGGAAGGCATGTACCAACCGATCAGTATTTATCAATCGCCCGAGGCATTCTTTGGCGCTTTGGCAAACTGCGACAGTCCGGGGCTCAAAGAAATCGAAGTCCCTTGCGTCGGTGAGTCGGGTCGTTCTATACCATACATCATGCCAGAAGTAGAAAAATGTATGGACGAAGAGGCTCAAGGAAACAGCGATGTGGTCTGTATAGAAAAAGCCATCGACTATCTAGCCTCGCGAAAATACAAAAACAAAGACGATGAAGAAAAGCCTTTTATCGATGGTGATACCGGTAGACCGAGTGAATTCAGTTCGTATAGCAAAAGCGGCACCGACTTTAGTAACCCATTCCTGATGTTTATGCGATACTGTGGCGATGATAGGACGTATCCTCTCGGGTATACAGATAGTAGTATCAAGGAAAGTTACGAAGGTTGGTCTGTCGGCGCCGCATGCGTCGCTGGTAGAGAAGATGCGAGAAAAGGTATTAGCGACACTGATCTTGGCTGGATGTCCTATTACTACAACATGTGCATAGCCCTGTTTGCCAGCGAAGAAAACCTCGAATATTGTTGGGATGATCAAAAGGCCACCAAAAACACCCGTGTCGGCGGTGGTGCTTGGGTACTGCCAGTAGAAGGTCCGTGCACGTCACCATATGGACCGCGCTGGGGAAGTATGCACCAGGGCATCGATATCGCTCCGCCAGAAGGTACGCCGATCGTCGCACCAACCGATATGAAAATTCTAAAGGTGGTCAAAGGTGGTTATGGTGGTGGTTATGGCACGCATGTTATTGCCCAAGCAACCGACGGATCCGGCAAAGGCTTCTTGTTCGGCCACATGATCGAAGGTTCCAACTCGCACCTAAATGAAGGGGACGAGGTTCCAGGCGGCACAGAAATCGGCAAGGTTGGCAACACAGGTCACTCTTTTGGTGCACACTTGCACTTCAATATTTATCCAGAAGGCGTAAATCCACTCTTATACAGCGGCGAAGAGGATCCCGTGCCTGTATTAGCAGAAAAAGGACTGAGTGTATCATGTGGTTAAAAAGAGCAGCTCAACAACTCGTCGTATTTGTGTCGATTCCCGTAATATCGGTTATTGCGGTAATGCCGCAAAAAGTTAGCGCAGCCAGCGTTGTCTTTTGCGAACTAAATGCTGTTTTGTATAGCGCATGCGCCGACGTGTGTGCGCCGGGTAGTACATCGTCATCGTCCAGTACCGTATCGTCATCGGGTGACTTAGGCGATGCTACGCCAAGCGACGGATTAACTGCCGAGCAAGCCGCATTTGTCGACCGTTATCACGAGATCGCCGAACAATTGAGTATCGAATATGGTATTCCATGGGAGGCCGTCATGGCTCAGGGTATTTTGGAAAGTGGCGCTGGAACGAGTGAGTTTGCTCGTGAACGCAACAACTTTTTCGGTATCGGTGCCTTTGACTCCAATCCAAACAATGCTTACTCATTTGCTACGCCAGAAGAAGGATGGAGGGGGTACTACCAAAACATTGTCGACACCGCGACATACCGCAATCACGGCGTCTTCCGCGACCCAAACATTACTGACCCATACGCATACACTCGTGCTATCAAAGCAGCTGGATATGCGACCGATCCAGAATACGTAGAAAAAGTATCGAAGTTTATCCGTGCTATTGAAATCCGCGCCAAAGAAAAAGGCTGGAAAAGCTCTGCAGAACTCGCCAAAGAAAACCCAGAGATGCTCAGCAATGCAGCCAAAAACGCCGAAGGAGGCTCTGACGGCCCATCGGTTGGCACGCCCGGAGGATCATCTGGTTCAAGTTCTGCAAACAACTGTCCTGCGAGATCGACCAACAAGGGTATATTGGAGGGTGATTGCGCAGAAATGGTATCGATATTCAGAGAAAAAATTGCCAGCGGAGAGCTTATAACCAATCAGCCGGATCAGCTCGAAAACGATTTGAATAACTGCGGCAATGAATCGGATTGCCATAACGGTGTTCATCCTGATCTTTTGCGAGCAATTATTGCACTCCAAGAAAACACTGGTAGAGGCGAACCGATGTATCTATGGGCACTCAATGACGGACACTTTTGCGACGGCCTCAATCATACGAAAGGCAAGGCTGTCGATATCCCTTGTGAGCCGGGAGCAAGTGCCGACCACGCGAACAGCTTCGAACGATGTAAAGAAATGATTGACTATCTGATAGCCAACCGCGATCAACTACGTCTAAATGCCACCGAGCGTCCAATCTGGCAGCAAGGCTACAGATGCGGCGAAGAGGTAAACTGCCACACCGGTGGACACCATGATCACATTCATATGTCTATTCAAGGAGGAGATAGTGGACACTCTCATTAATATCGTACAGTGGATTCTCGCACATAAACTGCGATTTGCCAGTCTCGTCGTTTTTGGTATCGTCACAGTCATTGCATACAGCCTGGGCACATCATACGCGCTGATCGAGGTCAAAGTAACAGGCGTCGATGATATTTCATCGCTCAAGATTTATCCTGGTTCGACGAAAAATACCAAACCGCTTGGTCCTCCGGGGCTTCATATCGTTCCGCGCTCTATCGACAGAATCACTGTTGCGAGCGATGATAAGCATATGCAAACACGAACTCACATAGACATACCGTGGTATGGCTTTTTGTCAAAGACCGTGACATTGCACAAAGACCAAGATGCCGAAAAGATAGCCTATCGCAGCTCTGACGCCGCTACTTGCGCAACCTTCGCGCCCGATATCGGACAGCTTTTATATTACTCGTGTTTCAATCCAAAACGCCTAGTCCGCTATGTCACTCCAGCCAACAGGCTGTGGGCTGAAAGGGATGTCATAAACGGAATATCGTTTAGAAACAAGAGGGCAGCGCCATATCTCGGCGGTATTATCGGTATCGCATACAACCGAAATGCCGACGTCCAGTCTCCTGATATCGCCTATATCAACTCCAAGGGAAACGTCGTCGGCTTCAATATACCGCAAGGTATAAATGAAATGGTAATTGCTGATTCGGCTATTTTCACAGACACAGACCCGACAAACAACCGTTTCGTGTTTGTCAGTGGTGACGGAACTGTTTTTTTGGCGACACCAAACCCGAACCAAAGAGGCGTGTCATATAGAAAGATTGATGCGCCCGCTAAATACAATCAAACCTACAACCAAACCCAATGTGTATTGCGTGGCGCATCCGTGCATTGTTACTACGGCAAAATGGGTGTCGGTGACATGCCAGATTCGTTTGACTGGGATAGTGTAGCGAAACCATCGATTATGACTGCTTCGTTTGACAATCAAACCGTTAGTCACTTCGACATAAACACGCCGCCATCGCCTGCGGTTGAACTCCATGCCACCACAGATGGTAATCTCTATCTCCAAGACGACACGCGCCTCTATATACTGAAGAAAACACCCGACAACACATACATTCTCGAAACCGTCGCGTTCGGCGTCGACACAGTATCGGGCGAAAAAGATTTGCTGTTTACGCAAGATGGCGGCGTATTCAGGTTTGACCCGAGCACATATGATTCGTACCAAATTTTCTATTCGCCAAACGTCTATGTTGCATCCGTCTATCAAACCAATTCCGATACATTCGTCATCGGTTATGTCGGGGGCGATAGGTCGTACACGTACGCATACAAGCTTCTCAACAAAAACAACCCAGGAAATCGCCTCATCGACAAACTACCGTTTGATAGCGACAAAGTAAGTTATGTTCTTGTAAACGACTTGGTCGGCGACAAGCTGTTCGTGCGTATCTACACGCCATTCAGCCCTCCGTCGTCGATCGACAAGATAAACAATAGCTTCCTGCAGTCACTCAGAAGAAGCATCAATGACTACCTGCAAAGCTCTGGCACGAGCGTAAGCAATATCCAATTCGCATTATAGCTATTTCTTCAGCTGGATAACTTTGGCTTTTGAAAGCGTCTTAGGGACAGTAACGCTAGTCATGATAATTTGATTGTCTCGAAAGTTTGATGCCAACTGCGTCTGGCGGGTTTCGTCCAACTCGCTAAACACATCGTCGAGCAGTATGATTGGTTTTTCGCCAACTACTTCCTGAATAAGAGCGACTTCTATGAATTTGAGTGCTAATACGATCGTTCTCGTTTCGCCGCGCGACATTGTACTTGCCGCCAGCTTGCCATTGAAATCAAATGTGACATCGTGCCGATGCGGACCAGTGCTCGTACTGCCGAGAATCCTGTCTCTCTCGATGTTTTTCTCGAGTTCCGCTAGCAATCGCTGTTCGATATTTCCTTTCGCCAGATAAGTATACCCGACTGTTACATCGTCTTTGGTTTTTGCAATTTTCCCGTATGTTGATTCTAGGGTTTCATTGATCTTCGCGAGTAGTCTCGAACGTACATGAATAATTTCTGCGCCATATTTTGCAAGCCCCACATTCCAAGCAAAAAGTTTATCAGCGTCGCAATACTTATCTTTGAGAAGCTTGTTTCGTTGCGCGAGGATTTTTTCGTATCTTTGCACAATCCGTCTATAGTCCGGATTTAGCTGCACCGCAAATCCATCTATATAACGTCGGCGTCGAGCAGGGGAGCCGTGGATAAGTCTCATGTCATCCGGTTCAAAAAGCACGAAGGGGCGACGAGCGGCCTTCGGCATTCGTGCCGATGTTTTATTATCGATTACAAACTGTTTCGCGCCGCTTGGACGGGTTGGCTGGTATTTTACCGTACGTATCTGCTCGTCTGTTTCAATATCGATCCGATACCACTCCGCGCCAGTTCTAAGCAACTCACTATCGCTGCCTTTGAATGATTTGCCAATCGATCCTATTGATATCGCTTCTAGTAACGATGTCTTGCCGCAGCCGTTTTTGCCGATAATTATCGTTGTATCTTCAGCAAAGCTTCCTTCGAATTTCTCATGGGAGCGAATATTTTGTACTACCAGCGACCGAATAATCATATAGATATTTTATGCTATCTTCCAATAGCCCTTATCCTCCGTAACTTTGGCGAAGGACAACTCCATTTTCCTAATCTTTAATCCCCAGTCTAGCTTTTCATCGGCATGATCGCATGCTTATAGTCGCCATCTTTTTGGTCGGACGATAGTACGCACGGAGACAGTTTTCCGCTGAATCGAAAAATAACATTTTCGCTGTCGACCACATTCAGCGCTTCGATCAAAAACCTCGAATTCAATGTCACTTGGCCGTCGGCCGTGATTTTGGCAGATGTTTCCGATGTGTTTTCGCCAAGTTCACTTGCGATAGAGTGTAGCGAGAGTTTTTCTTTCGCCGCATCCGCCGTGATTGTCACACCACCGCCCGATTCACGCGCAAATAGACCAGCCACCTTGGTAATCTGAGCAAACTCGGCACAAGGTAGGGTAATATTTGTTTCCGATGTTTCTGGAATCAACTGACGATAATCAGGGAAGTTGCCATCGATCAGCCTGCTTGTGATTTCGGTATCGTTTAGGCGGAAACGTACCTGTGTATCATCAAACAATACCTCGGCTTCATTGATATCATCGTTGATCGACCGAAGCACCTCTTGCAAAGTCGATGTCGGAATAATAGCAGACACATCACTCTTGGTTGCGACGAGTTTTTTCTCTGACAGGCGATAACCATCTGTTGCTGCGAGATAGAGAAAACCTTCATACGAATGCCAATAGACACCAGTAAGAACCGGGCGAGTAGTATCGTTCGAAGCCGTCAGGATCGTCTGGCTAATTGCTTGTTTCAATGAACTGGTGCTGATATTGTATTTAACGGCTGTCTTTTCATTGATTGTTGGCAGCTCTGGGAAATCGTCGGCAAGCGTACCGTTAATTGTCGAGGTATATCCATCGGCCTTGATTTCGAGTTTGTTGTCTGTAACTTTCAGATTTACGGTTGTTTTTGGCAAGTTTGTCACAAACTCCGTGATCAGGCGAGCAGGCACTGTGATCGCGCCATTATTAACAATCTTTGCACCTATGTGCTGGGTTGTTGCGATCTCTAGGTTTGTTGCCGCTACCATCAACCTATGGCCATCTGTTCGAAGAAGGATATTGTTAAGGATAGGTAACTGTGTTTTTGAACTTGTTACCCGAGACGCTGCACCTAGTGCTTTTGCCAAATTTTCTTGTGTGACCGAGAGTTCCATATATATTATTACCTTTCAAATTTTTTAAATTCGTTGTGGTTGTAGTAGTTTCTGTGGATTGTGGGGAAAACAGGTACTTTAACAGGGGACAATTTACCAAACAAATATGTGGAAACCTGTGGGCAAATGTGTGTGATGAATCGTGCAAAAACATGTGGTTTTACACGGCTCGATTCGGTGCGAAGTTCAAACGATGCACGATTTGTGGATGTTTGCCCACGGTCTATCACACGTCGAATCACAACTTTTCCGCCGAGTATCCACACCTTTAAAAGATAATCCGCCAATTTTGTAAATAACTTATTCAATTTCCTGTTATCTTTCTCCCAATCCCAAAGACTACGCATACAACGCCTCCCGTATTTCTGCGACTTGTTCGCGGATGGCAAAGTCAAGCTTGATAGATTTTTCAATCTTTTCGACAGAGTGGATAGCTGTCGTGTGATCTTTGCGACCAAGTTCCTTTGCTATCTTTGGAAAACTCAAGTGTAATTCGCTTCGAAGCAGATACATGGCGATCTGCCTCGGTGTTACTATGTGCTTGTCGCGCTGCGCGCTGCAAATTTCAGCCGGTGAGAGCGAGAAATATCGCGCGGTTTTTTCGATAATCTGTTTCGGTGTGACATGTCCAGGTCGGGTTCGACGGACGTTTCCAAGTAGGCCTTCGG